>Ga0209489_102227_pt1 | contig 39622 bp, 15 predicted proteins | sample SiratrowhiteBW_FD_187527 | JGI IMG/M metagenome (GOLD analysis project Ga0209489, IMG submission 187527) | Root nodule microbial communities of legume samples collected from California, USA - Siratro white BW (SPAdes) (version 2) | ecosystem: Host-associated > Plants > Roots > Nodule | place...
TATATATTATATATATATATATATATATATATATATATATATATATATATATATATATATATCAAATAACAAATAGTAAAATATTTAATATCTCCCTTTCATCCTTTTGTTTAGGTGATAAAAATTAAAATCTTCCAAATTTTATTCACACAATTTATTTTTAATCTTCCATGTCTTTAATGAAAAAATTATTATTTATTGTTACAATAAAATATGAGTTATACGTATTTATTCTCTATATAACATTTAAAAACTATATTGAATAAATAAAATTCACTTAAAAAAATATTGTTGTTGAGAGAATGATTTAAAAAATACCACTGATATAACATTTACTTAAAACAAGAAACAAATACTAACTAATATATTTTTAAACTATCTAAACTATTGGTCCAAACAGCTTTAATTTAATTGTTTATAAAATTATGTGATTCAAAATTTTTACATAGAAAAATAGTCCTAGAGTCAAGTGAAAAACGAAAAATAACAAAAATTAAAATTAATAGTTTTTAATTATTACTTACTCTCTTCCCTAATAAATATATAAAAACTTACCTTAAAAAACATTTTTTAAAAATTAGTAAAATGTACCTAGGTTCACAGGCTAAAAACCGAAATATAATTACAAAGAAGATAGAAAAGAAAAAAATTAGCTTCAATGATTATTTGGTATATTAGCTTCAATCATTATTTGGTATATTTGGTACTGACGTGACAGGAAAAAAGAATGTGTGGCCCATTGATTTAATGGCCTCGAAATAAGAGGATAAACATGAGCAAAATGATTAAAATACTTTTACCTTTATAAATCTTTAATAAAAACATTTAAATTGTTATAAATATATATATATATATATATATATATATATTTTTTTTTTATTTTTACATAATCAAATAAGAGAACTTTTTTTATCAGAGAACTCGCACATAATTAAACAGATAAATACAACGAAGTATATACATTTACCCTACGAGATAGAATATGTATATATGAGTATGTATGTATGTAATATAGTAACGAGAAAGAAGATGTTACTATGAGAATAGTACGAAATTGGAAAGCCACGTGGCTAGATCTCAAGTGGCGTAGCAGCATGAGTGCAGATAAACTCCAACGCAGAGGAACAGACCTCTTCGATAGGGACATTTGCGGTTGTATCCACAACGAACCTCGCCACGTCACCCACGTCGTAATCCGTGCACCCTCCGTACCCTTCCAGAAGCTTCTCCAGCTCCTCCCACGTCGCCGGCTTGTGTCCGCCCGCGCCGCCGCCGCGGGTCTCCAGTCTCCGGCGCCACTCGCATTGGTCGGCGGGGCGGCACTCGATGACCAGGAGGCGAGCGGAGCGAGCCGCAGCGAGGCGTCGGAGGCGGTCGAGGTGAGCGCGGCGGGAGAGCGGGGAGTCGAGGAGGACGCTGAGGCCAAGGCGGAGCTGCGTGGCGGCGATCTGGCAGATGACGTCGTATGAGAGGTCGTTGAGGAGTGAGGCCGGTGAGGTTAGCAGCAACGGTTGGGTGCAGTCTTTGACGTCGTCTTTGTCTAACACTGGAATTCGAAGCGACGAAGCTATGGATTCTGCTAACGTGCTTTTTCCGCTTCCTGGGTGCCCTTTCATCGCTATAATCACTTTCGACTCCAATTTTGCCATTTTCTCCATCCAAACACACCCCTTCCATTCAATGCTCATCCTTTTATTTTCGCCGTGTAAATAATTTTATTTTTTTAATAGTTTTAAGAAAATAACCATGACTGTAAGAATATTATTTTGTTCGAAATTATTATTATTTTTAATGAAAACCCCATTAAATATAAAATAAATAAGCATATCATTCTTCTCGCACGTGTCATCGCATGATACGTATATGTTACCATAATGGTAAAATACTAAAGTCTCACGCAATATATCTATCTATTTTTTTAAGCTTAAATTAAAAAAGCTTCTTAAAGAAGCTTTACAAGTGCAATTCTAGATATATAAAGAATGTAATCAACATTTCTACTAATAGTCATTGAAAATGATAAGTTGCTACAAATTTGAGAATCATATTTTTTTTAGTATCAGAACCATAAACAGACAGCGTATTAATTAGAAAAATATACTTTCCAAATAAAAAAACATAGAATAACTATAATAGGTGCTAAAATCTAACTAATTTAATTATTACACAAGTTTAGGTAAATATTTAATTGTATGCACCGACATATATAATATGAAAGCGCGTTTATAAACAACACATCTTATTTTTTATGCGGTAGCCCAAAGTTTTTATCAGATTCCATACACAAATTATTATTATTTTTTTGTTGGTATAAGTCAGCCAGCTAATAAAATGTGTTGTGTAGTAACATTTTTGAAAACATTGGTTTGTGGCACAAAGTATATATAGAATGAGGAGACTTTAGAATAAAATTTATTCATGAAAACTTAGTCTGCACACAAAAATAAAAAAAAAAATGATGAGACAAAGTGTGGGGTTAATTAGAATGGTGACCAATATTCTTTGTGTGATTTATAAGATAATAAATAGCACATGCTTGGGAAGGATGAAATGAAACTACTTCCTTTTCTTCCAACAGCAACAACAACAGATTCCCCCATTTTCTGCACTCAACACAAAATATATGTTTCCATTTCTTTGCCCAATGCAAGTGCAGCAGCACAACTCACGTTTTCCAGTTTGGTTTCACTCACACATATCTCACTTTATTTATTACATTTAAATAATAAATGAATATTTTCTAAAATTCTTTTCAATAATTAAATATTATCAAGTATTAATTCTCTCTCCATTTTTATTTATTGAAACCTGGAATCATTGAACCCAACGCAATAAATGAGATTTAATTTCCAAAGTGAAGAAGTAATAATTGAAATGATTGATGAAAGGGATTGAATAGCGAGTACTTTCTAGCAAAAACCATTGTTTTGTTTTTTTGTTAATTATTTTCTTTAAAAGAAAAATAAGAAAAATTGAGAAGTGTATAAAAGACGCGGGGTGCCAACCCAACCATAATTTTTTCTTCCTATCTCTGCCATCTTCCTCCTCGGCCTCACCTCTTCCAATCCAAATCCAAATTTAATCCAAATTCAATCGAAATCCAAATCCAATTGAACATGTTAGGGTTTTCAGTGTTCCAGATTTTCCCTTCCATTTCTCCAATCACCACTGCACACGCAACGTGATTCCACCACCTTCTTCACTCTAACCTCTACAAAACGCACACACCAACCAACCAACCGATCGCATTTCTCCCCTACTCCCAATACACGCCTATTCCCTCTTCTGCGGTACTTTACTTCCTTCTCTCCTCTCTTGACTCCTGCTAAAGCTTAAACGATTCGGTTATTGTTGTCGTTGTTAAGTTCTTGAAGTTTTATGTAATTTTTTTCTCTCGCGTCGCTCAACTGACTAGTACTTGGTGCTTTCAAATCTCACTTGATCAAGTGGTTGCAATTAATAGGAACCGTTGGATGCTGGTTTTTATGTGAAATTAGAACCCTATCTGAATTTCGATTCTTGCATGATTAAGAGTTTTTACTTTTTTTTGTTTGTCCGTGTCTTCTGTTAGCTCTGCATTGACTTAAGTAGTTACGGACGCTCAGAGAGTAGTAACTTATTTGATTTTGTTGCGGGTGATATTTACAGTGGTAACTGGTTAGGCTTGGTATTAATGAATAAACCGTTTGGTGCTGGTGTTTAGGTTGAAGAGTGTTTGTACTTGGTATGTCATTTTTCTCCTACCCTCTCCCGATGGATGATTTATTTCCTGTAAATATTAATAATTGAATTTCACGCATGTTGGTTTGGTTGGTGGATCTGCGATAATGTTGTTGGCTGTTATTTACATTGCTGGATAGCAACATTTGGAAATTGGAACAGAACTTTGGGTGTTTTGGGTGAAACTTGGGTATGTACGCGGGATAGGAAGCATTTCTTGTCTTCTGTATTGATTTCAGAGGTTTTGGTTGGAGTAAAAGAAGAAAGAGCGTTGTGGCAATGTGTTTTATATGCAAACAAACTTCTTGCTGTCTTTGTTTGATTCTGAACGTTTGGATATTCCATTGGATTTGCTTACCTTGTTAGAGTTGATCTCGTATAAGATTGCTTTCACCGAGAGTTATTAGCACGCTTTTATTTAATTTTGGATGTGGACTGTCCTTTTTTGCAAGGAGGGTGCCATCCTCCACATTTCTCGTGTTTCTTCTTTCTTAATGTGGATATATTATGGGTTGTCCAGATGAAAGTTTTGATTAGTTATCTCTTTGGCACACGGTAGACAAATACTTAATTTGTTAAGTCTCTTTGCCTCAATTTGTATGACTTCTGTGATTGTTATCCTTTACTCTCGAGTCATTTTCACAGGAAAAACAAATTAGGATTCATCATTGGCTTTTAAATTTTTTAATATCTTGTCTTCAAACCTGTATTTGTTCATAAAACAGGATACTGGAGTAAAGGCAGAAAGCACATAAGATCTTCAAAAAAATTCCCCATTCAAGGGGTTCTGTTGCAATGTTGGCTTCTAATGACATGATGAAATTCAAATCTTACCAGAACCGGGCTAATTTGTTTGTGAAGGAATATTTGTTAGCAGACCCTCTGATTCCATACACTTCTATTATTGCTGGTGTTTTCGCTTGCAAGATGGTATGGTGTATTAATTATATTGTCATTCTATTTTCTAGAGTATTTCACTTAAGAGCTTTTATGGTTACTTTTATTTATCTTTATTTTACATTTATCTTTAAATATTTCCTGTTTTTCCAGGTCTATGATCTGACTCAGCTCTTTAGCATTGTTCACTTTAAGAGCTATTCCAGTCTCACTAGAATCCAACGCATTGAGTGGAATAATCGGTGAGTGGATGTTTCCATTTCATGGAATGTTCTTATTCAGTTTCTGACAAGATAACATGTTTATGATGTTTTTCTTATTGTCTGTGCAGCTCTATGTCAACAATTCATGCTATTTTCATAACAACCATGGCATTGTACTTCGTGTTTTGCTCCAATCTATATTCTGACGACCAGTTTTCTGAACTTGTTACATTTAGAAGCTCTTCATGGTCTACATTTGCTCTGGGGGTGAGAATGATGTGGACCCTTGCCAATTTTGTTTGCCTTTACCTCTCTGCAATTTATATCTGCCCGTCACCATTATCTATGATAAACGATAATCACTTATAATTGTCTCACTTCACTGTGGAGGGCATGCCAGTAAATCTAGTTCACCTATTTAATAGGATAAAGGGATGGATCATGGAGTTCAGCTGTATGCCAACTAGGGTTACATTACATATTATTTCATATTGTTTACTGTCCTTTTCTGATATTAACATGAATGGCATGATGTAGTGTAGTTCCAAAAGAAGTATGAGATAACATACTTTAGATGAGTCTGAATCACTAAACATACTGTAAGTTAAGTCTGAATCACTAGACATACTGGAAGTTGAATTTGGAGGACACCCATTTGTTGTTACGAAAGCAAGACAGACTAGAGGAAAACATGGGCTGCCAGGGTAAAGAAAAATAATATTTTAAGTAGTATATATGATAAGCTAGTAGATAATATTAACTTTAATGAAGTATAGGATTGTCTTTTGCAGTGCAAAAAATGATCATGCAATCCAGGCTCCAGCCTTGAGATTTAAGGTATTAGGAATGTTTCTTAGAAGAAGCCATTGGGAGGCTGGTTTTTTGTACAATGATCAAGTATCCAAAGACCCCAGGACTTAATCAGTAGGATACTATTGATGAAATGTTGTTTGGCTTCAGCTGCATGTAACTTGCTGCTTGATTTTCATAATTTATTTTTCTGCTGAAGAAAGAAAAGCAAGATAATCCCATATGTTCTCTTAGTATGCATATGTTCTGCCAAATCCCTTTTACTAATGCTTTCTATATGTTGCTAGTTACAATTTACATCAAATCTGGACTTTCTCTTGCATTGATTTTCCTGATACATCCAATGGTAACAAAGAAAATCATGTTTATAGATCATATTATGACCTGCAAGACATTTTTATTTCTATCTGGTTCTGAAATTTATATTTTGTTTTAATTTTAATATGACAGGTTTCTGTTGGTTACTTCATCGCTGACCTTGGGATGATATTTTGGTTTTTTCCTTCTCTTGGTGGATATGAGTATGTAAGGATCATATCCTTTGACTTGTGTGATTTAAACCAACTTGTTGATCTGAACTCTATTATTCAATTTTAAGATATTCCACTTGATAGGAACGCAGCTGAAGATGATTATGGCAGGAGTTTGGTTTCCTTCATTTTTCACCTTCTTTGGTTGTGGGTCTGGATTTAACATTACTTTATACTTACATTGGTTCAGGTGATTCATCATTTGCTTTCTTTAGTAGCAGTAGCCTATTCAATGTTGAGTGGAGAGGGTCAGCTATACACATATATGGTACTGATCTCTGAGACAACAACTCCTGGGATAAATTTGAGATGGTAATCTACCACTTAAATGTTGCAGTATATATGTCATATAAGTGATTTATTAATGCACATATCGTGTTTGTGAAGGTTTCTTGATGCAGCTGGAATGAAGAAGTCAAAAGCTTATATCATCAATGGAGTTGTAATATTCATTGCTTGGCTGGTGGGTCAAGTCATTACAGTTTGAAATATATTAATGTCACTCATTTTTTGTGTATTTGTGGAATCATTGTGAATTGCATGTCAGGTTGAGTGTATATAATCTCATCCTGGCCATCTTGGACATGCTTACTGAAATGGTCTTTCTGCAGGTTGCCAGGATAATTTTGTTCGTTTACATGTTTTACCATGTCTACTTGCACTTTGACCAGGTAATAACTACTGAAGTGATGAATTTTCAGAAATGTCTGGTATATGTGGTGCTTTGCACCAAGCGGATCTTAATATTGAATTTTTGGCTTTTTAAGATGGCTAATAATGTTTTGTGGCCCTACAAAATCACTTTCTGAACATGTATGTGTGTGTGGTTAATTGGGAGCGGGAGGTCAGTTTGTCGGTGCAAGGATCAGCATTTAGTGTGGTAGTCTCTGTCCATTTACACTACTACGTACATACCATTACCTCAATAAGATTGGAATTGGTAGAACATGTTCCAATAAATTTATAATTTGACTCCTTGTGTGGCAAGCCAATTTTTGTAGTAGATCCATCATGTCTACCACCTAGTCATGAAATGTTCTTCCCAGAAGATAGTTGGAAATACACAAACACGTGATAAGGACTAGGGAGTGGTTTGTTGTGAGATGAGAGGCTGAATCATGACTCTTACATTTACATGCATAGTCAAGATCAATGGGTAATCTTTCACTTTTTGTAATAGAGGTCTTGCTTGCATGGGAATCAGAAAAATGGTTTTTTTTTTTTTTTTTTTTTTTTTTTCTAATTTCTGGTCAAGCAAAGTACTTTATAAAGCTTAGGATCTAACGTCATACAATTATTCGAAACAGGTTGAGCAGATGCAGACGTTTGGACAAGGGTTAGTTATTGTTGTGCCGCTGGTGCTATCAATTATGAACTTGGTTTGGTTTTCAAAAATTATCAAAGGATTGAGAAAGACTTTGGCGAAGAGACAGTGAAAGTTTGTGCTTAGTGATATTTTAGGAAAATGAATACAGGTCAGTGATGTGTAGTGAAAGATGTAAGAGAACAGAAACAGTTGAAAGTGTTCGGGTCCCCTGTGGATCCGAACTTGTATAAATATGTTCATTCTACCTTTTTTTTTCCCTCATTCATGTACATTTATTGGTTTAATTTCACTTATATTGTTAAATGCAATGTATTTCGTTCCATTCATTTGGCTGTTAGAGAACATATCGTGTTTATAACCTCTGTCATTTCGGTCAATCTCCATATAAGTTTTATTAATTCTCTTGTGTTACGTAAACAGTATGAGTAGGACGATATTTTCATAAGTACTTTTTAAAGAAGAAAATAAAAATAGTAAAACAATTTTTAATAAGTTAAAATTAATTTATATAAGTTTTCTCGTGAGAACTAATTTCTACACTGTCTTTCATGTTAATTTCTTCAAAATCATAATTAGGATTTAGGAGCCAGAAGAGGTTAGGTTGATTTTATTCGGATCAATAACATTTATTTCTAGTTTTTTTTTTTTTGGTAAAATGACCTTTACACTTGAATTTAAGGATTTGTTTTTGGTGAATTCCTGGTTTCATGAAATGTATTTTGACAAATGAATTTTTATCTTATGGAATGGATTCCGAAATTTATGCACGGTTATTTTCAAGCATGAATTCCATAGTTTTACTTTTTTTTCATATTAAATTTAGGGAGGAGACAGTGTTATGTTACATGTCACAACGCTTATAATTATTTTCCATAAGCCTGATCCTGTTTTACTCTGTTCAATCAACCTCTTGGGGATTTATTTTTTAAACCTATCTAGGGTTTCTTTCGTGAAAATCTTGCTTTTATTTTATTTCTATAAGTTTTGCATTAATTGAGACTATGAAATCATCATTAATTTAAAATGTGTTATCAAGGATTGAAATTGACCCCAATCTGCGTGTGACAACCAGAAAAAGATTTATGAACATGAAATGAGTGAATGTTAAAGAATATATGAGAATTTTATTAAACTTGACGACTTGATTGATGCAAGTGAAGAAGAAAGTTGCCCCAGCTCATCTTGATCAACCAAACTGTTAGATTTTTTTTCGCTAATTAATAATCATGGTTTAAATTCTTGTACCATTATTATCATTACACGGAAGAAGAAAGAGAAGCTGTTTATTAAGGGTAAAAAGCCTAGCTAACTTGTAATAAAGAATACAATACTTAACTAAGTATGTGCCTAAATTGTTAACAGTAATTAACTAGTGTTGCGCACGTGTAATAAGTAAATAAAAATTAGAATTGACATATTCAGATTGTTAGGTCTAAGTTAATATAATTGTTTCCAAAGGAAGGCGTAGAACTATTAGAAGCAGGTGCAGTTGATGAGGAAAATTGCATCATGTCTTTGCTATTCTCACTCTGCACCATGGATATTAGAGGTGTGCTAAAGGAGAATGATTGATTTGGAACATTTTCTTCTTCATTTGAGACATCTCTAACCAACCATGCATTTGACTGGGGTTCCTGCAAGGTCCCAATATATTTTTAAAAATATTTCAATAATCATTTTTTAGTTTCTTAATTGTGTATCTGTTTTTGTAGACAATTACATTAAAAAAATGTCTTATGTCATTGATGTCATTAAAAACTGATATCTTCAACTAGATTGAACTGCCATTGACCCCTAACTAACAACAAGTCGAACTAATTAAGTTTAAAAGTTTTTTGGTCCTGCAATTAAGTCTAATTTTAATTTAAAATTATGTGCAAGGAATATGAACTAAATAAATGCACATTCTCTTCATTTGAAGAGTATGCTAAAAATGTGATTTAATAATAAAACCATTAATAACTTAAGTCTAATTCTGGAAACATTAAATCATAACATGATGTTTTCCTTTCATATAACATAATATAGTGAATGAAAAGTCGTAAAATATTATGGAGATGGCAAGTGATATAATACCTGGTTAAGATCATAATCTGTTTCTTCACTGCTTTGTGAAAGCCCTTTTTTGTTGTCTAAGAGATGAAGTTCCCCCTTCAGAATTACCCTTACCCTGTATTTTCATATTTTGTAAAAGGATATGCACAAGGTAAATTAAATTCATAATATGATAAAATGACTTTATATTTTTTTTTTCCCAAAAGGTAGTTTAAGGGACGAAGATTGCTTATGTTTTATAAGAACTATATTAACCATTTCAGTTACATGTTTCCTTGAGTGTTAAAAAAGAATTATGATTTAACCCTTATTTATGATCCAATAATATTCAAATGACATGTATTCAATTTTTCTTTTAATTTACGATAAAGAATTAATAACATTTGAATTTTATCATACAAGTTTGAGAATTTTTAATTCATTTGCTAATTTGCTTTTATAAATTTTCGTTGACATTTTATTCATTTGTCAATTTTTTATTCATGCATATGTTTGTGGTTTAAGACACTAAAATTTCTTATTTATTAATGTTAAGAGGATAGACAAATTATTAAGTAATTCAATTATGGTTTTAATCAATATTCACATTTTTTTAATTTAGGGAAAAATTTAATAATAATCAATTATTTATGTAAAAGATATAATTGAATCATAATAATTTTGAATTGTCGAATAATTTCTCTATAAAAAGAAAAAAAATTATATTACAAGAAATTTACTAATGATCTCATAATAAGATTGGATATACTTTAATATCGTATCAGATATAAATTATATCTTATTTACTTCTAAAAGCTAGTTGACAAGAAGAAATTGAAGTTCTCTCAATCTTAAATGAAAATTTCAACACACTATTGTCTAATCCAAGTGATTAATAACCAAAACACTTTTGAAAATGAGTCATGGTAGGGTTACCTTTGGGTTGGACAAATGGAGCATACTTTGAAATCGTTTGCATTTCCTTCCACCAACTCATCTGGAGAATTCTTTGCATAGCCTTTCATGTTTCTATACATCTACAAAACCAGTTTTTCTTTATTCAATTACTTACTGTTATAGTTAATATTCATTGATAAATTGCCATGTCACATTATCAAAATTAACATGTTAATTCATAGTTAATAAAATAATAATCATGACCAGATTACAAAGTTTACTAATTAATATTTATCTACCTTTTTTAAATATCAATTTTAATATGCTCATTTTTAGATATATCAAAAACTTATTTAACCAGGTATGTGACTTCAATATTGGAACATACATGTATTTTGTTGGCAAGATTGGATAGTGTAAAGTAATGCATATTTGGCTGCTTTCAAATTATTACACTATGAAACCAATTTCTAGCTTCTACTACATATAATGTAAAAACATATTAAATTATAGTCTTCCTTGTAAAGATACATATTGAAATTTTGAGTTATTTAAATTCTATACATATCATTGTGGTTTACGTAACGGGGAATTTCTGATCAACTCAGTTATACACACACACTGTTTAAGGTGACTTTCAATCTATTTGGTCTAAGTCATTTAATGAACCATTTAATGTAAAAGAAAAAGAGATGACAGAGATGTGCCCTAATTAATTAAGGATTAGAAAAAGCCCTATCATATCAACAAATCAATGCTTTTCACAAAAATCTCTTCACGTTTCAGAACTATTTTGCTTTTAAGTGAATAAAGATATCAGTGCTGAATTAACTACTATACATATACATATATATATATATATATATATATATATATATATACACATATATATATACTAACATATATATATATATATACACATACATACCTGAAGATGGCTTTTGATGTGAGCGATCCTCAGTCCTCTCACACGCATCTGCTGCAGAATTCTCTTTGGAGTTGCCTCTGCAAAATCATGTTGCTTTATTATTTTTATCTGCAGTTTAATTAAGCATCTCAATTTGCACACAGTTCCTTCCCACCTTAATTCGGTTTCATATTGCAGAGATGAAACAAACTTCATCTATATATCTATAATATATTTTGATACATATAATTTTCTGATATATGTATATATATATATATATATATATATATGTACACACACAAATTTTCTTCTCCCAGTAAGGATGATAAGAATCAGAAGAAAAACCAACCAAAATAAGAGAAATCCAGAAATGAAACTCAGACATGCAGAAAAGTGAGTCGACAAAAGCACAAAAGTTAAGGAGTATGATGCCCTAAACATATAATATATAAACCCTAATAAGTTATTATATATTTATATGAAGGAAATTGAACTTAACTGTGTTTTCCACCAAGAGTTTCAATAGCTTGAACAAAGTGTTGATGGAGTTGAGGTGTCCAACGAAGGCGTGGAAGTTCAGATTTGTGGTACTGCCTCACACTTCTCTCACAATTTTTCATTTTTCTGTGTTTCACCCTTTTGCATATATGAGGAATAGCATAGCTACTGAACCTCAAATCAAATAATAAGAGTGATCACTGCAATATGAATGCTGCAGGTAGAAACCTTCAAAAGTCTATGGCCAATGACTTTTCATGAAACTGAATTAAATGGATTCCTAAAACCTATATAATATTTCACCAAAATTCCTTTTGTCTAATTTTCAAAGAAAATAATCGCTTTTGTATCACTCCATTTCAAATTGACAAAACAAGAGAATGAAAACGTGTTTTTAAAAAGATGATATTTGTTAGATTCTACTATCCTTTCACATTCTTATTTAACAGATATTCTCAAAGCATTGATTGACAAATTGTGAATTTTTTTTATATAAAATATTAATTTCAATATAATGTACTAACAATTTAGTATGAATTGCCAAAAAAATTTATTGACTTTATTTTGTAATAATTACTTTAAAATTATATTTAAAATAGTTTTTAATTAGCTGATATAGAATAAAAATCAGATGAGAATTTATTGAATCTAAGCCAAAAATGTATATCCTTGCAGTCAATTTTAATGTAACTCTATCGTATTTTTAATTAAATTTGTTTGTTCCTTAATTTTAGCATCACCAAATTATATTTTAATATGTTTCTTTACATAGTATACATAAATTAAATGCATTTATTGTCCGAAATAATAAAATTTACCGACACCATTTATACCTTTGACATTTTCTTTATTAGAGTTTTCAAAATATGACTTGAAAAAAATTCAATTATGTAAAAGAATAAAATTAACCACATGAATATCTTATTATCTAAATATCCACATACAGTTAGACGTTTTACAATCAATTATAAGCTAAATAAAATATTTGTTCATTAATTACTAATAATAATGTTAAGTTTATTTGACTTTCTTGTTTTCAAATACGAAGAAGTAATTTTTAAATTTTCCTCAAATTATATAACGGTATTTTAAAATAACGGTATTTTAAAATAATAACATTAAATAAAATTTAGGAAATTAAAGTTTGTTTTTATTTAGGTCCACCATCTCCCTCTTCTTATACTTGAGTCCATAGGAATTACTTGTTAATTTAGAAAATGTCAATTTACAATTAAACCTTATACTATGAATATAAATACTCTTCTTTTAACATAAACTAATTAGGATATTCCTACTTTCTTTTATTTTATTTTATTTTTCAAATTTAAAAAGATAAGTTACTTCCAATTTTTAAATTTATTTCAATCTCATCATATTTTTTTATTTTTTATTTTAAACATTTATTATTTATGTTTAAAAATAATTTTTTACATTTTATAAATTAAATTATTTATATATAATTCTCTTCTAATTTTTAATTTTTAGTTTATACTTTTAATTTTTTAAATTAAAAAATATTAAATGTTGATGTACTCTTTCTTATGTTGGAGATTTTCTACTAAAAATAAAATTAATTTATAAATTAATTTTGTAATATTAAATTAGATTTAAATTCATTTTTAAATAAAGTATCAACACTTATCTTAACAAAATTAGTTGGATTTATGATCATTTGAAAATATCTAATTTTACACTCTAAATATATATATTTTGACATATCAATTAAAAATAAAATCAATTTAAAGAATATAAATAAAGATAGTCCTTATTTTATAAGTTGATTTTATGAAGATGACGTATATTTAAATTTATTTTTTAATAATTTTTATTTATATCATTTATAAAAAAAATGAAGATACTATATTAAGTATCTCATATATGAAAATATAAATTTAATAAACGATTTACTAACTATAAAATAATATAAATTAAAATGTAAACATCATTTTAAAGTTTAGAATATTAAAATATAGTTTAATTAAAACATTTTATTTTACTAGTGACTTATAAGTATTTTATTATAGTTAATGTTGAACTATCTCGGTGTCTAAAAATTGACAATATATGGGATATATATCGTATTACATATATTTCATTTATTTTTGTCTTATTTTTTTTTTTTTTTTTTTTTTTTTTTTTTGTTCAGACCTCAAAAGGGACATCATTTTATCTCCCAAATGGAAACATGTGATGTTCGTGTAGGATTTACAATGTTTTTTTCCTGAGTATTGCCTCCATCAAAATTAATAATCAAAAGGAACGATATATACAAAAATCACAAAAATTCCTTTTCCATTCATTTTTCTTTCCACTTTTAACACACACCAAACAAATCTAAGAAGAAAAACAACCACAATAATTCGATATATTATAGTCTTGAATAGATGAAGATCATCACAACTTTTTTCACGTCAATAAGGTGGTGCATGTGTTCAAACAAATAAAGCATATGGCTGTTATTAACTGCTTACGTTAAGTGTCATGAAAATACAATTACATGTAAAAACAAATTGTATTTTTTTTATTCAATATACTAAATAGTCTCTGATTTATTAATACACCTCACTTCGCAAAAACAAATAAATAAAATTCCATTGTGCAATAATATATATAGTAGATACACAATGTAAATATTTTTGTAAATAGTCTCTATTTTTTTTTTTTCGAAAAGAGAAAGTATAACCAAAGTTATAGTTGTTAATAAGGAAGAAAAAATGTCATTAATTGTCCCTGGCCAATCAATTTGATGTCAATTATTGACGGTGCCTACTTTTGGACCCATCTATTGCCTTCATTATGCCGTGCTCAACACTACTATATATTCCCTACAAATTCAAAAGATAATCTAGAAAGTCTAAAATTAATATTTAAAAATAAGTTTATGATAACTAAAACAATTCCATATGGTACCAGGTTCACTTGCATACAACTAGACGCTAACTGCTGACGTAATCTAATTGTACATGTGGATAAGGATAAAATAAGACTTTTCTTTTTTAAGGACATTTAAAATATTTTATTATGAAATGACATAATTACATTTTAAGTATTTAAATTTAAGATTTGAAACGTGATAGGAGTCTAGTGTACCCATTTACATAAGGGAGATTTTGAGTGAGAGTGATTGCGGTGGCGAGTGAAGGTGGGAGACCATCAACGATGGCGAGCGACGATGGTCGAGAATCGACGGTGGCGACAACAACTTCGATAATAGTAGCGGATACGACTGAAGAGGTGGCGACAGTGGCGAGATTCAAGAGATCTAAAATTCAAACTCACTGCTTTTCAACCCTTGATGGAATATGTTGGGCAGCGTTTTAAATAAAACCCCAAACATGTAAACCTTAAAAATGACTCTCAGTGTCACGCTGAAATGTTTTTTACAAGTCATTTATCTTGACCACATCAGTGTCACATAAAGTTGTTAAGTGGATGTGTACCATTTGTGGTTATGAAAGTATATCTACTCATAAAGATAAAATTAAATGAAAATATATAAGCGATATTTATAGAGTAAAGTGAAACTTAAAATTCTTTTTTATAAAATTCAGAACTTATTTTAATAATGATTATCAAGTTTATCGTGTTACTGAGTCGCTATTAAATTATCCATATATCTAATCACTTAAAACGTTTAATACTTAGAGATATAATTAAATTATATTATATAAATAATGTAAATCTTATTTTAGGAACTTTAATATCATATATATGGCCATCCACGTGGATATATAAATACCCTTTGATTAATCTTTCAAGGATTCCATGCACGTAAAACGTAGAAAAAAATGCATGCGAGAAAGACTAGGTTTTCATTTCTTCATTCCCACTATTTATGTGGTGTTTAGGAATATTGATTTATGGTTTTCTTGAGTTCATGCTCGAATAAAAGAATCGTTGTCTTTTCTTTTTTGGTTTGAGAAAGTAAGAAAAATAGTGTGAACTTTGTTAAACGCATGTTGATACCACGACCGTTTTCCTTTGCAACTTAGTCAAATGGAATTTTGGTTCTTAAATTTGAAAAACTATTACTGAATTTTGTGTTTCCTAAGGCTCTGTTTCCGAGTATGCATGTTATTGGTCCCCACATGAGCTAGCATGAAACCATTTTTCAACTTTCTTATCAATCTAATTCAATTCCGTGAATATTTCTTGAATACTATTCAACGAGAACTTAATGAACTTTACTAAATATAATCACTCTCTAGTGTACAAATCTATACATAATATAAAAAGTTCTACACTATATATGGACCTAACTCATCTTGTGAACAATACGTTTTAGAGAATAAAATAAGTAATTTTGATCGTTGACAAGAAAACCAACTATTGATATTAGTTGTATATATACATATATAAAGAAAATCATGTATGGTTAGAAATATTAAGGGTTGATTTTCATCAACAAATAAGATTATTTAGTTTATCATTATTCACTTTGTTAGAAGAGTTAAACTTGTATAGTATTGAAGAACTTTTCACTTTTTTAGTCACATTTTAGAGTATAAAATAACAATTTATACAAAACTTCAAATGTTCAATAACAAAGACTTCTCAAATTTTGTTATAAGCATGCATTTGAGTCTGAGTTTACTAGATTCATATGTTTAATGGGACAAGCAACTTTGTAGAATTTAATTTATATATGTATCGTTAACATAAAACCTTTTTAGACATATCTAATAAAATTTTATTTATTTTATCACATTATCCTCTACCTGTTGATTAATAAGATAGCAACCACCAATGATTAATACTATAATTAATATCTGGAGCGTTAAATCTCAATGACTAAAACTATTATGTTAAGCCAATTCACATTGTATACAAAAGTAGAAGACAGCCAACATTTTGGACCCGATTTTATCTCCTTGAATTCGAGTTTTGTAAAAGAAAAAATACACTTGAGAAAGAAAATTCTACTAAAACTATCAGTTAAGACAAAATTCTTTCACTGATTATACAATAATAATTGGACTCTAATTGAATTGTTATTTCCGAAAAGGTAGTCCATTTGTACTCTTTACTTTATCATTTTAGGAAAACGTCAAATTTGTTAAAATAATATTTAATAATTAACTATATATTCTTATTTAAATATGTATAATAAATAAAATAATTCTATTTTTGACAAATTATAACATGAAAGAATAGATATAACATGAATATTCACTATAAGATTGATTAGATGACAGGCAAAAGTCACTTATTCCTATTAATTATCTCTAAGAATGTTTGGTTAGTATGGAAAAAAAGGTAACATGGGTCATAGTCAATTAATGTGTTTGACATTATGTATGCATGGAGTGAAGCCTACCATTGCGTTCTTCACTCTTATCTTATACTATTTTATTACATTACATTAAATATGTGTATATCTAGATTTGCTATGTGCTAAGGTTGTCTTTGTTAAAATACTTTATATTTAAAAAAAGACTTTCAAGACATAACCAATTTATATGTTATATATACGTTCCCTCTGGACATAGTTGAGTTTTAAGCTTAAAAATAAGATAACGCTTTTTACAACTGATATTCTACTATGAATGTTTCTATTAAATTATTAAAATTTAATACAGTATCATTAATAATAACTAAGTTTCATTTAAATTTAAATTTTACACTGAAAATATCTTATGATCCTCACTTTTTACTCTTCAACCCATGGACAACTAAGGCACAATTGGCCTTTAGATAGTTTGGTTGTAATTAGTTGACTTGGTTAAGTATTTTTCACACCTGTTCAAACAAAACGTGGAATCTCGAATGATTAGGTTCTTATGAATTATCTCTAATGAAATTGGTTTGGTTCTAGTTATCATATTATAAAAAAATATATTATATTTTTAAACTTTATTTTAATTATTAATTACTGTTATTATATTTTAATTTCATATTAATGTTTGGTAAAAATATTTCCCATAGTTTAATAACTGATGATTTATTTTACGTAGCATTTCCTATAAATATATTATTAACTTGCTTAGTAAATTATAATAAAAAAATCGCGAAAATTGGACAATTTTTTATGATATTATATAAGATAAAAAAAATTAGAACAAATAAAAACACTGAAGTAAAATAAAAAGAATAAACAATTATTGGATTGAGATAAAAAGTAAATCCAATAAATAGAATAATTATAATTAAGTTTTGAATTGAAATTAACCAATAATAAATTAACTAATTGAAAATAATTTCCACAATCAATTTAACGATCCGACCCGTACCCGGTTTATTTCCGTATATATTAAACACTGGAAAGTATATAAATTTTAGTATGACCAGCAGAGCAGTTTTACGAGAGCAAAGAAAACAAAGTAAATCATACAACATGTCAAAAGGACGAATTATTCCTTAGCCTCCATATCGTCTTCCGGCACCTCTATACGGCACTTGAAATTACTAACATACCCTTAGGATAAAATTAAAATAACAGCACTCCCCTTCATCCTTTCACCATCAGTGGCATGTGTGTCAAGAAATAATATCTGAAACTTTGTGAACAGGACTCCCCCATCCGGTTTCCAGTACGAAAAATTTATAAATCGGATAGCTAATTAGTTGCAAAAATTTATAAATCGAATAGCTAATGGGTGGCTGCATTGGGTATGTAATTTAGCAAACTGGATGAGTTATTAAATTGTATATCGGATGCAGCCATTTATTGGTTATTCAGTTTATAAATTTATATTTTATTTGAATATGTAAACTAGATATCACCTTATCCGATTTATATTTTTTTAAAAATAAATCAGATAAGATATTATTCAGTTTACATTTTATGTTGAAATGTAAATCAGATGATACCTTATCCGGTTTACATTTATTTTTTTTTAAAATAAACTGGATAAAATGTCATCCGATTTATATTTTATTTTGAAATATAAACTGGATAATCCGGTTTATATATATTTTTTAAAAACATGTAGATCGAATGATGTTCACCCACTAACCATCCAATTTGCAAATTATTTTAAAATGTAAACCGGATAGAATAACATCCGATTTATAATTTTTTTTAAAATGTAAACTAGATATGGTAACGTCCGGTTTATAAATTATAAACCGGATTTCATCCCAAATTTCTTATTTGATTTGTAATTTATATACTAGACACCTTGTCCAATTTACATTAATTTTTTTAAATCTGAACGTCACTCCGTTCGATTTACATTTTCTAAGATGCATGCTTTTTTTATCATTTTAATAAAGGTATTTTTGGAATTCAATATTTTATGGAAGTGCAAGACGAAATCATGGAGGTACAGGAAGAATTCGTATGTCGAAAGATGTTGTAAATATCTGGGCTGGAATTGGCAATTGCTCATTTGATTTTGTAATAAATGGTTTCATTAGCTATTCTAAATTCTACTCATGTTAAACGTTCGCACTAGAATTTAACAAGTGTTGAGGATGGCTAGTATTTACAGAATTTGACTGGTTATACAAAGCGATGGAACTGTGTCAGGAATCCAACACAAACATCTGGGAACCAAGAGTTGTTTGCACAATGAACAAGAAGGCTATCTTCTAACTGAAATTTTCACTGTCAAGATTTGTCCTCTATATAAGCTGAACGCAGTTTTAATTTTCACTGTTAGGATTTTGTATTCAATATAAGCTTCTGCCAACACTCACAATTCAATCAACTTGGCTTTGAACCTTAGGCTTTAGAAGGCCCAGAGTTTTGGCGACCATCATAATTGATAAGCTCTACAAGGGACCCTTTTGGTCTCTTACCAAATCGCTTAGATCCTGGCTTGCCTAAGCTTGTTGCATTCACCATAGTGGTTAGTGTGTCCACGCCTTCTGAAATTGCTGGCATACCAATGCACCCATCACAAGACAAAATACAAGCTATGGCATGCATAGAAGCCGCCATGATGGGAGGAAGATCATTCCTTGGATGTGTCACCTAAACAATGTAAATCAATGTGTCAAGAATGTTATTTGAACAGAAATGGCATGAATAGATCACAAAAGAGAAGAACAATTTGGTCATTTACTTTGTATAAAATTGCTGCTGATAATCGCTCCCTCAAGCAGTATAGCTGAGCAACATCTATTGCTGTTGAACGAAAATAAAGCCAACGGTCCATGATTACTTTAACCACGTTATCAGGAGAAGACATCAACTTGTCCTCATGGCCTCCGCTGGACTTAGCATCAAGCTCCATCCCATCTTCACTTCCAACTTCATCTTCACTCCCTCCTGCATCATCCTGATCATCATTTTCTTCTGCTGGAGTAACAGCAATCTCTGTCGAAAGCAGCAAAAGTGGAAGTGGTCCAACAACTGTGCAGTTCCTTATGTTCATACCCACGTCACCACGAGTAATCTCATCATACACAATCAAAGTGTGATCTAAACTTTTCTTGAATGACAACTTGAAATTTGTGGAATGATTGTGCAACCGAACTTTATCACCACTTGATGTTTCAACTATGAACCTTTTTCCAACTTTATTCGGTATAATTCTCCCAACCATTGGATATAATCCTGCTGCCAGAACCGCATGGAGCACACCAGGGTCATGTGCATTCACACTGTAACTTGAAGCATCGTCATGGATAAACCCGTTTCGTATTAGTTCCGCTTGAAGTTGCCTGCGCATGCCAGATAGCATATGCATGGCACTTGAAGACACAAAATACTGAGAACAAAACCTTGCTTCTAGACCCATTTTCTTGGAATTATTCCAGCATTCGAATGCAGCCAATACAGCAAACTGATCACCGCAACCCCCATATAAAGATGCAAGCTCAGATTTGGCAGCTGCGGCTCTCTTTTTCTCTTCAGGTAACATTGGAAGTGTAAATGGATCTCTATACTCAGATGCGCAGGCAAGAGTTAAAGCTGGATCGAGGCAGTTCATCAATATGGCAAAAAAAAGCATCCTGCAGATTGATGGGTGAACAGGAAGAGAACCAAGCTTCTCCCCTAGTTTGGTGAGTTTTTCATCATCTGAAAATGCCCCAATCTCTTGAAGAATTATAATGGCGTTGCGTATGGACTCAAAAACTGGAGGATCTAGCGTCTTGCCTAGAAATTCTTCTACTTTGCAATTTGGATCTAGCAATTTTACCTGTCACAATAGAAAGAGAAAGAGAAAGAACCAAATCTAACGTGAGGGCAAAATTGTTGTTTTGTTCGCAAGAAACCAGTAATCAACCACATTTTGCACAAATGAATTCATAAAAAAAAAATATAAGTTTGAATTTAGCATTACAGAGTTACTATTTTTTTCCATTTGCTAGGTTTTCATGTTTACACTCTACGGGGGATACCAGAGAACTTTTTACCATTTTATCATTCAGTAACAAGCACCAAGATTATGAGTCACAAATCAGGAAAGATGGAATACCTGCAGACAAAGCTCCTCAATAGGTATTCTCCTAATTTCTGGAATCTGAAAATCTGGTAAGGAGGCTGCTCGAGTCCTTGAGTATAGATGATAGCATATTCCAGGTTGACAGCGTCCAGCACGTCCCTCTCGCTGCTTAGCACTTGCTTTTGAAATCCAAGATGACTGAAGAGTTGACACATTGTTATAAGGATCATAACTTTTTTCCTTCATTCTTCCAGTGTCTATGACATACACTATATCATCAATGGTGATAGCTGTTTCAGCAATATTAGTCGATAGTACAATTTTGCGGCAACCATGGGAAGGGCGCCTAAAAACCTTCTTTTGTTCCATGCTTGGAACCATTGAATGTAGAGATACGAGCATAAACATTGAGGTGTTCTTGAAAAAAGATGATGCAAACAATTTCTCACGTGTTCTATTTATTTCATCCCAGCCCGGAAGAAAAACAAGGATCCCTCCATTTGTTGAATCAATGCATATTTTTCTTATCAGCTGCTCTATCAAAACAACATCAACAAGTTCTGGGTTTACCGTTGACAGGTATTTATCAAGTAGCTTCTTCTCTTCTGTGGAGTTGGAAAAATCATTGTCTAAGTGCTTCTTCAATATTTCAGCTGCTTCTGGTTGGTTTTCCCTTTCAGCAATCTCCAGCGCAGTCATTCCATCCTTGGCCTTTAAATGGCAATCTGCCCCACAAGATAAGAGCATGCACATATCGCCCACTCTACCCTTCCCAGCAAACACCATTAATGGAGTAATGCCAGTTAAAGAATGTTGGTAATTAAAGAGTTCTGGGGTGCCTTCAGAAGAAACCAACTCTAACAGCATGTCCCACTCATCATTAGACCAAGCCAAACTAATAGCTTCATCCATAGAAAGCTTCTCTTCTTCACTTAGCTGACTAGTGTTTATTGAAGTACTGGACGTGGTACTATCAAGATGATTATCATTCTTAGATTTTACGATAGAGAGTACATCCTCCAAATAGAAAGTTTTGACCTGAAGAAAGATTGGGAGACATTGTAGTAAGTAACATGTGACAAAGTATTAGCTGATTACAGTCTGCTACAATATAACTACCGGATATGTGAATCCCGGAACGCTTATGATTGGGCAGCCCCCAAAATATTTCGAAAATCTCGCAGCATCAATGGTGGCACTCATTAATATCTGTAATATTAGAGCACCAGAAGGTTAAAAATGGAAAATAACATAATTATAAACTAAATAAGCACTTGACCGGAGGCAGAAAATAGAGATAAAAATATGTATAATGTAAAAAATTTGAACTGACCAGACGTAGGTGAGGATATGAAGGGAGCATGTCTCTGCATTTGGGTTAACAAAAATCAGAGATATCAGTTCAAAAACAAGACAGACCTCTCAGACAGGTAATCTTCTTTATTATCTTCCTTCTTTCAGAAGGGAGAATTAAACATAACATGGAAGTTATTGCCACATACCTTTTAGAAAAAGGCATTTTTTTGCATTAACGACCAATTCAACTCTACCCAAAAAAGCCTATGCTATTACGTGCAAAATATCTCAAACAAGCTTAACCCACAGCCCAATTTTCCTCCCACTTATGCAACATGCATTTATTCATTTGTATTTACTACATCACACAAGAGACTAAAGGTCAATAGTTTCTTTTTAATGGTATACCTGATGATTGCCAACATGAAGTCAGAGTATCGATCCCTTTCATGAATTTCATCCTGAACAAAAATGAATGTCACCTCAGTTTGCAGTGCCTACTTTGCAAGGATAGTATGCACATGATATGCTTTATACATGCCAAGGCATGCTTTCCAGGGAAAGTATGTGCAGAACATGAATCACATGCCAAGATTTAGAATAACATGAAAGTTTCTAAGTTCATTTCCAAGTTTCAAAACAAAACATATTTTCTCCAATCAAATAGCTCCTAACTTAACAACAATTTCAAAAACAATGTTTCTGATTCTAACAGATTTCAGTTCAAATTTTCAATTACACAATTTATCTAAGAACGTACCCGTCACCAATTTTTTGATCATTCAAATAGTTCAATAAATGAAAATGTGATATGGAAGAAATAAAAATGTGAAACATTTGCCAAAGATTAAGTACCACACATTTATACTCTTGCTGAAGATAGAAAATAATTTACAAATAGAAAGTAATTTGCAAGAAGTACCATAATTATGTGAGTGATTCCAGAAACGTAATCCTTCATGTGCCCTATCTTAGACGAACGAGAACCTCTGGAAACCAACAACCTTAATAGCACTCCAGTAGTACATAGTACAATTGATGATTGTCTTCCCCCTCTGCTTTCTAACCGTATCTGGATTTTTTGTTTAAAACATAAGAGATAGAACTATACCTTCATGAGATGTAAACCACTAGAAAAGCTAGTAACGTTCGCTAAGAAGCCATACAACCAGTAGCTTTAAAAGGGACTGGCATAACCAACATAGTATAATGAATGTTGAAGGGGAAAAGGCATAATTATATGTAAGAAAGATAGAGATACGGGGAAACAGAAAAGATATCTGTTGATTGAGATAATAACACGAAAACTCATGCTTTGCTACTGATGACATCTTGCAGATTTCCTACTCCGATTAAACAAGGTGCATTGTGAGAGTGTAATACACATGCAAAAAACTGGTTTGATTATAACAACAGAGGTTAATGTTCAAACAAATATTTCTATACAAAATAAATCCAAATAAAGGATCACAGTATCCTTACATAAAATTACCTTATATCCCACATTTTCTCCAATAGTCTCTCCTCTCTCAGTGGAGATTCTCTCAGAAACTATACATAGAAACAGCAGAAGGAAACAAATCCCAATTGAGACTTAAAAATAAAGATTAAAAATTAGGTGAGAAATCCGAAAGCGTGGCACACCTGAAGTTGCAGAGATCCGCCGAGGCTGAGTACAAACTATTTTACATACCTCTCTCTTACCCCACATATGATCTAAAATAAACTGTGGAACCTGCACAATGTTTCATATAAAGTTAAAACAGGACAACAAAAAATGAGAAAGATAAATGCATAACATAGATTGTCAAAAGACTTTGGTCCATATACAATGATGGAATTACAGATGGGTGAAACCCAAAAGCAAGTGTATACAATTATCAAAGCATGAGCCAATTAGTTTAAATTGAGGATAAAAAAGCAAGTGCATTAATTCAAAAATGGAAGTATGGGTGCAAATTCGTATCACAATTCACAAGCATACACACTAAAAGAACCAATTATAAAAACATCAATACGTGACCAAAAAATTATTATCTAGAAACAGTCGCAAACAAATTACATGTAAATGTAGCTGTACCATAATAAAGACAAGGCAAAGAGTTGGTAACCTGCGTAGTCTTTCCACAACCAGTTTCACCAGATATGAGAACTACCTGTTTTGAAACACATGGAAGGAATATTAAGACCAAAACACAAACAAAAATCTAGTATGCAAAGTAAATTTAATTGATGTGTAGAAATGCAGTAAAACTAAAATATTACATCACTGTTATTTGATGTATATAACATTTCAATGTGAATCATAAAGCTAAATCATAGTGAAATCAGCACCCAAGCTACCAAGTAGATGCATATCCAAAGAAAAATTTACAAAGAAAATTTTTAAATTAACCTGGTGAGATTCAACAGTTGATGTAATTGCATCCTTGAAAGATGCAATTGGAAGCTTAGATCTATCTTCAATGATCTGCAAAAACGGACCAAACAAATGAGTTGATAACAAGACTATTCCTTTGCTAATGCTACCCATACAGTGCAAGAGGAATAATAGAAAAACATCATTCTGTTGTGCTGCTGGATTAACAAATGATTTTCTTCCACCCTTTGTCTAGATAAAAAGGGGAGAAAATAGGTCAAGTACCTATTGGGACATCAGGCAAGTCCAGGCCAAGGTTTTCATGAAAGACTATTTAGTTCTAAAGTTCAAACTTTATGGGAAGAGGTCAGCCTATTTAAGTACATGCAAATATTAAATTTTTCTTAATATTATTATTACATTAAATTTTTTATTATGTATTGAAATCATATACTTATTGATTTACAGCTTCAAATATCAAGCATGTTGACATACATAAAAGGTCAGGCCTACAAGTTCATTAAAGGATATACTTATGCCTTATTTCGAGACCTTATTGCAAAATAGACTTTAAATAAGTTAGACTTGACTTTCTAGTGTCAAACCAACCATGGTAATTTGGCCACATGGAGAAGCAAAAACTCAAAATATTGTTGCAAGGTTGAGTGTGGAGCAAAATTCCAACCTCTGTAAAAGGGTTTGTGAGCTATTATAGATGAAAATTGTATCTTTAGTACACAGGAAAAAATGAAACCCCTATGAAGCTATTTTGTGACAATAAATCAGTATTAGTATGGCACATAACATGACTCTTCCTGACAGGCCACAACATAGAGAAGGACCAACACTTCGTCAAGAAGAAGCTGGATTGCAGTCTTGTAGCTATAGCATAAGAGCCCCTTTAGCGTTTCTATTGGTTGATCTATTAACCAAGATTTATCCCACAGAGCCATTTCAAGATCCTACTAGCAAATTGTGAATGATAGGTATCTATTCAACTTGAGTGGAAATGTCATGAAATAAGATTAACACGTGATATCTCTAATTGAGACAAATTTAATTTATTTCTCTCCCTCTGAATGAGCAATTTGTCAATCCTCACCGGATTTTACAGGTCAGTTAGATCCTGAACCCGAAATTTTGAGATGGCATAAAAAGAATATCATAAATTCATTGTTAGGCCACCTGCATTGCCAGGATTCTTTTTCAGTGTCTCAGAAAGGACTACCAACAATTGGACTAACCCAAAATGACTGAACGAAGCATCATAGAGTAGAGCTACCAAAACGTTAACTCTTAGTGGGTTAAAATCTGACATCAGTTACAGATATCACATAAGTAATGCTTGTAAGGCTTAGTCCCTAAGTTCAAATTCAAAGAATATGTTTTTTTCTATCAACAATAAGAAATATATAAATTATATGGCCACTTGGGGTGGTTCAACCCATCTACAAAGTATATACAGAATACCAAACAAAGCAAATACATAAATAACCTAACACATCATATGTGCATCTATGTTCCCAAACCATAACATGTATAAAAGACTTTTCTAACTTATGGGTTAAACTCAAAACCTTACATAACATGACCAAAGATACCACCATAAATTCAAAGAATATGTAAACTCACTCACTGCTAGCTGTTGCACCATTTTATTATTAGTGTAATAATGTTCAGTTCTGTTAGCTCAAAGTCAACTTTAAAACAATAAAATTCATATAGGTTTCCCAACAAAATTCTACATGCAGGTCTCGGAAGCTGAAAGGAGAGGGAGAAAAAAATAACCTGTTTCAAGTTAGAAACACTGTTAATTCTAGAAGAAAGAGCTTCCAATCTCCTAGCAATTTCAGTTTTGGTCATCGAGGGCCTGCTGAAAATATCATCCTGCTTCTGTTTTGTTTTGTCATTAGTAGTGTCACTATTTTCTCCAACCATCTCCCACAAGTCTCCATCTCCAGGAGGATAATGAGCAAATAACTCATCCAGCACCCACTTTGACTCTTCAGAAAATGTAAAATGAGGAAGATTTTCAAACCCATTATCAGTGTCAGACTTCTTTTTTATTTTTTGAACAGACACTCTCCTGTCCTTCCCAAGCCTACGCAAAAACACAGGTCCAATATCAAACAGCAAACACCCAATCAAAAGCATTCCATTACCAACTATTCCATTCAAGAATTGTGACCATAATTCTTACAGGTTTAAAAGTGCAATTCAATATAAGTTGACTTTAACACTCACCCAGAACTTTTAGATCTAAACCCCATTTTCTGGGACATTTGATGCACCAAAGCACGCTCTTGGTTGGACAAACCAGCATCAAACCAGTACACTACAGAAAAACAAAACAAACCCGGATTTCATCAATGGATACATGCATGCAACCGTCATCGTTCACGAACTACCCAACTCAAACTTCACACCAACCAAAAAAGTTCAAATATTGAATCCAAACAAAAACACCCAATAACTCAAAAGCAACGTTCGGGAAAGAGAAATGAAAAGGGTGTCTTCCTCTGCATCAAATGGTCAAAACAGTTGCAGTAAAAGAAATGGGTGCATTGAATGTTGGAGCGTAACCTTCATCTTTGGAAGCTCGGAACTGTTCGAGAATCTGGGAAATGCGAATCCTGGTGACTTCATCAACTTTGGGGGTTTGGCGGTGAAGTGCCTCTTCTTTCTTCTCTCTTTTGTTGGCCATCGTTTCCGACGAAGAAATCCGAGTGAAGCGCAGCTCCTATTGTATTTGCGTTTCGAGTTTCAGTTTCTGTTACTGATTTTCTCCAAGTTTAAATTTTTACAGCTTAAATAAATGTCTTGCATGAGAGGGTTCGATTTCTAAACCTATGTGTGTAAAATAAATAATGTTTACGAATTGGATTAAGCGATATTAATTTTTAAATAAATTGTAATATTTTCATAGATTAATATTTATTTTCAATTAAATAATGTGCCATGTGCCCTAGATTCAATATCTCAGCATTCAGAATATTAGATTACTCTTACGTCTGTTGTTTCCTTTTTGGCTGTTTCATTTACTGCTTTTTAGTAAATATATATATATATATTTTTTTTTTGTATATTAGTTCCTTTTGCAACTGTTTTATCTTTTATTGGAAATAGTCGTGTAAAAAGTTTTAGATTGACACCACTATTATATTTAACCTATAGTATTAAGAAAAGATAATTTTAGATTTTAAGTTTGACAATTAAAAAGAAATTATATTTTAAAGTTTTTTAACAATGTCGTTCTTTTATCACTAAAGTTTCAATTGATTGAAATTCGTTTGGATGGATTTGTATATGAAAATAAATCTCTTTTAATATTTCTTTTTTCATTTATAATGACCCAAACCTAAAATCCTTAAAGAAAAGTCAATCTCCTTCTAATTGTTCAAACTGCAATAAGTAGATTTATATAACCATTTATAAAAGTATATTGATATTGTAAATATATTTTATTATTTCGAAATCATTTTTATATATTAAAGCATTTTTATTTTATTTTAAAATTATTACGGTCTAAAAAGATATAGTCATAAAGTGATACAAATGAGTATCCAACAGTAAGAAGATATTCAAATAACATAGTATTAAACTTAAATATTTTAATGATCATGACTACACAGTTAAAGTAAAATAAAATAAAGTTTGAAAATTTAAATTAGGTCTACGAACGTAACAGTATTTTTTCAAGTTGTTAGAATTTTCTCATGTTAGAATCTCTCATATTTGTTTTTCCTATTATGATATGTTGATAGAATTTGGTTATATATATGAGAGTCCTTTATATGAAATAATACCAAAAGGTTATCCAATTTTTTTTCTTGTCTAACGTGGAAGTCAAGAAATATACATTGTAATTTAATATTTTCATTGAGAGACGAACTCTAGAGGACACCATTTCTGTGTTGAAAATTGATGAAAAATAAACTTCATTCTTCAATTACTAGAAAGCCAGAAAACCTTTCAAGAAGTAATGAATATTAGGATGACCAATTTGAAACCCCAAATGGCCCTTCGTATTGGATATGAAGATAATGGAACAAATGATTTTACCATTCAATCCTTTACTCAAACCTCTTTTGAAACTAGATATGTCCTAATTTGATGGATTTCTACCATTATCTTGGATTTTCAAAATCAAATAGTTCTTTGACTACCACCGGACCTTCAGAATATGAAGTGGTACAAATGAACAATCTAATGATAAAAAACAAGTCCAAATGACATAAAACCAAACTTAAAATATTTTGATGAAGTATAAAGGTTAAGAAATCAAATTGAATCTAAAGACATAGCATTATTTTCTCATATTGTTATAATCTCTTTTGATGATTATTATTATTCAGTTAAAAGCAAAGTGAAGTAAAAGTTAAGAATTCAAATCGGATCTAAAGACGTAACAGTATTTTCTCGGATCGGATCTTTCATAGATTTATTTTTCTATTCTGATGTGTCAACCTGCTGACAGAATTTAATTATATGTCCGAGAGTTCTTCATATGAAACAATAGCATAAAATTATCCAATATTTTCTTAGACTGTAAAATATGCATTGCAAATACCATTATTATTATAAGCTTTAACATTTGTTGTAACGTTTAGGGATTGTTTTATCCATAGTCTATATTTAAGAAAGCGGTTGGTGGTTCATGCAAGGAATGTTTTGCATTCCAATTTTATAAAACAAATTTGCGTAAAATTAACGACTTGTGCATCGTGTTTTCAATGACAACAATAGGACAGATCGCCAGTACAAAGATGGTATGACACGAAAGAGAAGGAAATATGACAAGCAAATAAGATCACCTCGTCAAAGAAAAAAGAGAAAAAGAATAACACGAACTCTTGGCTCTAAAAGACAATTTAGTAAATGCTGTAAAACCAAAAAGAAAAATAGGGAAAATTTGTTTGAAAGTTCTTGAGTTTCACTCTGGAAGAAGAAAAAAAATCAAAGGCGTTAATGAAACACGGATTTATTATGAGATATATTGAAAGTAACATGCATGTTTGACATGAATGGTCCACTTGAGGTAATAGTAACGGTATTTACAGAATTGCAATGATGAGAAAAAAAGAGAAATGAATTGGTGATCTAAGTTCGGCCATTGCAGTAATGGTGGATGCCATTGGTGGGAAGATTTTGGTAGTTGTTGTGCAGACAATTTAGGCCCCATATCCGAATTGTCCGGTCATCACTAGCAGAGGCTAACATGTGGGGGTTTGCTGGGTTCCAGCTCACACAATTTACAGATCCTGAATGACCAGGTAATGCTTCTATTAGCTCTCCTGAGCTTCTGTGCCATATGTAAACCTACAAACATACACCCACCCAACTTCAAGTTCAATAGTTGTCCAAAGTTATCCAATACAACTCACTATCATAAGAGGCTGGGTAAGTAGTGTTAATAACATTGCAGGGATCCTACATGCTGCATAAAATTGTTTCACATCCAAAAGAAAGTTTAGGAGCTGCTAAATTTCTATCAATCTAAGATACATCTTGTATATATAATTATTTATTCCTCATTGAAAATCTACTAAACACCACAACTAAAAACTAGCAAATATGGATTTTCTTTGGTGCTATAATGACAAACTGAACGTCTGGAACAATACTAAGAGGAAGGCCAAGGCAGCAGTTCCTGACCATTACAATAATTGTAGTTGAATTCATTCAACTAGTGTTATAAAGATGTCCAGTATATCAATCAAACAAAAAACACCATTCCATGTGTCTTTTATGTCAACATTTTCATGAGCCTTTTTAGGCCATCAAGTGCATCTTGAACTTGTTTTGTAGAAATAACGATTCATTTTAACAACTTTTTTAGAGCACTTTTGAAAATTGTGATTATTTCCTAGAACTTAGGTTACACTAAACATGCACCAAATTTTTATAATAAAACACAGATTTAAAAAATAAAACAATTATTCTTTGAATATATAAGAAACAGAAGCAAGCCTTTCAATTTGCAAATGGGAAAAATTATACATTACATATACTTTTCCATTTTGAATAATGATTAAGGATTCATACCTGTGAATCCTCACTTCCACTTGCAATAAAAGCTTGCTTAAGGCCACCGAAGCAAGACCTGATAATAAATCGAGAACGTCTATGACCCTTGTACTTACCAACAAGCCTAGGATCGCCTTCAATGTTCCATAGATGTATTTCTTGATTCAAAAGATTGACCAACAAGAATTTGTTATCCTTTGATAAGGAAAAAGCCGTTATTGGTTCATACTCTTCAATAAATCTCTCATCCTTTGTTTGTCTATTGAACAACAGTATAGTTTTGGCTTTACAAATACTTAGAATCTCTTCCCCATTATCCATGATTTCCAAATCAGATATCTTAAGGGTTTTCTCTCCTTTCCAAGACTCCACTTCTTTCCCATCTAATTCCCACATGCAAATGCTCTTGTCACTGAAGCCACAAAGTATATATTTCCCACATGGGAACCACGTACAGGAAACTAGGCTAGTACCAGCTTTTTCATAAATTTGGATGCATTTGCCAGTGGAGACATCCCAACGCCTAATAGCCTCCTCCACTCCACATGTGAGGAGCTCTTGGTCATTAGGACTCCATGAAACTGAAGAAACAGGTTTCTGGTGACCAGTCAATCTATGCTTTACAGTCAGTCCACCATTTATGCCAACCTATTTAAAAAAAAAAATTAAAAAGTGACACCTGATTTCATAGCATTAAGCCGTATTTTATGTGTTAGAATGGAATTTTTGTGTTTAGATCAACAGGGGGGTTCTGAGATATAATGGAAAACATTATAACTGGGATTTGAATTTGCAGTATGATGACTAAATCAAACACAAGAATTGAAGAAAAATTTAGCAGCAAAATTAAAAAATGGAAGAGCAGAAAAGAGAAAATGTATATTATGAGATCAATATCGAATATTACCTCCCAAATTATTGCAGTTCGATCATTTGATGCTGAAGCTAAATATTTCCCATTATGTGAAAATTGTACAAACCAGACTTCATCATCATGTGCCTCTAATATCTGTTGCAATATTAGAAAGAAAAGAAAATAACATTAGCATGCAGATACTACCATGCTATATACAAAGTGAAGACAAGGAGGTCACTGTAAATAAATGGCAAAAGGATGAAACCAGAAGACAAATTCTGTACCTTGTCTCATTTCTCCTCCCTGGTTTGGGGATTGGCTTTTTAAAGAAATTAGATTATAAATATCAAACCTATGTAAAAAATTGGGGATTGGTTTTTGAAATAAATTAGATTATACAAGCATCACAAGAAATGAAGAGTGTTTTAATAAGTAAAAAGCGATTAAGGTATTTTAGGCAGAAATTGCAATAGTAAACGGTGTAATTGCATATATATAGAGAAATGCATGACATCCATAGAAATGGTACCTTTACCAGATATCTCTTACTATGTAAATCTGGTCAGTAAGTTCCTACAAGCTGTGCACCAGTTGTCAGGATTTTAAATTTAGATTTAGAAGCACCAACCATGGATTTCTATATGAAGATAAAGGGCATGCACATGTAAAAATGGGGTTGGGTTTACATCAAAAAGACATTCTACTTTAAGGTTAATGTCTTCTAATTGAAAGCAACTTGGTACTCTCAAAGAGTAAGATGCAGGATTATTGACAGGTCAAGGTCAAAAGCAAACTATCAAGCCACGGCATAACATGTGACCTTGTTTTGACCGAAAAAGATGCTTCTAGCAAAAACAGATGCAAAATTTCACCCAGGAAGATATTTCCTCAACTCGAATGACAAACAAGCATAACTACGTCTTCCCAAAACCTACGGTAATTGGACATCACCAACATCTAGTTAATTGGTTTATCAAATTGTTCTAATAAGCACTTAGGAACCCTCCCTTAAAACGCAATTTGTTAGGAGGAGAATCACACACTTACATACTCCACTGAGGATCCCACACAACACAATATAGGACTCGAACACCCCCATAATACCCAAGTCCTTATCACTTTCTACTCATTAATCTTTATGCATCGAGAAAATAAAAAGGAAAAACTCACAGGACCTCAACAAAAGTCACATCCATTTCCAAGATGCCACCATTTAGCATCACAAATCTAGTAAACATTTATCTATAATCATGAAATAATACAGACGAAAGGAAGAAAGACTAACAAACAGAGTTCTAATTGGGAACAGGAAACCAGAATAGAGGAAGCTGCTTCTGCTATCACTACTAATTAACAAGTCAAAAACATCTACTAAACATATCATTTTCTAACCTGTAATGTACTGGAAGGAATCTGATCTTTTCCACAATGATGATCTGAATACAATGACATCTCCTTGTCCAATGAATTATGAAATGGGCATGCCTCTCGTTGTAAGATAAGGGCTTGTTCAACTAGATGCTCCAACCTCTTTTCAGGTATCATTACTGTAGGGGGAAGCAATTTCTGCAATTCCTCTAGAAGCTTTGACCGAGACCTCACCCTTGCAATATCTAGTCTAGGAGAAGGTGAAACTATGCAGGAAGAAAGTTCTCGAATTCTACTACTATTAATGCAAAGTGGAGCAATCTCCGTCCTCAAGGTCGTCAATGCTTCCATGACCTTTTCACCATTTAGAAGCTCAAAGAATTTCTGTTCCAATATTAAAAATGACGCTGACCTGACCATGCTTTCATCTGCAAGAGCAATTTTACGTAATGTGGCTACACTGTCATCCCAATTCCCATCAAGTATTTGCTGCATAAACAGATTCACCCCAGGAGAGTGTAAAGGTATTCCAGACTCCTCCTCTAGATGTGCCCCACTCTTTCCGTAACCGAGAGAATATAAAGCCTTTGCAATTATCCTGACAAATTCCTCTTTCTTTATAACCCCTTTGGAACCAACAACTTGCTCGTCCCCTTTGGACGGTAGGGGCCGAGCCATTAAGTCCCTGGACAAGCCTCCAACAGGCTCTTTAGAAGAAGAACCGTTAGACAAGGCAACTAATCCTTTAGAGGATAACTTCATTCGCTTCAAGGCTGGTTCTTCATCTTCCACACCTCCCATGAAAAGTGCCCCTCAGCCCATATATAATTTCAGCAGCGCGAGAAAACAACACAAACAACCATACAGCTCAAAAAATGCCTCTGAAAAACCACAGGGAAAACAATGTCTGCATGGAAAACAGCATTGACAACAGTAAGTACAATAAAACCAAGTCCTGAAATAACAGAACCTAAACCATTAAACAAATTCCTCAAATTGAAACAGCAACCTAACACAAATTTTAAAAATGTCCACATAGAAACACAACCAACAACAGTAAGTATGAGTCCAGAAATTGTCAGTTCATTTTCTCTTTTCTGCAGAACTGTTGGGGTCTTTCAGATGCTGAGCCGGTTCATTGAAGATATGAGTCTCCTCAAAATCCCTCCCTCCCTCCTCGTTCAGTTTCCATGAGCAACATCCACAAGATTTGGAATGTATCCATTCAATCTTAAAAGAATCGTCAATCCTTTCAATGTCCTATATATACTCTGTCTCAGGATGTCTCTCATCCAAGGAATAGAATTCCACCACACTATCATTGCACCCAATAACACTACATCCTGGTAATTTCTTGAACCCGGTATCTCTCACTGCAATCTTCAACCGGGCAACATCCTCCCATCTTCCAAGATCCTTGTATATGTTTGAAAGCATGACAAAGTTTGCAGGGTTGTTGGGTTCAAGTTCAATGAGCTGCTCAAGTGCCACTTCTGCTATTTCCACATTCTTGTACATCCTACAAGCCCCAACCAATGCAGCCCATATAACCGCATCCGGTTTCACTGGCATCTTCCTCAAGAAATCCACAGCCTGATCTATAAGACCAGCTCTTCCCAACAAATCCACCATGCATCCATAATGTTCAATCTGAGGCACAATTGAGTAATTATCAACCATCGATTGGAAATGCAGAAACCCATCTTTCACTAACCCCATATGCGTACAAGCAGACAGAATCCCAACAAATGTAACACCATCCGGCTTCTCACCCACACTCTTCATGCGCTCAAACAAAATTAAAGCATCAGCTGCATGACCGTGCATGGCAAGGCCATTGATTATGGTGTTCCAAGTTATTATATCCTTCACATCCAAGCAATTAAACACATCAAGTGCTTTCTCTATAACCCCACATTTTGCATACATGTCAATCAAAGCATTACCAACAAACAAGTTCCCCTTATACCCAATACTCTCTGCATAAACATGCACCCACTTACCCATCTCAAGGTCCCCTAATCTGGAACATGAGGACAGAACTGCCACAACTGTGTAATCATTGGGAACAACCACAACATCACCACCTTCCCCTTCTTGTTTTCCTAACATCAACATCCGTTTAAAGGACTCCAAAGCTTCGTTAAAGAGCCCATTCCGAACGTACCCTCCAATTAACCCATTCCAAGAATAAACATTCCTCGCAGGCATCTCATCAAAGAGCTTCTCGAACGATTCCACCTCACCGTTACAGGCGTAACCGTTCAAGACGGTGTTCCACGACATCAAATCACGGTCAGGCATTTTATCAAACAGCGCTCTCGCAGCTACCATGTCCCCCATTTCAATATACCCCGAAACGACGACGTTCCACAGCACAACGTCGCGCTGCGGCGCCAGGTCAAAAAGACGCCGTGCGGAAGCCATGACGTAAGCAGCGATGATCGCGGTCCAAGCGAAGACATTCTTCTCGCGCATTTCGCCGAACACCTTGTAAGCATCCCCGAAGGACACCTCCCCTCTCGCGGAGTACATGTGAATCAACGCGGTTCCCACAAACGCGTTCGACTTAAAGCCGCGTTTGCCGACCACGCAGTGAAGCTGTTCCCCTTCTCTAACCGCGTTAGCCTGAGCACACGACTTCACCACCAGTGGGAAAGTGAAGCAGTTCGGCGAAGCACCGGCACAATGCATTTGCGCGAACAAAACGACGACATCAAAGTGACACTCCATCAGGGCAAAGCCTCGGAACATGGCGTTCCAAGTGGCGCCGTTTGGTTGCGCCGTTCTGTCGAACACTCTTCGGGCGTAACCCATTCTACCGAGGCGCGCGCACACCGTGATGAAACTAGGGGTGACATAATCGTTCCCCTGGAGTCCATGTGTAACTATTTGGGCTTGGATCTGGTGCAGCCGCGTCCATGTTTCGCATGACCTTAACAGAGAGATCAACCTCTCCTCAACAACTCTCTGTAGTCTCTTCGGAGAATCGTTCACCACTAACTTCCCTACTTTGCTCTGCATTTGTAGCCGTGAATTGAAAACACATATCAACGGCTTGTGTATATTGTTGGTATGTCGACGATCCGAATTGTGCTCCACTAGTACCAACCCGACCCGAAAGTCCGAATTACGAATGTGGTACCATTTTATGCAGAAACGAACGTTCTAGTTAGGAATTGCTCTGTCTGCGCTTCCTAGAACCTCAAACACCATCATCTCGAAAGCAAAACCGAACTCAAAAATTCCGCAATAAATAAATAACATATAATAAATAAACAAATTATAATATGCATTTTCGCAGGAAACAAACAGAGACACGTCGAGCAAATCTGAAGAGTAACAGAAACAGGATAAGGTAGAAGAATCGGCATCAGAAGTCTCAGATCCAATAACACGAGAAGAAGATTACGACGGTGATGATCCACCGACTTACCGAACAAGCAAAGCAACGATCGGAATCAAACTCTGAGACGCGATCGTGAGTTGAAAACCGCCGATTCCTTCTTCTTCTTCTTCTTCTTCTTCTGCTGCTGCTGCTTCACACACTCTTCAGTTACCAAAACCACACACGCTGAAAATCCCAAACCTTCTTTCTGTTTGTGCCTGCGAAGAATGATAAATATATATATATATATATATAATATTTTTAATTATAACAATGAAATTTTGTATTGCTAGTTTATAAATTCTTTAATTTATCGTAAATTATCGAAAGGTTCAACAAATTGAATTTCTGAAATAGGTTTGGGATTTGAGTCATGGAATGAAATATAACTTAATTAAATAAAAAACTTATAAAAAATAAATAAATTTTATTTGAGGAAATTATGAAATAAAATTTTCCTTGCTATGTGTTTCTTTCTCTTTCTAGTATTTTCTTCCATGCGAAGTTGTGAAATGACAATGGGTACCCTTAACTACAAACAAACACTTTCTTTGCTTTGGAATATGCCTTTCTTGTTTCTTAAACCATCACGCCATTGTTTTCATGTTTTCACACGAAACTTCAATGGTTTTCTATAACCTACACCATTGTATTATATAAATGATACACTTTTTTTATAATATGGTTTTTAATTAGACCATTTTATCGTTTATTATTAAATAGAAATAAAAATTGGTGATTTTAATAAGAACGTTTAGTGGTGGTGCATGTATGTGTGCACATTGGATAGAGAGATGAGAATCGTGGACATTTTAAATTGTTGAGTCATGTTCGTCTCAGACATTTCCACTCACTTCAAATATAAGAAAATGTAACCAAATTATTGACTCTTGTTAATTTTCATTCACTTTTTTTTTTCAAAATGAATGTTTTAGGATTAGATAGTACATGTACCTGCCGACATAAAGGAACTATAAGAAAAAACAGTGAGTGCATCGAGAATCAATATTAAACTCATGTTTTAGGTTAAGTTGTGATTTCAACATTTTAAGATACATGTAAGGTTTAAACTTTATATGCTAACAATCATCCATTGTGTAGGTGGTGGTGGGTTTTGACAATTTGTACAAAATCATAAGTTTAAACCTTATGTATGTAAACACAAAAAATACAAGTCTGTGTTTGTGAAAGAATATTTTATTATATAGTTACCTTAAATATAAATAAGTATGTTAACGGATATATAAAAAGAAAAAATCATCCATGGTATAAATTTACTTACTGATTAGTATGAATCTTCTTTACATACTTGATATAAGGTTTACAATTTTTTATCACCAAAATGTGGTTGGAATTTATTTTAAATTAATGAAAGTACGTAATTGTCTTAGTTTAGGTGATTTATATAGTTTAATTAAACTATTCATTAAAAAATTGATAATAATTTTATTAAACTTTATGGACTAGTTTTTATAATTATACTTATTTATTTTATTTATCATAATTTGATTAAGTGAATGAAACTTAAAATGTTTAAGCACGTAGAAAAAAAATAATAGTGTGTTTATAAGGGCAAAAATATCAAATATTCATGTACTTAATTCAATCAAGTGTCTTAAATGATGAAACTGGTGATTAGAGAGCTCAAAACATAACTAACATCTATTTAAGAGGTTGATCTACACAAATATTTATGTGTCTCATTTAACTACTTCAACATATGAGATAAATTTTATGACTAAAATTCGGCTCGAGGAAGTGTATAAATGTGGAAGAGAGACTCATACTCATATTTGAGGGCAGAGATTGTTAGGTATTCACGTGTGAGTCTAAGTCCAACATTGGGTAGGAATGAGAAAATTGAGTAATATAAGAAAGAAAATCCACAAATTTAAAACCTTAAAGTTTTTAGGTGAAGGGAGTGTCATTTTTTTATATAGGTTGACTCAGTTTTTATTTTTATAAGATCTTTCCGGTTTTTCTTTCCGAATTTTTTAAAAAATGTTGTTATCTAAATTTAAATTAAAAAGTTGAATATTAATGTTATTAAATATTTAAATAAAATTCACTTATAACGACAAGGAATATTTTTAATATAAAAAATAAAATTAATAAATTTAGGATTTTTATTTTTATACTTATTTGAGTAAATCAGTTAACAATTTTGATATCACTTTAAAGTTTTTGAAAAAATATTCTAAAAAATTCAACAATAATAAAATTTGAATCAAACTCATATAAAGAATTTTTTATCTATAATTCAAAATCTCAATGCAAATTTAATTTTTAATGTTTCTTATTGTCTTTTTATATCAACAAATTTTTTTTATAGTTCCTTCTTATATTCAAATGATTTATCTTCGTAATTATTTTTTTATCCTAACAATATAAAATATTGATTCTACTTCATATTTTTTTATCAGGCAGGTCGCAATTAAAACTTTTTTTTTTATGAAAATGAAAACTAGTTTAGTCTATCTTCAACTTAATCTATTGTTTATTTTCTAACAGTTAGAATGCCTAAATATTTAGTTAATTCAAAACCTCATCTCTTTATCGAAATGAAATATAAACTGATACTCTAATTCTTAATAACAAGATTCATGAAATTAAATTAAAAAGAATTTAAATAAAAAATAAAACATATTATAATATTAGTAAATCTCAATGTGAAATTAATTTTTAATGTTTATTATTGTGTATTTTATCTCAACAAGTTATTTTTACAGTTCCTTCTTGTATTTAAATGACTTATCTTAGTAATTATTTTTTATCCTAACAATATAAAATACTGATTCTGTACCATATTCTTTTATCTGCTATGTAAGGTTGAAAATAAAACTTTCTTATGAAAAAAAAAAAAAAACACTTTAGTCGTTCATCAACTTAATCAATTGTTTCTTTTCTAACTTTTAGAATGCCTAAATATTTAGGGTTAATAGAAAAGCATTTACATATTTTAAACTAATGATACATTCTATATTTTAAATTAGCAAACCAAACTAATACACATTTTATGCGTGAGAAAGGTGTTTGTAAATAAATTTGTACTTGTTCTGTTCTCTCTTCTTATTAAATTACCAAATTATGAATGGCTTTTAAAATATATATATATATATATATATATATATATATATATATATATATATATATATATATATATATTTTTT
>Ga0209489_102228_pt1 | contig 39597 bp, 23 predicted proteins | sample SiratrowhiteBW_FD_187527 | JGI IMG/M metagenome (GOLD analysis project Ga0209489, IMG submission 187527) | Root nodule microbial communities of legume samples collected from California, USA - Siratro white BW (SPAdes) (version 2) | ecosystem: Host-associated > Plants > Roots > Nodule | place...
AAATTTGCGGTTCTTTGTTTCTTCTTCCTTCTCTTTCTGCCTTGATTTCAAGCAATTTCTCCTTGAATTCTCTCTTGCTTTTCCTTCCTCTTTTTGTATGCCCCTGCACGTCTTCTCCTCTTCTCCCTTACGTGTGCCCTGCGCCTCTTCCTCCTTCCCTTTCACTAGCCCTCCCTCCTTTCAAAATGAGATAACCACACCACCCTCCTTCTCTCTCTTCTAACAACTTTTCAAAACCAATATTTGTCCCAAAAAATCTTCCCCCCTGCCTTCCCCTTTTCCACGTTTATTATCTTTATTTTTCCGCCATATTCATTCCCTCTGCCAACCGTTTCCACTCTCCACTCTATGCCTTACCCTCCAAGTTTTCAAAGTTCTCAAATCTCTTCTTGCCACGTGGCCACTAAGGTTAAAAAAACTCTCCACTCCTAGCTTGCCACGTGGCAAGCAAATTTAATTTAATTTTCATTTTTTTAATTTTCCGTTTAAATTATAAATCTTGAAATAAATCTTAAAACTATTCTTTTTATACTATTTGAATTTTTTTGAATTTTTATTAATCAAGTTGATTCTAATTTTGATAAATTCTATTTTTTTTATTTTAACAAAGTTTTATTTAAGATATACTCTTTTTGACTAATTTAGTTATATATTTATTAGTTTAATTGAATCTTTTTCATTCTATCATTTTTTAAAGTCAATAAAAATTGAAAATTTATTAAAAAATTCGGTATATTTTGCCCGGACGGAATCGGGTATTGACAACATAACATATAATCGTTAAACTAGAGAAATTTTTCTGCCATGTTATGATTATTATTATTATTCTTATTATGAAACAATTATTATTATTATTATTATTAAAATCACAATAATAATAATAAATATTATTATTATATAGTTATTGTTATTATTATTACTGTTATTATTATTATATTTATTACTATAATTAATATTATTATATTATTACTGTTATTATTATTATTATTATTATTATTATTACTATTATATTTATTATTATTATTAGTACGACGATTTTTCAATGGATTTAATAATTTGGTGGTAAATTGATTGATGGATTAATGTGTCGATAATTTGGCGTTCAATTTATCGACGAATAACTTTGAGATAAATTTTTTCGTCAAAAATTGCCGACGGATTAAAGTCATCGGTAAATTGAGCGCAAAATTTCTTGTAGCTAAAATTCATCGATATTGACATTTTATCGACAAATTAAATTTTGTTGGTAATTTCAGTTTTTTTTGTTGGTTGGTTAAAACTTGAATAACAACTACTTGCTTTCATCATAAAATGGCAGCTAACACTCTGAGTAACCATGCTTTATTAAATGAAGGGGATCTTGTTCTGATGTATGGCATTCAAAATAAAATTAATGTTAATTGGATCCACGTGATTAAAGATCACATGTTAAAGTCTAAATATCTGTCTAACTACCGATTTTCTTATCTTATATTTGTTTATAAAATTTTGCATCACTTTAGAGTTAGTGTAAACGAGAAACTTTTAGAAGGGATAAGAGGTACAACGAAATCACCAATGTTACACTTCAAAAATGAGGTTTCTAATGGTTAATGATCATTGCAATGCAAAAGAGGATGATGAAGATGTTGTTCCCACTAACACCACTACAATTGAAGTTGGATCAAGCAACACTAAAGAGTATGCTCCTATGGATACAAGTATTATTTCATATGTTCCTCTAGCCGATCGTGGTGCTCCTCATTCCTTATTCGAGCAATTGTTATCGACTTGCATGTATATAATGGATGTTAATCAAAGATTGCATCATGAATTCTCTGTAGCAAGGTTTCAACATTTGGACAACCAAATTAGAGGGATTTGATACCAACTTGCTTAACTTCAATTTGACCGGGGGAATTAGGTATTTCTACTTGCATCTACTAGTCTATGTTTACATTTCTTAAGCTTTTTGTACGTTTTTTTTTCCTGCTTTTGTTTTTTTTTTATCTTGTTATTCTCCACTGAAATACTTTTTATATGTCATTGTTATGATCCACTTGTTCATTTCATCTATTTGTCCAATTTGATGAAGTCAAAAAGGGAGAAATATTATATTAGTGTTTGTATATTGGTAAATTATTTTTGTGCAGGATTTTTGTTTTGTGCAGGGATCTATCTCAAATCAACATGCATCAACACACTTGTACTTGGACTGTATTAGATGGTTATTTTCATTAAATAATGGGATTTTGTTAGAGCTATGATTCGTGTATTTGATGAATCTAACTTTTCTCTTGAATAATTTTGAAGAAATGATCATGAAGATATAAAAGTGTGTTAGGTTGTGTTGATTAAGAATTGTCATAAGTTTTCTCTTAATGATTTGATCCTAAAATTGTAGTTAGAAAGCTTTTCTAAATAAAATAGAGCTTGTCTTGCTGGTAAATAATTTTTAGTTGATTAAAAGATGTTTTCAATATGTTAAGATGTTCTTAACTAGTCTAGGATGATTGTAGAATTTTTTTAATCAATTAGATAATCATTTTAATCGATTAAAATCACTTAAAATTATGAGAAATTTTGATACATGTATTTTAATGTATTAAGACGAATTTTTAATAAATTTAAATCTCTTAAATTCAGTGAGGGCTTTGGACTCCTTTATTTTAATATGTTAAAACGACTAGTTAACATCTTAATTTCACTAGTAAGTGAGATTAACAAATTAAACGTAGATTTAATGCATTAAAACATATAAATTGAAATCTATAAAACTCTCTCATTTCTAAACCATTTGACATGAGATCAAAACCAAAGTTTTTGAAATCATTTCTACTATTCAGAGATAGTCCAAATTGAGTTGAAAACTGTTTTGAAGCTTTATTTCTGCAAATTATGTGATCAATATTGTGGTTAAAAGGAAACATAGAGATACACCTAATTAATTCTTTTCTACTGTGTTGATTTTGTTCCAGTTGTTTTCATTTTCTTAATTTGATTTGTGTCTTAAAATTATCTCTGTATAGGTTTTCCAAACATAGTATAGTAACAAAGTGTTACTAGGTATTTAATAAAATCTTATAGGGTCAAGATTTGGTTTCTTGAGTTGTTTACTTTCGCTATTTTAGTTTTGTTCTTATAAGAACTTTGAAATTTAGTGTTAGCTTAATTGGTGTGATTGACCAACTGGATGTAGATATTGGATAAGAGTGAATCAATATAAACATTTCTTATGTACATCTCTCCCTCTGTTTATGATTTGGTTTTCAACATTATTTGATTTTGTTTATGTGCATAACATTGAAACCAACCAAATTCTATTATTAACAAATTTAATAAAGACCTCATTAAGTTTTACAAAATTTTCTGATAGTTCAATTCATCACCCTTTTGAATTTTGTCCCTTAAAACTAACAATGATAACTTCTCTTCACCAAAGAACATATCAACAAAATGGGGTTGTCAATACCCGATTTTGTCTGAACATAATAAAAATTAATTTTTGAAAAGAAATTAAAAAATGTGTGTTCATTTAATTTTAGAAAAAATGAAAAAGAAAGTTTTTATCTTTTTTAAAAATATTGAAAAATAAAAAATTACATTCTCTTTTTGATAAAATAATTGTTTCAAGTTTTCATTGTTTTATTATCTTTAAAAATACAAAAAAGTAGGATTTGAGCCTAACCCATTATGTTTTTTTTTGAAAAAAATAATCAAAGAAAAACGGATGGGAGTGCAGCCCACTCACTTTGGTTCCTCCTTACAACCCTTTCTTTTTTTTCCACTCGCACCCCTTCACATTAAGGCTCATGCCATGATTACTACTCGCACCTCGCTATTTCTCTCATGCATACTCCCCTCTTTTCTTTGGGCCAACAGGTCAATCACCTTTTCACACCCCTCTCTTCCCACATGCACCTCACTCCTTCACTTGGGCCAATGGGCTAAACGTCTATGCACCCTTTTGGATTTCTACACACACTCCCAAAATCTCCCATTACTTTATCTCTTCCAAATCTCTCGTACACCCCTTCCTGCTCCACTACTCTCACCTCCATGCACCAAACAAAGTTGTCGTGTCCCACCTAGACCTGACAAAAGTTGTTGTGTCTCCTCTTTCCTTTTGTGGATTGATTTTACATTTCATGGTTGGGGTGCACCATGTACAAGAGATCCCACTCTTCACCCATATAGGTCACCTCATCAGATTCCCACTCTTCACTCACTTTTTGCTCATTCTTCCACCTGTCCATGTTGAAAAATATGTTGGTCAAAGTTCAAGAGGGGGCAGGGGTGAATTGAACTATTAATTCTTTTCGGAAAAACAAGTTGGAAAGAATGAGTATTTTTATATATCAATGATCACCAATCAAAGTAGTCACAAATCAATCAATTAAATTGACAAAACATCAAGCTAAAGTGGAATTAGTATGTGCTTCTAGTAAAACAGTTAGCTAAAATGTAAAAACAGTTGATTAAAAACAACACTGAAGTACTTAGAAAAAATTCAACAATTCCAGCACAAAAACAGATAGCTGAAATCAGAATTTAACCAATTGAATTTTTTAAACAGTGACAAATTTATAAAAAAACCAATGAATCAAAATAGAAAACTCCTTTTAAAACAATTTTAGAACAAGACTGAATTAGGATGACATAACCAAGAATTCTGTCCAGAAAAGAGTTAGCTAAATCTGGAAAACAGTTTGTTAAAAGGTTTTATAGCAAAGTGTTAAAACTAGATTTTTATCCAGAGTTCACAAGCCAAATAATGTTTTTCCAGTCCTTAGCAAAAAAATTAACCTTGCACTCTTTTTTAAAGACCAGTTTTAAATGAAAAAGAATTTAAAACATATACAAAAAGTTCAAACCAGACAAATAATATGCTGAATTTACAAAACATTTTGCTAAACATTGACCACAAAATAGAAGATCATTCAATGGTTATTAAATTAGTAAGATTCAATAACAACAACAGCAAAACCAATCTCAAAACAACAAGGATGACGTACTATGATGAGAACAAGCTGTTGGATGTTCCTTCCAATCAATTGCAAGCAAAAACCCTCTCAAGAATGAGAATCAAAGATGATATTGATCCAATCTTGATCAACCTCTCAAATCTTGAAACAATTTATCCAAAGAAATCTCAAATGGATGTTAGAAATCTTTTTCAATCTCAAAGGAATGTAGTTTCGTTTTTCAAAACACACTGGTTGCAAGGTTTTATAGCGAACTCAACACTGTCAAGTAAAAACAATCGGTTGTTTTTGCTTTAGCACAGAAACAATAAACTATTTTTCAGAAACAATTGGTTGTTTTTGTTCTACAACACCTTTTCTCATAAAGTAAGCTTTGAAAATGCTTTTTCACTAGAGTAAATTGGAGTTCCTTGCATGCAAATGATGGAATGATATGACCTCCTACACTACCCAAACCAAGGTTGCAAAGCAATTCTTCATCAAGTCTTTACAAAACTCCAAAGGATTTCCTTATCAAATCTCCAATTCAGAGGTTGTATAGAACCTTTCCAATAGCCCACATACACAACACTTTGATTTCTTCGCACAAGAAAAATACCCTAAAACACACACCCTCATTCCACCCTTTCCTCATCCACAATCTTCGATAACAAGAAGCAGTTTACAATCGAAAATAGAAAAATAGCAATAGAGAGCGAAGGAAAATAACACAACAACAACAATAAGAATAAACCAAAGAAGTGAACCGAGAGCACATCTATGATGTTTGAGTGTTATTTGCATCTTGAACATTTTGTATTGTCCCTATTACATATCTAACACTTTGTTATCCAATCTCTACACAAAGCTAGTAACGTATGAAAACAAGAAAAAGAATAAAAGGAGAGGGTGAGTGAGCTTGGAACAACCACCGCTAAACCTCCAAACAATGACCATAAACCCCAATTCCAATTTCTTCTCTTCCTCCAAAATGGAACCAGCCTTGCCAACACCACCCACCCGAACTCCAACAACCCCTATTCTTCTCGACCATGAACTACACCACCAACCTATCAAACATTTCTCTCCCTTTCTTGGATATTCACAAACACATTACCCTCGTCCACAATCACCACCTCAAGACCAATGCTCCCACACCACCACCAAGAAGAAAAAAATCATCTTCCAAACCTTCCAACGGTCGCAACCTTGAACTTCCCATACCCTCCATTATTCTACTAACAAACCCAATCTTACTTTCTGCGATAACTTTGAATGTGGTCACCCCCATCCCTGCTGCATTGTTGTTTCTCAAAGTTACAAACAAGAGTTAGAAACCCATCGTTGTCACCCTTCTTTGGGGATTACACCAAAACCCAAGCCTCAGAGTTCACCGCCTACCGCCGTCATCAACCATCGCCCCCTGTCCCAAATCGCGTTTTGTTTTCTATGTCGCCATCGTGTCCTTCACTACGACCTCTACGCAGCACAGTTCCCCCTTTAAAGTTGCGAGCCTACGCCACCCCGCTATAGAGAGTGTTTGTCACCGCTTAAAACCCCACCGTCGCTTCAAACTTCACTGTCTCTCCTCCCCCTTACAATAGCATTCCCTCAATCTACTTCCATCCCATTGACACCTCTCTCCCATTCTCAAGTGCCTTAATTTGTGCTCAATTGCCTATAGGAAGAAAGCCTCAAGAGACTGGAATGTATAAATGATGCAAAAGTGAAGGAAGAGATGGTGTCTACATTACAATCATGTCAGGCCAACACCTTGACTTTTATTTTCGACAAAAACTTCCTACACCCCATTAATAGTGATCTGCACCCTATCAAAATTTTCAAATTCTAAAATTACCCTCGTCTTCTATATTTGAAAAGAAAAAGGTACAAAGTCAAGTTTTCAGTGGTGGTGGATTTGGGGGTGCTTTGCAGCATTTTGCAGTGGCCATTTTGCTATGACGAGACGTAATTGAAATGCTAGTGACATTGATAAGACAACGTAAGTAGTGTAGGTAAGTGGTTCACTTATTTTTTGCTTGGGTTTTGCGAATATAAAGGGCCTCAGGTTCCGAAAAGAGGTTACGGAATTGGAATTCCGTAATAGAAATGGGGGTGTGGGATGAGTTACAGAAAGGTCATTCCGAAATATGATTTTTTTATTACAAAATGTCTTTTCCGAAATATGTTTCAAAATACAGCTCCAAAATGCACTTTTCGAAATTGTGTTATGGATTGCGCATTCGTAGTGCAAATTTTCCCATCCCCTCAAATGCACTTACGAAATTCCTTGTCCATCAGTTTTCTGGAATGGGCTTTCCAGAATCCAAAAAAAAAAGCTTACCTTATGCGTGCCGTCGACGAAGACCACCGTGCCAGCCAACATTTTGCAGCTCACCACCACCGTCTGATACACCATGCCAACCAACTTTACCCAACTGTCCTATAAACATATCCACACCCAACCTTCCAGACCAAATCCCTAAACCAAATCAATCCCACCTCTCACAAATCTTCACAAACGAAAATGCACAAATCAAATGTAAAAATGAAAATGCGACATAACAACCCTCATCATCGCCCAACCACAACCGTCGATTCTCACCCCGTGTCGCCACTCCACGCTCAACCGCCATCTTCCATGACAACAATGATGGATCCTCCTAAACCACTCCTTTTTCTATTCAAAGGCAAAAGGGTAACTTTGTCTTTTCAGAACTGTGATGGGGTGCAGGTCATTATTGATAGCGTGCAAGAAGTTTTTACCTTTATTTTCCCACCTCATCTTCTTTAAAAATTTGGACTCATTTAATTGGCCCAATATTTTTATTTTTATACCCATCTTTTCCATACATACACAATGAGTTTTGAAAAAGAAAAGAAAGCAAAAGAAATCTGGGCTTATTCTACTAGCCCAATAGGGTTTTCTTGCACCCCTTTCTATTACTTTATATACCTCACTTTGTTTTTACAGAGATAAGAGGTTAAACTTGGCTCCATTTGATTGGTCCAATATCTCTACTATATATGCCACTCATCTTTGTAAATACAACACCATGACCATTTCTTTTCTTTTACCATGATTAAATTATTTGTGGACATTTCATAAACAATTTTAGATACTTGTATGGTTGCGCATGTCATCTGGTATTTAATTATTTAAAATATTTTCATGTGACTAAATAGAATAATTCTTTAGATATCAAAGTGACCACACACGTCATGCAATATTTAATAGGAAACTTCAAAAATAACGTTTGAGTATTTGTATGATCATACATATCATCATTTACTCAATACATCTTCTAGAAAATTAAAAATGTGTTTTCTCTTAAATAAAATTAACAGAATAATTTGTCGCATTGATGAATAGTTTACACTATCTTTGATTTGTAAGAGTATTAAGCATAGTCGTTCGCACTGCTTTGTACTTTAACCAACTAAAATGATAAAATCTTAAAAAATCAAATTGTCAAATATTAAATATTAAATTTTTAAAAATTAAAAAAATACAAAATTTTAAAATTAAAAGATATCAACAACCCAAGAAATAGTTTTTCTATCTAGAACTACGTAAAGAGTGATTTTCATGCACCTCCATGACGACTTCCTACACCTCCATACTAAGTGTGGTTTTACAAAATTACCCTTTTAAAATTTTTTAAAACCCTATGTTACCCTTTCCCCTCCTTCACTCCCACCTCCACCGTCTCACCTCCAACACTGGCGAGCCTACACCTCTATACGAGCATTCTTCCACGTCCATTGCTTCACTTCCACCTCGGATGCTTCTTCCACGTCCATTGCTGCACTTCTACCATTGTAGCTTCTCCTCTTGCACATACTGAAGAAAACTGTGAAGAAAACCATGAGCTGCAGCACACACACCACCAAACGCCACCAAACGCACCATCAAAGGCACCCCACATATCAAATTCTCAATTATATAATCAATTGGAGTAAAGGTAAGGTGTATTGTATGTTTAATTTCATATTAGAGTGAAAGATATAGGATGTGATGGCGGAGGACGCCGGTGGTGGTCATTTTTCGCCGGTGATTGTATACGTTGCAGGTTGGTTAACCCGCAATGCATTCAAAAATTCAAATGCATTGCGAGTTACCTAACCCGCAACATATTTTCAATTTAAGAATATGTTGCAGGTTACACAACCCGCAACATATTTTTATTTTGAAAATACGTTGCGAGTTATGTAACCCGCAATGTAGTGTTTTTTCCTATCTTTGATTTTCAATATTCTTTGCTTTGTTTCAAAACTATGGCAAGAACTAGAGGAGGTCGAGAGAGACCGACAACCTCTGTAAGGCGAGGAGACAAACGTGATGAAGCTGTTGAGGCAGGGGGATTCCCAGGTGGCATTGTGTGGACTCCATATCATTTTCACCGAGTAGCTCGTCCATTTGAGTCTATATCATTTTTTCGAGGTTATATCCGTTATGGATCCACTTCTGAGAAATATATGTCAGATCGCGTCTTGCGACAGTTTGGGTACAAGCAGAAGATTCCAGATGTTGTTATGCCTTATAACAGGGTGTTTTTGAGACCATTGATTATAGATGGTTACATTTTGCTGATCATTTGGTTAGCGGTCTTACCCCAGCCTCCGAGCCACATGCATGCTCAGACGACTACATGGATTGATTTATGCGTATCTCCCATCCATTTATTAGTCCTCGTGTTGAGGATGAGGCACCGCATGTGTCATCCCATCGTCGATCTCGTAGTCCAGTTGACAGAGACCCTCCTTCTCCGTCAGATCAGGAAAAGAGTCCAATAAATTATTTGTCTTGTCAATGTTTTTGAATTCATTTTAAATGATTGATTTGATTAATGTGTATTATATTCATTTTGCAGAGTTTATATAGACATATTGTAAACGTCCTGCAAAGGATTATTGATTGTCGCGACATGCAAGAAGGCACTAGTGCCTACGAAGGGACTGAAGAGGCATTGCAATACGCCCGAGAAGGTTGTCGTGAGGGAATTGTGTACACACGTCGTAAGAAAGGAGGTCGTGGTAGAGGGGCAGGACGTAGTTGATATTACTATGTTATTATTTGTATTTTAGATGATAATACTTATTATGTTATTATTTGTACCCAAAACTATGTTACTATTTGTACCGAATACTATGATATTGGTATTTTATTATTAGTATTTCTCATCATATTGGTTACTATGTTATTTGAGATGATAGACAACAAATATTTTTATAAGAAGTAAATAGTAATAAAATATGTCTACAAGAACAAGTTATAGTAAGCAAATCCTTTTAGAATCATCAATCATCTCCAAGATTAATGTCCAAGTTATTAGATTGCAACATGTTTGTAAAACGTTTCATACGACCAACGTAATACGATGACCACAATCTTGTTTCTGGATAACAATACTTCGACCAAAACATGTCTTCTATAGGTAAAGGACTACCATCCCATAATTTCACCTGCAAATAATTAACATTCATGTTAATATAACTACAAATATTAAACTTTTTGGCATTATTTAGATCATTATCATACGTACCTGCACAAAATGTGACCCATACACATGTTCTATACATATTATCCGATGTGAATGGATAAAACTCGGTGGTCTACTTCTTAATGGAAAAATGGTTATGTTCTGCATCAGTGATAAGCAAACTAATACCACATTATATCTACTAGCAATGGCATAACCCATGTCTGGAATCGTCATCATTTCTGGACAATAGCCTGCATGTTGAAATTGTACATATTACATTAATAATTACACATGAGTTAAATAACAATACTTAATGATAAAGGTGCTTACAGTTGTTGATTGTTCAAGTAGCAATGAATTCTTCAGTTCCTTAACTCAATCAAATATGCCTAAAATGACAACATATTCATCATGCTAAGCACAAAGTTCTTTGAACAAATCCATATGAACCAATGAACATGATTCTTCACCCATACCCAACAATGAAGCAATAGACCGATATCCACAATTTCCATCTGAGCTTTCACATCAACAACATCTTCGATAAATGGGTGACATATCGGATGAAATTGATCAAGCATTGGAACAACTTTCTGACTCAGTGCTAACTGTGATTTTCCCCTCCACCCCTTTTGTGAAGAGCAACTATCATCGATTGAATGAATTTTATCACATGCTCAAAATCAGATGGGTTACGCGTTGTTGACCTCTCATGCATTTTTTCTTTACGTGTTTGTGAGCCTTTTGTTTTGACTTTCTCTCTTGGCGAACACATGGATGTCATGTTAGGATAAGCAATTTCATGAAGTTTGTTCTTGATTTTAAGTTTTCCTCCAATATCAACCTCTTTAAATCGTTTAGCAATAGCATCAAATTCTTGTTCATATGACAACTCAAAAGATGACTGACCTGATGATATGTGTGAGAAGCTTAGTCGAGTCCACATAACATGAACTTCGTTAAGTGGTATCACACCAAATTGATATCTAGCTACTGCACAAGCACATGGCAATCCATGGGTAGATCTAAGGACACAACCACAATGCTCACTATCGAAGCCCACATGGTTAGCTCTTTGCACTTCTTCAACTATCCATAACAAAGCATACTTGCTAACCACACCCAACAAATGTTTGTATAATGTCAAATTGAAGTTATGACCAACAACATGTAGACTCATCTCAAATGAAGTTTTAATTTCATTATGTTGAAGAATCAGGATGTTGTTAATTGCATCCCAACAACTACACAAATCTCCCATGCTATTCTGCAATATATGTTTCAGATTCCAATGAGTTTGTTCAACCCTGTAAAAACATAAAAGAATATTAATATCTTATATACTTATCTTGAGACCCATATCTTATTATAAAAGTATTATCTAATATACCTATTTGAGATAGTGTTGCCCAAATGCATAACCTTATCTATCCAAGCTTTAACAAATTTCTCCTTGTGGGGAATGAGCCATGTCTTGTTCACATAATCAACAAACAAAGGCCAAGATGAACAAACAGATTCAAAGCCCTTCACAACTTCATCATATGCATCACAGTTATGACAATCCACCATTCCTCCCCATGCATTCAAAACAATGTCTCATGTCTTCTTAGAATCAACAAACATTTTATATTTGGCTTTAACATTTTTGTTAATGTGAAACTAACATAGTATATTGCTTCAGGAAAAACAACACTTAGTACATTCATCAGAGCAAGGTCTTTGTCACTAACAATCACTTGAGGGTACACATCTCCCCTAAAAAATAACCCTTTTAGTCTTTGCAATGTCCATATGAAGTTATTTTCACTTTCTGTTGACAATAACACAAAAGCAACTGAAAAAGTTAACCCTGTGGATGTGACACCAACTATTTCAAGGAAAGGAAGCCTATATTTGTTGGTTTTGTATGCACTATCCATCAATAGGACAATGCTAAATGCATTCAACAACTTAACTAAATCAGGATGTGTCCAAAAGATATCACTCACAACTTCTGAATCCTGATAACACCTACTCCAGTGAATATACTGGTCACGCTCCAGTAACATCATTAATTACTGCAATTCAGTTCTTGATCCTCTAACTGACCTCTTGTATGTGTATCTTGCACTATACAATTTTTTGATTGTTGTCACATTGTCTTTATTGTTCTCTTTCAAAGTCAGCAATATGTTGGACGACTTCACAAGAATTTTTGTCATGTCAACAACCAAGGCATACTCATCAGGTTTTAATCTCCCAGCATAAGGGTGTCCAACTAATGTCTCAACAAGATCATGATTATGTAAGCCACATATGACTTTCAACACCCAACCTTCTCCATTTGGAATATGTTTACCCCGCAATCTAAAAGGACAATCACACTTTCTTGTCCCTGTAATGGTAACCTCCAAATCATTCCTGTCTTTTCTATATTTTTCACTCCTTTCACAACCCAATAATACAAATATCTTCCTTCCTTGTTGACCCGTTGTTTTATCAGATCTCAATATAACAACCACAAATCTAAGAAAAAAAGCAACCTTCCAAACCCATTCAAGTAAATGATCTCTAGTAACAATACCTAAATAGAAAATTCATAAAAGTTTTAGGGACACAAATTTAGTAACAATCACAATTTATCCAAAAACAAAATTTATTATAACGAAATTCATTTACCTCATTTGTTGAAAAATAAAAATCACACTCATGTTCGTTAACCATGACAATACTTTCATGTGATTGTTCCATTTATGATATTTTATCTACTTCTTTAGAAAATTTACTGCAGAAGTCTCCTTCCATCGTAGACTACATAATTCATTCAAAAGAATTACACAACCAAATAAAAAATATATACAATTAATGCTAAGTTAAAAAACAAATAAATATATAAATAAATTGCGAGTTGTACAGCTCGTAAGAGAAGTAATTTTCAAAAACACATTGCGGGTTGTACAACCCGCAAGCTAAAAAAAAAATTGAAACAAATTGCAATTGTACAACCCGCAAAAGAAAATTTTTTCAAAAACACATTGCGGGTTGCACAACCCGCAAGCTAAAAAAATTTTCAAAATCACATTGCGAGTTGTACAACCCGTAAGCTAATTTTTTTTTTCAAAAACACATTGCGGGTTGTACAACCCGCAATTAAAAAAATTTCCAAATATGCTTACGGGTTGTACAACCCGCTATTCATTTTTTAAATCTTTTTTTAATTGCGGGTTGTACAACCCGCAATTAGTTTAAAAAAATTTTACGTTGCAGTTTGTACAACCCACAATAGTGAAGGTGCAGCAAAAATAGTTACGGGTTGTACATCCCGTAACGCATTTCAAAACATATTAACATTGCGGTTTGGAAAACCCGCGAACTGAAAAAAAAATTAAAACTCACCATCGACGATGGACGAACGGAGCAACCTCTTTCCTCTTCCCAGCAACAACCTCCTTCCTCAACAACTCCTACAACGATCTTCTTCCACCTCTGTAATCTCTCTACATTGCTCTCACAACCCACCTTTGTCAATGTCTCAACTGTGACAAACGCAACACCTCCTCCGAATCTCCTGTGGGCATTTTGGTCTTTTCATTATGTCTAAAATGGGAATTTAAAAAACTATGGAGGTGCAGGAAGTCCTTATGGAGGTGCAGGAAGAATCACTCCTACATAAACCTTGATTTTCCATCATTGATGGAAATATGTAGGAGTAAGATTGATCCTTATCGGGCCTAAAAAAAACATTTTCTTTGTTATTTCTTGCATTTTTGTTTCTTTTTTTAGAAAAAATAAACATTATAAAAAACCACACTCATTTCACTCATTTAATTAAAGGTATCGTCTTAGGTTAGACGTTGTGGGATTTTAACACCTTCTCTACGCGTAATCGACTCCCGGACCCTAAATCCGATTTCATAGACTACAACCTTATTTTCAAATTTTTCATAGTTTTCCATAATAAACTATGGTGGCGACTTTCCTCTTGATTCTTTTCTAAAGTTAGTTTCTTTTCTTCATTATCATGACTCGATCACGACAGGGGTTGTGAAAGAAATAATAGAACTCTCCAAGAGATGACGAGGACCATGCTTTGTGAGAACTCTTTACCAAAGCACTTATGGGCTGAGGAAATGAACATTATTTTTTATGTATAAAAGAAAAATACTTATCAAACCCATATTTGGAAAGAAGCCCTCTGAACTGTGGAGAAATAGAAAACTCGACATAAGTTATTTTTATGTTTTTGGTTGTTATATCTTAAAACTAAAAATCAAATTGGCAAATTTAACTCTAAGGTAGATAAAAAAAAGTATATTTATTTGTTACTGCCAGAGTTTATAACCCTCGTACCTTGATCATAAAAGAAATCATAAATGTAATGTTTAACGACTTTTCTCAAACTGATAGGAGATTATTAGATCTTGATCAAGATTTTGCATATCTTTGCATAGTCAAATTAGACAAAAGAAAGTCATTATACAAGTCAAGGAGTTAAACACAACAGAGGTGTCAGACGAAGATCCATCAAACCTAACTTATATTAGGTAGACCTTTTAAAGGGAGTGGAGATACATTTCATCTCAACTTCAAAATCAGATCTTAGGAGACAAAAATGAAGACATTAGAATCAGATCGTTTTTCATAGACGAGACTATTCTAGCTTTGGTGTCTCAAAGAGAATAAAACAAGTATAGAGAAAGTTGTATCATTTTATATTTTAGACAATAACTTAAAATTATTGTTTAAAATAAACAAATCATAACCTTAACTTTAGCAACAATTTAGCTACAATTTTCCAGCCATAGTATGCAACTGCAACCATTCCTAAAACTAAAAGGCAGTAGGTTTTTTTTTTTTTTCTTCTTCTTCTTCTGAAAGTATAAGTGTTTTTAAAATTGTTATATTAAATGGATATTTTGACCAATGTTAAGATAACACTTTAATTTCAAGCAACACATTATATAGTCCTTGCCTATTTTTTAGACAACAATTGTTTAGTTGTTATATTTATATTTAGATCATAATTATAACTATTTAAGTGATTGTTTTTAAAAAATTTTAAATAGTTTTAAGCAGCATCTTTATAAGTGTGATTTATTTTTTTAAATTTCATCTTGAAATGCTTGTAATAATTAGAAATGTAACTTATTCCTTTATACCACATTTATAATATTTTTAAAATTATTATTAATGTATTAAACCACCAACGTATTTTAAAAAATATTATTATAATATAAAAGATTATTTATTCAATTTTCACTAATTCTTAAATAAAATCTATTAAAGTAATTTAAATGAATATTTATAAGATGACAACTCTGTATAATTTAGAAAGGTAATAAAATGTGCAGGACCACCAATAAACTTTGACTACAATTTTATTTTGTGCCGCATCAAAATGCTTCCAAACTAGAACGCAATTCATTTCATAATTCATTTTCATCATCAGTTTCGATTGTTCCTATTAAAATATTCATTTATGTATCTTCATCTTCATCTTCATCTCCTTCTTCCTTAATGGTCTATCCAATCACCTTAGATATTATATCTTGTTTGCTTTGTATGGACTTGTGAGCTTCAAAACCTTCATCTTTACCATATGGATTGTATCTATCACTCATTCCTGCAAATGCATAACACACATACATCTATTAATATTCTCATTTGCCTATATAATCATTAATATACCTATATTTGGATAATTAACGACAAAGTTTAATTATTTTTATATATTCCTCACAATTGGTTAATTAGTGTCCACATCGCAACAGTAACATTTAATTTGGCTCTTCCAAAATCGGTGGCCTATTTCATTTGGGAATCTTGAATTGAAGGAAAGGAATAACATGACAAGTGTAGTTATATATATGCAATGCTTTCAAAATCTCAAGAAAGAAAGCCAAACAAAAGCAATCACACAAGCGTGTTGCGTGTGTGGCCAATTATTATGCATGATATTTGGTGATATCTAAACTTCTAGTAGCATGAGAGCAACTGAGAAAGGTCCTGAACAACTTTTCCGAAGTTGTCGTGTTGGCAATGGGGTTCATTCATAAGTTCCCATGCAAATATGGCAGGATCATCCTCATATGCCACCCCACTACTTGTTGTGTTTTTTTTTTTTTTTTTTTTTTTTTCTAGTTAGCACAGCTTGAATATTTGTGAACCACATAGAACTAATTATCAATTTAATTAATTTGTGAAATTTGAATTACGAAAGTAATGAACTATTTTTTAATTACCTAAAAGGTTGTAACTTGTAAATCAATTAATCTGAGATTGATCATAGTCTTTGGATAAAAAGCATATTAAACGCGTCATTTGTTAATAATAGTTTGACAACGAGGTGATGTTTATATTTATAGAAAACCTAATTATGCTTGCAATGGCAAAATCTACACCCAAACCATTAATTAGGATGGCCCACCACAGGTGTGATATCAATGAAAGAGGGGCTTCAAGTTGCGCTAGTGACATGTGGTCCATGGCACACACCCTTCCTAACTTCAACTGCTCAGTTCTTTACCTTTGATGATGGAACACATGCATCCCCTGTAATCAGAAGTATAGGTATCCAATTTCAATTTGGGTGCTGTTATTGTTCAGTAAAATATAATTATTTAATATTAAAATAAATTATTATTTTATTAAAAAAAAGTGAACGGATAAACAATAATGTCGGAGTATAATTTTCATTTCAATTTTATGATCAAACCTTGGAAAGAAGACTTCTAACAATAAGTTTCCATTTGAGTCTTGGAACCCTGATCCACATACAGCAAAAAGTTGTTAAGAAACAAATATCTAATTCAAGATTATACAGGGTAAACAGGGAAGTTAAATTCACCTACAAATAATTAAAAATAATAGAATAAAAGTGCACAATAAAGCATAAACTCTATGAAGTCTATATTAATAGATTATTAGATGTATTTGACAATGTACAAAAGGTGTTGGTATTAGCAGCCATGAGCATGACCAACAACAACTCCACTAATGTTGTTTCCTCTACTAAAATTGTCCTTTTGGTTGGTGATCCAAAAATCTCAACGTCATTACCATACTGCTTTTGTGTAGAATTATTCATAAAGTAATAGAACCAGTTAGTTATGAAATTATTATTAGAGGCAACCGAGCAAAATAATACATTTCTATCATACCTCCAGGGACATAAAACACTTCCATTAGTGGAACAAAGTTAAACTGAGAAGAATCTTTAGCCCAAGAGATATAACTGCAAGCAGTTAACTGGATCAATTGATTCAGCATATACTTTATAAGCAATAAGCTCCAGTCTTCTGTCTAAATTCCAAATTAATAATGTAAGTCTCCTTATGCTTATGATGTAAATATTTAAAATTTGAAGATCCGTGTGATCAATAAACTACATGTTAATATGAGCATTAAATAGTTGGAAAGCAATAATAAGATAAAAAAAAAAGAAAAAAAAAGAAAGAGAAATGACTCTCAAAGATTCAAGACAAGCATGCTTCTTTGAAATGAATAGAGAACAATGAAAAACCTTTATGGAAGCAAATTAAGAGTTATACTTGATATATGAATGTTAAAAGCTAGCATGTAAATGTCATTTAACTTTCCTCATGAAACCGATTTCTGATTCATAATATTTTCATATCCCATGATGCAATCTATAAGTTAATTGCACAACCATTTGCTAAAAGAAAAAGACTACAATCAAATAACAAATTCCCAACTTTTGGCATTAGTAACATAAGCCCAAATTCTAGAACAAACCATCAATTAATTTGCTAACCCCTCTTCTAATCACTCATTTTGGAAGAAGGGTTATCTCTCAATCCTCTGACGTTCTTTGCAACTCAATAAACAGTCACTAGAAACACGTTAATACTTCTTATAATTAGGAGTATCAAAATTGCACGAGAGAATTGTAAAAGGGCCTTCATTGCTTAAGTAAAATTTTATGGATCATTCCAATGTAACTCACTTTGAAAGGGATGACATATTAAAAACAAAAGTCTTATTTTATTAATGGAGATAGCATTATAAAAAAAAAAAAGTTATTTAGAGATCAATTTTTAACTACTAAATAAAATACTTGCTAATTGTGATCAAAATAGTTACCAAATTAGATTTTGGTTGTTAAATAACTACAAAATAGAAGTAATGATTTAATTTAGTGACCAATTAAGTCAAGATAATTGGTATCTACCATTAGCTACCAAGGTTTTAATGATCAATACCATTAGATTCTAAATTAGTCTCTAACTTAATTAGATACGAAATTATAATCTAATAGCATAGGTCACTAAAACCTTAGTAGCTAATGTTAGATATCAATTATCTTAACCTAATTGGTCACTAAATTCAATCATTACTTCTATTTTGTAGTTATTTAGTAACCAAAATTTAATTTAATAACTATTTTAGTCACGATTAGCAACCATTTCATTTGGTAGCTAAAAATTGATCTTTAGATAGTTTTTTTCTTGTAGTATAGACTACACAAATTCACCAAAGTAGTTATGCTAATACGATTAATCGCAACAACAACATTAAATGTGAAGTTAGTAACACAGTGTATCTAAAGGTGTGCAACAATTTAACACAAAATATGTCTAAGTATCAAGGATATTGTATAACGTAAATCATAATAAGATATTGTATACGTAACAATTAAGAAAAAACTAAAAAAAATTATCTATTTTTTTAACTATGGAGTTTCTGATATTGAAAAATAATGTTTTATTCTAAATTTATCAGACGAAAATGTTATACTTTGATATTCCGATAAACTAAAATATCATCTAAGTATTTTCAATCAAATGATATTGCAAAAAGTTTTTTAAACTTGATAATCTTTCTTTCTTGTGTTTTCCCTATTCTTAAAGTTGGTATAAAACTTACTTTTAAAAGATTTAACGCTTAATCAATTAGAGAAAAAGATTTAACGCCTGATCAGCTAGAAGAAAAGATTCAACACTTCAAACATGAAACTTCTTTTTTTGTGTTTTTCTTGTTCTCACACATAGATCTTGATAACGATGATATTAACATATTGTTGTATAGAATAACACAACCTCATGCATGCTGAGATGAAGAACTTTCTTAGGAACTCTAACTTGATGTCATTAGAAAAATGATCCACAACCTTTTTTTTTTCCCATAGTGTTGCCATGCATAGGCGCAAGAGATCACGTCTCGGAAAAAGATGGATTCATGTTGTACCACTTGATGAATTCGGAGAAAGTCAATCTTTCTCCAGTGATTTTTTTTAGCATTGGGAATGTCCTTTAATAGTAAGTATGCCAAGGAAAGTACGACCCCTGTCCCCTAAGAGAGACTTTTTCATCTCCATCACATCAATACCCACAACTTGTAAAGCAATGAAAATGGTGAAGAATGAAATAGAACCACTCTTAACTGTACACTTGTCGCTAAAGATATAAAACTTGATCTGACCATGCTTCCTAAGTACACCCTTAAACTTAAGACATGTATAATACTAATAATATTTGAGTTACCTAAACGACAATTTTGGATCTAAGTCTTAAAAATTTGCTATACGAAACTTGAAAATCTTTTCCTATTTCAAAAGTTATATCTATTATTATGACATTATTTAATCAAAGAATTTATGATCGAGTGAGTCATGCCATGATATTACCATTTGATTACATCTCTTTTTAAATTTATGCATCAGATCTAATTGAAGAATACGCAAGAGTATCATAGATTAAATTTTCAGTTTTGTTGGTTTCAAGAGTATCAATTATGTCACATTCCGATTAATAAAAATTATTATTTTTTATTGAAGAAGGATATATAAAAACGAAGGTTGGATTTTCTTCAAAGTGAAGAAAATACAAAATTGATAACGTGATTATGGTTGTTTGCTACCATGCACAAATCTAAATTTGGAAAAGCGAAAGATACACGAAAGAAGAAAATCATCATAAATGCCATAATTGAGTTTTAAAAGAGAAAAAGAAAATACTCAAATTGTGAATTTTTATAAATTCATTATATTACAACAAAAAAACACAAAAATAACTACATATAAAAAGAAAAAAATAGGTGTGTTTGGATTAGAGAGTGAATTTGAGACAGTGAATTGGAGTTGATTTAATATGAAAGTGCGTAAAAAGTTATATTGTTTGGATTAAGGAAAAGATAATAAGATTTGAAAAAAAAGTTTATGAAATTTTGTGAATGATGTGATAGATATTATAAAATGTTAATATATAAAATTATAAATTTATTTCTATAATTAAAAATAAAATATAATTTATTTATTTAATATAATTAATAATATTTTTTAAAAATTATAGAAAAATATTGATTTTGTAATTATATTTAAAATAAATTTAATTTATTATAAAATATATTAATTTATTAAATGAGAAGATTAACATTTTAAAATATAAAATTACATTTTTAAAATAATTTTAATATTAAACTTAAAAATAATTATTATTTTATAATAATAAAATAATTATTATCATATAAATTATTTAAATATTGATATTTATTTTTGTTAAATTGTAATTATATGTATATTAATATATTATTATAATTATTTATAAAAGTTATTTTATTAATTATTTAAAAAAATTTATTTTATTATAAATTTAATTATTATATAATTTTAATTATTTATTATTTTAAAATAATTATTTTTTTATATTTCATTTGTAATTAAATTAATTGTTTTATTAGAATTTTCTTTTCAAACTTCTACTTCAGGAAAGTTTTGAAAGTAATTTTTGTTTCGTTTTTCATAAAATTAGATTTCGTTTTTTGCGCTTTTCTCACGTTTCTTCCTTTGAAAGATTTGCGGTCGTTGAAAACAAAGGCACCTTAAAATATAAACCTAATAGAAATTGCAAGGAAAATACTTATTTTCAAATGTATTAAATAACTTGTAACAAAATCATTTATAGTATCTGTTCACATGTTTCTTTTTATGATTTAAAAATGTTATCAATAAATGCCTTGAACCTGTATCGAGAGCCTGAGATGGCCTCAAGTTTTTAATGCATGCAACGAATCCCACTCTATTCTGCAAGAAAAACTGTAGGTAGGTCATTTCCTTCATGATGCTCAGAAGCCGCCAGCTACACCGTTAGGCTTAACGTCATCAACTCTTTACTCATAATGGCCACATTTCACCGCCTTCAAAATTATCTTTATATTAATGGCCAAAGCATAGGGTTTCACTCCTCACACCACACTCACAACTATCTCCCACACCCTCACCCAACATGCAGATACAATCTACTCTTCCCTTTGCATGCACTGCAAAAGGCGTTCGCCACCTCATGGTGCCGCCCAAATGCGTCCTCTCAGTTTCGCCGCCGTCAAAAGTGCGGAGAACCCACTCAATGCCGCCGGAAAAGGTAGAGGTTTTCAGGTCACTGGAAGGGTGGGCTTCGCAGTGTATCCTGCCGCTGCTGAAGCCCGTGCAGAAAAGCTGGCAGCCCGACAGCTTCGTTCCTGACCCATCGCTGCCATTTGAAGAGTTCATGGACGAGGTGAGGGCTCTTCGCGATCGAACTAAGGAGCTTCCTGACGAGTACTTCTTGGTGTTGGTCGGTGACATGATCACCGAGGAAGCTCTTCCCACTTACCAGACCATAATGAACAGCCTCGACGGCGTGAAAGATGATTACGGCTCAAGTCCAAGCCCGTGGGCCGTGTGGACTCGGGCCTGGTCCGCAGAAGAGAACAGACATGGAGATTTGCTCAGAACGTACCTTTATCTCTCTGGTCGCGTTGACATGAAGATGATTGAAAGGACCATTCATTACTTAATTGCTGCAGGCATGGTAAAGTTTCTATTGGAATTCTTTTTAATGGCTTTTAAAAATAAAAGAAAAAAATATCTAAAAGTAGATCTATTATTACAGGGTTCACAACTCGAAAAAATCTTTTTAACTTAAAATACTTTTAATAAAAAATATTTTTTACATATAAATTTTTGAATTGTTATTTTCTTTAAACACTTCCAAAGAGAAAAGGAGGGATATTCGAAATTAATTTTTCTACATATAAATTACTTTGTGAATCTTTAAATGAAACCAAATATGATATACTCTACAGTTCTTATTAACATGCAGAATTTTAGTTTGTTGTGATAATTGAAGATGTAAATAAAAAAATGATTTAAAAATTGTAATTATATTTCTATTGAGTATAGAATATTTGATTTGTGTTTGTTTGGACTGTGTAGGACCCTGGTTTTGAGAATAACCCGTATCTAGGGTATGTGTACACGTCATTCCAAGAGCGAGCAACGTTTGTGTCACACGGTAACACAGCTCGTCTTGCAAAGGAGAGCGGTGATCCTGTGCTGGCACGCATATGTGGAACCATTGCTGCAGATGAGAAAAGACACGAACACGCCTACTCAAAGATTGTAGAGAAGCTTCTAGAAGTGGACCCTACTGGAGCAATGGTTGCAATAGGAAAGATGATGGAGCGAAAGATCACTATGCCGGCACATCTTATGTACGATGGGGAGGACCCCAGGCTATTCGAGCACTATGCTGCAGTGGCGCAACGTGTGGGAGTGTACACGGCGAATGACTATGCAGACATCTTGGAGTTTCTGATCGGACGGTGGAGATTGGAGAAACTGGAAGGTTTGAGGGGAGAAGGAAAGTGGGCACAGGATTACGTGTGTGGGTTAGCACCGAGGATTAGGAAGTTGCAAGAGCGTGCTGATGAGCGAGCGAGAAAGATGAAACCACGTGGTGTGAAGTTCAGTTGGATCTTCAATAAAGAGCTGCATTTGTGAGAATTGAGTTGAGATCTTAGAGAGAGGGTTGGCATGGAAAGTTTAGACAGTGAAAAAGGTAGCCATGTGATGCTATAAATTTGACACCATGGTACTCTCATTTAGTTGGTGTGTTCTACTTATCCTCCTAATAAATAGGAATGAAGAACTTGTTCGTAATAGACCTTGTTGGATGCAAAATGATTTGCAATGTTTGGTTTCAATGAGAAATGTTTAGTATTGTTTGGTTTTAATGAGACTCCTAGGTCATTAAACATCCGCATGAACTTTAGGGGTCGTTGAGAGTTTGTACGTTGGATCTAATTAATATATATATATATATATATATATATATATATATATATATATATATATAATAAAGAGAGAAAATGAAACAATAAACAGAGAGAATGAAAGTAAGTAAATATCAAGGTCATAATATTTTGTGGCTTAATAATTTTACGGTGGTTTAAAATGTATTTTTAACTAAGTTAGTCATAACTGCTGTGGGTGGTCATTGATGAGGGTTGGTTAGAAGGATTGATTGCTGGTGGAAATGATGAGTAATTATAATCCATTAAAAATGTTTTAAGAATAGAAAAATATGTTGCTGAAAGAAGTGCCCCTTTGTTCAAACAAGTTTCTTCTAGTGTTGGTGGAGAAAAAGGAAGTCATTTCATATGTCTATTTGATTTAATATCAATGTATAACCTATTCATCTATGATATTAGTTATCTTTAGTAATGAACGTACCCATGTATTTTCTTATTTTTATGTCAAATTTGAATTAAGCTCAGTTGAAAGTTAATGTATTCAGTCAATTGAACTAATAAAATACAATTTTGTGTGAATTAGATGTTAATATATAGTCAAATATAATATATGACTTTGATTATATCGTAGATAATCTTAATAATTGAAAATATATTTATATTCTTAGTGTATTTTCTCAATAAAATTAATTAATTAAATATAAATTTTAAAATTAAAATCTATGCCTAACATAAGATAATATTATTTTACTTTTATGCAATAAAAAAGAAAGACATTGGAATAACACCATATCTTTTACAAGTTATAAAGTTTTAGATCTTCTAAAAGTTTTGTACTTTTTATAAACAAAAATGGATATTGTTATAATAAAAATTACACAACCATCAATTATGGTAAATTTCTATAAAACATATTACTAAATACATATGTAGATTCTTTTTATTTTAAAATAATTGGATATTAATACTATAACTCTCTAACATAAGTTTTTAGTGTTTTCATGAGATTGATTGAATTAAAACTAGAGATATAAATGGCGTTTCTAATTTGGCAAGTTGTTGAGGTATTTTCAAGACTACTTGATAGTTTTTTCTCTTTCTTGAGCTTTGATACCAGAGAGGTATCAGTCAGATTTAAAAAGGAGGAAAGCAAAACAAAGGGAGAAAGGTAAAGTAAAACAGATATCAAAAAGAAAGAACAGATTATAGAATCCAGAAAAGGTGGCAGAGCCTCTTAGTTAGGATTTTATAATTTCAATATTAAGATGATATCAGAGAAAACAGAGATATGCAGTAGAAATAGGGGAAGCGTAATTAAATGGGATCTTAAGAAATAATCTGGGAACATGCCATGATAGAATACACTATGAATTGCTTTACATAACATAGTTTAGAGTATAGTAACTTTCTAATTTTATGATAACTTTAAAATCAGAAAGAAATATGAAGATTTTCTAAAACTTTGTCTTCAGGATATTAAGAAGACACTTGCAGGTCTTACGGCTGCCCAACCTTAGGGTCTTACTTTGGCCTGACTTAGTCAATTCACCTACCTCAACAACAGTTTTAGAGAATAATCTGTTTTTCTGATTTTAATCTTACCATAAAATTACTAAGTTTAAATTATATTCGCATATGTTATGTAAAACTACTCAGGCATCTATCATGACATATAGAAATTTAGCCAGACATGGTTAGAAATAACTTACAGCGCATATGTAGAAAGGAGAGAGAAAGTAGGAATATTGAAAGAGATTAGAGAGAAGCCAGAGCAAACTCACAAACCCTTATGTATATATTTTTCTTGCACCCTTACAAGTGAGGAGAGGTTCTCCTTTTATAGATTCAGAAATTAAATACAGACAAACTTACTACAGGAAAAGATAATTATTACAGACGATAATGGCAGACAGTGAATGACAGGTTCTCATGTCTTCTTTTGTAAACATAAAATTCTTTCAGCTTTTCTTTGTTATCGTGTAGACCCAGTGTGGTCCATTGACACGGTAACCAAAGTAGTGAGTGAAGAAAGAATTTTATCTTTATCTTTATCTTTATCTCGTCACAGAGACTTCTTCTAGAGTTTCTCCATTGTCTAAATTTTCTGAAGTTTCTGATAGAGAAAAGTCTTGAGATGGAGGGTTTTGTCCAAAACATCCTCCAGACTCATATATTTGTTGGCTCCTTCTTTCTTTTTGGAAATGCTAGACAAGTTTGTTGTTGGATTCCTGTGGAAATGGTAAAAACAGCTTTCCATTTTCTGATGGGAGGAACAATTTTGTAGAAGAAGTTTCTTTAATTAGATTAAAATTTTCTTCATCTTGTTCAGTGAAGAACCATTCATTACCCATTACCTGAGCCCTGAATAGGTTGTATTGGTAATCTAAGTTACCAAGGATTATCCATGATTCATATTCTTCGTTATACAAAACTGGATAGTCCACATGGTCTTCAAAGAGTATCTTTATCACGTAGGTAGCCTGGTCATTTTGTTCACCTAGTCTAGGAGGACAAGAGAGGATCTTCAGTGCTATATGATTCATCATTACTGCTTGAAGATAATTTATAGCTTCATTTTCTGGTGAGCTGAATTGATCAAACTTTGTTGATGGAGGAACAAGCGCTGAGTCTAGCAATCCATAAGCAAGGAGTAATTTTGGAGTTATTGCAAGGTCTTCATACTCCACTGGTTTATAGATATCTAGATCTAATGCTGCCTTTCTAAATAGAAATTTAACTTTGCATGGACAATTTCCATTAAGGATTTTATTGCAAAGTTCGTCTGTTTTACAGCAGATATTTCTGGAGTTGAAATATGCTTGGACTTTTATAAAAATTCCAGGAACTTTGAATTCTTGTTTGTGGATTTTCTGCAAGAATTTTTGTAAGGTTCTGAATTTTTTCAAATTCATTTCTTTTATAGAAGTGGGAGGTGTAACAATTTTTTCTTTATAGGTGTTGGGCTGGGGAGCATATTGGACTCCTATTTGTATTGGGATTGACTCGGGATTGAGGGCCCTTTTTATTGTCTCAGGATTAATAGTATCCAATTCCAAAGCCTTTTGGGCTTCTTCTTTGGTATAAAATCCTTTGAACCTTGGATTTTTAATTCCTTCCTTGGCGGTGCATAGGTCGGCAAAATTTTCGAAAACTCCTTTATGGGGTCCTGTCAACAGAGTGAAATAAGTATAGCCTTTACCTGAAGGAGAGGCTTTTGTAAGGAGGGGAACTCCTTGATTGTCTGCATTGCAGAAATTGTAAAGGGCACAAATGATACCCCTTTTTATTGTTACCACAAAATTTTCATTATGGTCAGTGGTTTTTGGAATATTCCATATGTGGTCCACTAACACATTGAACTTATCGTTCATTTGTTCTCTACCATGGTAATGGTAGTGATTTGTAAGAATAGGAAGCTCTTGATTCCCAAACTTCATTTTCTCTTTAATCCCTGTATAGTTCACCTTTGTAGGTTTCATTGTTACCTGCAAAACGAGACAGAATATCAGCAACAACATTCTTTGTACCCTTTATATGTTCAAAGGTGGCCTTTATACCATCATGATAGACTAGTTCTTTAAATAGTATCCATCTTTTATGAGGTTTTTTATCACTGTGTAACTGTGAGTTAGCATAAGCTACTATGGCTTCACAATTAGTTCTTATAGTTATTTCAGTTTTGTTTATTAGAAATAACTTAAAGCTTTTGATAGCATTTATTACAGCATTTACCTCAAAGTCGGTTGAAGTGGAATAAACCTGAGGATTTACCTGGTATTTTCCTGAAGCGTATCTGCAGATTTCTTCTTCAGATATATTTATATATTTGTTTTTCTTTTTCTTTAAGATGGCTCCCCATCCTAATTCGCATCCATCACATTCTATGACTAGGTAGTCAGAATCTAATGGTAATGATAATTCTGGGAGATTTTTAACTAGTTCTTTAATTTTTCTAACTAGTTTAATATCTTCAATATTGAATTTCCTTTGTCCTGTTAAAGAAGTTTTATTAAACAAAGGGGAAGTATATTTTCCTAGGTTTTTTATGTAATTTCTGGCATAATTTAATAATCCTAGAAAAGATCTTAAAGTTTTGATATCTTCCATTTTATCCGGAAAATCAATTATCTTTTGTGCAATATGCGGTTGTAATTTTATTTTTTCGTTTCCGATTTCGGTACCGAGAAACGATATATGGTTTTTACTGATTTCTATTTTGGATTTAGAAATTATTAAACCATATTTTTCAAATACATGTAGTATTTGTTTCAGATGAAGGTAGTGTTCTTCTTTTGTTTTAGAGAATACTAGTACATCATCAATGTATGTACAAGTAAAGCTTTTATATTCTCCAAAAATATTATCCATTTTTCTTTGGAAAATTTGTGGGGCATTTTTTAATCCGAATGGCATGACTTTCCATTCGAATAATCCTTCTGAACAAGAAAATGTTGTCCATTTTATTGATTCTGGATCCATTTTGACTTGGTGGAATCCTGATTTTAGATCGAATTTTGAAAACCATTTGGCTTTCTGAATTCTGTTTATTAATACGTCTTTTGATGGTATTGTGTATCCATCTATTTGAGTATTAGCATTAAGTCTTTTATAGTTGTAAAGCATTCTGGTTTTTCCTCTCTTTTGTTCACTGTGTTTATTTACAATAAAAGCTGGGCTTCTATGTGGACTAGTACTGGGCTCTATTACTTTTAATTGTAATAGGGCTTTTATATGATTTTTACATTCTTCTTGTTCGAAGTTTCCATAAGGGATGTCTTTTGTTTTAATTATTAGATCAGGGTTTATTATTTCCAGTTTACATATTACCGGATCTTTTTCCCAATATTTTGTAGGATCTTCTCCTATTATACTAGTCTTATTAAGTCTGTCGATAATTTGTTGGATATTATCGAAAGTTATTGTTTTATTAATCCTAACTAGATTGTAGTCCTTATTTCTTTGTAAAGATATCTCATAGTCCATGAGGTTATTATCAATTGGACTTTCTATTTCTTGGGTTTCTCTTATTACTAACCCTTTATCATTACATTGACAATTTTTTGTGTCAGTGGTGGTCTCACCACGCTTTTCTCGCAACTCTGATATGTATTCTTCAATTAGTGGGGAGATTTGGGCATTATCTGATATTAGAAGATAATCTTTTGTAATAGTTAACGACCTATTTTCATTTAGGATGAAATCTAGGCCTAAGATCATTTCTTCTTGGGCCGGGATTAAGTTTATTACTTCAACAACTGGGATGAATATTTTTTTTCCGAATAAATCACAATTTGTTGATATTTGTATTGTGATATTTTTTGTCTGTAAATCATTTTCCATGATTTCTCCAGACAAAGTTCTGGTCTTAATGATTTTATTACTTTGAGTAATATTTTGTTTAGGGACTATAGACTTACAAATAGTAGTATTTGTACATCCTGTGTCTATTAGTGCTTGTATTACTTTTTCTGTTTTGTCAAGGCTATTTATTTTGGGAAATGTTAATTTTACCAAAATTCTGATGCTTTGGATTTTATTTTTATTGCAGATTAATGGAATACAATCTTGCTGTTTTGCCATTAAAGAGTTTTTATCTGTTGATGAGGAATTATTGTCCGTTTTTAGGATATCTTCTTTATTTAAAGAGTTTTCGTAATTTTCATATAGAAAATTCACAGTACTTTCTAAAGTATTTATTCTATTTTCTAAGTTTGATATTCTGCTTAATGTCAGACTATCTATAATTTTTTCTTCCTTTTGTTCAGGAAAATTAATTCTGTAATTTGTCTTTAGACAATTTTTACAAAAATTCTTGTAACATAAAGAGCAATGAGCTCTGTTCTTTTTATGTAGATACCTATGGCAGTTACTGCAAGGTATATGTTCTGGTCCTACAAAATATTGTAATTCATAGTTACAAGATTCAGGACTTATTGTAAGATTCATCAGGCCATAACCTAATTCTTCTAAGATTTCACCATATTTATTATATTTATCGTTTACTTTGTAGATGTTATCGAATTCATTGTTGGTGAACTCGTTTATTATTCTGTAATCCTTCTGGTCATCTTCTTCTTCAGAAGTGTGATCTGACCAGCTTATTACTGAGTAAATTTCTGAGTCTGTAGATACTGACTCATCTATAGGAATTAGGTTCATCCTACAGCTTTTTATTAATTCTGCTTCCTTGGTGAATAGATTAGCTTTATTGGGACAATCTCTAGAGTAGTGGCCTGTTTGTTTACAAGCATAACACTCTAAAGGTTTTGTGTAGTTCTTGTCATTTCTGACTTTTCTTACATGTTTTTCTTTATTCAGGGTAGGTTTTCTGGCGTTAGAACTCCTAACCGAATATCTCCTAGTTTGTTGCCTTTTCTTAGGAGGTGGTTTATTTTGCGGTTTTCTTCTTCTGACCTGTTTATTATACTGTCGGGGTGTATAAATTTGTTTACAGATGTCGACATCTGCTATTTTTAGCTGTTTATTAATAGCTATATTTGTACAGGTATCCTCCATTACTTTCATAATGTGTTGGATTCTTACTGTTAAATTGTTCATTGCTGGTTCTATTAACTCATCATTCCAGCTATCTCTTATTTTTTGTCCTAATTTTCCTGGGAGTTTTAGGAACAATTTTTCACCTAATGTCTTATCTAAGAATCCACCAGCAGTAGCAGCGTACATTAGATAATCTTGGACAAATTCTTTTATATTGCCAAAATAACTTATGGATAATCTTTCTAGATTTCCTAAGTAAATTTTTTGTCTAATTGTGTTTCCGTCATTTACAGATTGGGCTGTAAATAATCTTTGTATTAAGCTTACGAAATTGTAAATATTTGGTCCTGGTTCTACCAGATTATTTTTTATTATATCTGGGTGAGTCTTTTTAAACGATTCCCAGCAAGCTTTTGCTATATCTCCTAGGTAGGTTTCTGCCCTAGAGATCATTTCATTACTATCATTAACCTGGGGTTCATGATGTATTTTATAGTTTCTAATTACAGCTGAAGCCCATTGTTCAATGTAATTTGTTAATAGTTGGGGGTCTACTCCTCCTATGTTGAGTAATAGGTTTGGCATATTGAAAGAAGGTTCTATAGGAATCCTTTTTCCTTTTGATTTTATATTTTCTCCTTTTGAATTATCAAAGGGAGTTAAAATTTCTTCTCTAGGAGGGAATCCTAGATTATAATTTTCTGTGTGATAGTCATAAGACTCATTATACACACCTGATACGCTTTCTTCGCCAGCCATAAATCCTTTGTGGGTTGATATTTCAGATTTATTATCTGAGCTATCTAATATTTCAAATTTTTTTGAAATTTTATTTTCGATTTCATACCATTCTTCTAGATTGATATTATTTAGTTGGTTTTCTATTTCATTCTCTGAAATTGATTGCTCTTCATAGCCTGAAAATAAATTTTGTTGATAGAGGAAATCTTCATTTTCGTCATCAGACTCTTCTTCCTCATTTATAATTATATTCATCATAGCAGACGAGTGTCTGGATGGTTCTATTTGTTCTTCCTCATTAATCTGGGAATTATTTGTATTTTCGTAATCTGAAAATCTAACAGATAGAGATCTTCTACGATTATTTAATATGGCAGTTTGGGCTGTTGTTACTACCGGATTTGTAATAGCTGTATTTATATGGGTCTGCCATTCATGTCCTTGGTTTCTGGAAGAGTTAAAGACTTCAGGGGGAAGAAATCTGATCCCATTGGATTCTAATGAAGTCATTATTGGATTAGTGTTTATCCTGTATCTGGGAGATATTTGGTCACTAATTCTTCCTATAAAGGTGATGTCTAGGTGAAGGTTATTTCCTACGAAATTTTCACCAAAACCTTGAGTTTGTACTTCCAAGTATATATTGTTAATGAAATCTTGGAGGTTTAATGTATAGTTTGGTGCTAAGTAGATTAAACTGACATTTTGGTTTAAATCTACTTCAATTATACCTATAATGGCTTGAGAATTATTGTCTCTAAACCTTTGGTCAAAGAGGGCCAAGAATGCTCTAGCTCCTATGAAGGATCTAGTGAGAACTCTTATTCCTATCATTATAAGGCCTAGATGGACGTATCTCCTTCTAGTGGCTAAAAGTTGCCTACCAGTTTGTTCAAAAATTAACCTAATAATCTGATGTTGGTTATCCGGGAGGTTAAAATCGTCTTGTCTTCTATAACGATATAAGCTTGTCCTATCAGTGGATAGCCAGTTTAAGTTATATATTTGTCTAGGATTTAATGAATTAATCCTATCGTTTGTACTAACATCAATATTATTATTGATATCTACAATTTCTTCTAGTTGTCTAGAGTTTTGATTTGTTCTCCTGAGTAACCTATCAAGGAAACTTGGATTTTGATTTATTGTTTCTGAACGTTGGGTGTGTCCAGAAATGGTTTGTGAAGTCCCTGTAAAAGGAACAGTAGTGGTTTGAGTTGTTCTCATTTCTTAGGCCTGGGTTTGGCTAAAATAAATTTGTTTTTAGGAGTGTTAGAATTTACGGATCCTAAATTTAATTTATTAAGTTGTTTAGAAATCTTTTCTAGATCTTTATCAATTATCAACTTTGTCAATAAATTTTCTAATCTTTCGTTGGATTGTTTTAATTTATTTATTTCGATAGTAATATTATCGAAAAGTTTGTAAGGCTCTTCTAATCTTTCTTTGAGAGCTTTTATTTCTTTTATAATATAGTTTTGTGTTGCAGATAAAGAAGTTAAGTGTTCGCTTAACTCGTCCTGATTATTTATCGAGAGAACCCTTTTGGGAGTTCCCAGTTTTTCTTAACCTTGCTTTGATACCAGAGAGGTATCAGTCAGATTTAAAAGGGAGGAAAGCAAAACAGATATCGAAAAGAAAGAACAGATTATAGAATCCAGAAAAGGTGGCAGAGCCTCCTAGTTAGGATTTTATAATTTCAATATTAAGATGATATCAGAGAAAACAGAGATATGCAGTAGAAATAGGGGAAGCGTAATTAAATGGGATCTTAAGAAATAATCTGGGAACATGCCATGATAGAATACACTATGAATTGCTTTACATAACATAGTTTAGAGTATAGTAACTTTCTAATTTTATGATAACTTTAAAATCAGAAAGAAATATGAAGATTTTCTAAAACTTTGTCTTCAGGATATTAAGAAGACACTTGCAGGTCTTACGGCTGCCCAACCTTAGGGTCTTACTTTGGCCTGACTTAGTCAATTCACCTACCTCAACAACAGTTTTAGAGAATAATCTGTTTTTCTGATTTTAATCTTACCATAAAATTACTAAGTTTAAATTATATTCGCATATGTTATGTAAAACTACTCAGGCATCTATCATGACATATAGAAATTTAGCCAGACATGGTTAGAAATAACTTACAGCGCATATGTAGAAAGGAGAGAGAAAGTAGGAATATTGAAAGAGATTAGAGAGAAGCCAGAGCAAACTCACAAACCCTTATGTATATATTTTTCTTGCACCCTTACAAGTGAGGAGAGGTTCTCCTTTTATAGATTCAGAAATTAAATACAAACAAACTTACTACAGGAAAAGATAATTATTACAGACGATAATGGCAGACAGTTAATGAATTCAGAATGTATATTTATATTAAAGTCATGAATGTCATTTTTGGATTTTAAAAAATTTTGGTTTGAGTTTAATTCTAATTTATCAAACCTAAAACTTAAAATATTTGTATATTTGTATTATTGTAAATTTTATTTTACTCATGTTTTTAGGAAGAGTAATAGTTATAATAATAAATTGACTAATTTAAGAGTAAAAAACAGGATTGAATTCATATTTTAGTTTATCTAACTATATTAAGTTAGATTTTTTTTTCATCCTTTTTATTTTGTTTGTAAAAAAGTTATTTTGTTTTACATTAATATAATGTGACCCATACTTTTTATATATTTTTTTTATTTAACAATATTTTTATTTTTATGTGATGATAGATCTTAAAATATTAACTTAATTGAAATGTTAAAATCTATAAAACATAATTTTTTATAAATATTTTATAAAAGAAAGTAAATAAATTATCAAATAAAATTCAAACTTTTTTAACTTATACCAATTATTAAAATTATAATTAAACAAGTTTATAATACAACTATATTGGTTATCATGGAAGAATAATCTCAAAATAATTCACTGTCTTCTGAAAATATTTTAATCAATTCTTAAAATTTATTAATTTTTAAATAATTTTTTTTAGTATATCTGAGTCGAATCATTTATGATAAAAATTAATAATTTATTTTTATGTAATTATTACATTACATAAAAAATAAAAATTATTGACGAGACAAATCCATCAAAAATATTCAAATTTTGTCGGTAAATTGATTATATATAAATTTATCGACAAATTTCTGAGTCTGTCGGTAATTACCGACAGATTTCTGAGTCCGTCGGTACCGACGGATTTCTGAGCTCGTCAGTAATTATCGACGGATTTAGAATAAATTCGTTCGTAAATTCATCGATAAATTTAGCGATGGATGATATTCGTCAATAAAATTGTTGATAATGTATTTTACCGACAGATAAAGTTTCGTCGATAAAATTCTGTCGATAATTTAATTTTTTTTTTAGTGTTATTCATATTAAATTATAATGAAAAATTAGAAATAAAAAAGTCATTATTAAATTACATGTTTAATTTTTTTAATCTTAAATTTTATTATGTTGTAATGTTTGAAAAAAGTGATTTATATTAAGTGACCACTAAATATAATAAAATTTTTATTCTTTTAATATAGTAAAAAATGTTTATTATTTTTTTAATAATTTATAAGTTAGTTAAGAATATTTTATTGTTTTAAAATTCACAAATAATTGAGATATTCTTTAGATTATGATAAATTAATAAATTATTACCAAACAAAATATGCTGTATGAGTATACTATTAATCAGCAAAATTATAATATGTATCAATTATAATTATAATAATAATTATTATTATTATTATTATTTTCTAATTATGAGTGTCTCTCAATAAACATATATATGAACATATAATAATGAAAGTTAGATAATTTTTATGCCGATATTATGAAGTTCTGCTTGTAAGAACGTATAAGAATGACCTTGCTTCTTTTCTTTTTTTTAGTCTTCTGACTTTGTTAATCACATGGCTTTCTAATAACTATTAATTTGAACAATAGGTATTGGTAGTGAGAAATTATGACATGATTGGCGTAGAAAAAGTACAATTATATATATATATAGTTTTTTTATTTTGAAAACAAAATAATTTTATAATATGTTGGAAAAGATTGTACAATTTTGAATAATTTATAGAGTTAGAAATAAAGGTTTTATTTTATTTATTTTAAATTTGTACGGATAAAAATAAAATGCAAATATTACTTGAAGAGTGAAAAATATATAAACATCATCGTACTCATCAATTAACCAGAAGTTGTTTCCTTTATTGCTGCATTCAAATGTTATCACCAAATGTCTTCAAGCATAACTATCCTTGCAATGGCCCTAAAAGCTCTGTGGGAATATGTATCCAAATTAAATTATCTAAAGAATCCAATTTTGTTTCAAGTTCTGCATGAAAACTTAATATAAGTACATGCAACACGTGGTCCGAAGCTGGCACCTATAGAGAGGTATAAGTGAAAGAACTTGTTTTACATAAAGGCTCATATTTCACTAACCTTCAAAATTTAGCATAAAAAACAAAGGCTCATGTGATTATTTGTTTTCCGACACCACCGTATTTAATATTTTCCACACCCACCTCATTACATCATGTACATACAAACTATTTTCCATTTGCTCAATTTAGAGGTCCAATAGGTTATACACTAGATTATAATCAGAATCTTATAAAACCTCTCTTCATTAAACTATTGACATAAAAAAACATTATTAAACCACTAAAATAAAAGAAGAAATATTTATAGTGTTAAATAAGACTCTCAACTATAAAAATATTAATAATCTATGAAATTAACGAAATATTAAAAAAATATTAATAAGAGTGAATTTTATAAAATTCTTGTATTATTAGAAAAATTGTGAAAAAAATCTTTAAAATGGTGTGATACAATAAATTCATAAAAATTAGATTAAAATAATATAAAAATAACTTCTACAATATAAATGCTTTTAGACACGAAAAGAATTTGATTATAACATATACAATAATAAATATAAATAACAACACTTAATATATATTTACCTAATATACTTTTAATTAAAGATTAATAACAAAATCATTATTATAAAATAAAGAAATCCAATTGATAGTCTATCAATCATATTTTATGTGTCAAAAATATTAAAGATTGAAAAAGAAAACATTAATCACAAGAACACCAAAAAATAAACTATTAATTCTGGAAATCAAACCTATGTTTTATCACATTATATTTTTCATGCGTTTCCCAATACATATGTTTCCAATATATATATATATATATAAATTAATATCTAAAATAATAAAGAGAGAAAATGAAATATCTGAAACAATAAATAGAGAGAGAGAATGAAAGGTAAGTAAATATCAAGGTGGAAGTATTGTGTGGCTTAATAATTTTATGGTGTTTTAAAATGTATTTTTAACTAAGTTAATCATAACTGTTGTGGGTGGTAATTGATGAGGGTTGGTTTGAAGGATTGATTGCTGGTGAAAATGATGAGTAATTAAGATCACTTAAAAATGTTTTAAGGAAATAATAGAAAAATATGTTACTAAAAGAAGTGCATCATTGTTCTTCAAACAAGTTTCTTTTAGAGAGAACAAACAAGTTTCTTTTAGAGAGAAAAGGAAGTCATTTCATATGTCTATTATGATTTAATGAAAATATATAACCTATTCATCTATGAGATTATAGTTATCTTTTAACAATGCAACATACCCCGTATCTTTTCAAAACTAAAATACACAACATTATCATAATGTATTGAGTCAATTAAACTAATAAAATACAATTTTGTGTGAATTAGATGTAAATAGTCAAATATAGTATATGACTTTGATGATATTGGTTTGGAGATAATGTTATTAATTGAAAATATATTTATATTCTTAGTATATTTTCTCAACAAAGATAATTAATTAATTAATTAATTAAATTTTATAGGAACAAATGATTCTAGAAGGGAGTTGAATGAAGTCTGAACTCAATTTCTTATAAACAAAAATACCAAGCAAGATCATTCAGGAGAAAAATATATAAGTACAGATGAACAATTTTATACTGATTCACCTTAATCTCTTGGGCTAAGTCCAGTTTTCCCTTGAACAAATCGTTCAAGAGGTTCCACTATTCAGTAAATAGTTATAACGAGTACACAAACACACAAACATCTTCAGGTTACAACAAGTACACAAACCTCTCTAGGTTATAGCGAACACACAAACCTCTCCAGGTTAAAGCGAGTACACAAACCTCTTCAGGTTACAGCAAGTAACAAACCTCTCCAAGTTACAACGAGTACACAAACCTCTTCAAGTTATCCTAGTACAAAAGCCTCTCCAGGTTATACCAGTCTCAATCTTCCCCAGAGATCAATACCACTCAAGATTGAAAGATACACTCTAAAAAAAGAGAACAATTGAAAGCTCAAAAAGGTTTACTTCACAATAGTGAAGAATTACACAATAGTTTTTGTTAGGTATCCAAATGTGAGTCTAAGTCTCACATTGAGTAAAAATGAGAAAATTGAGCAAGATATAGGAAAGAAGACCCACAGACCTAATGCCTTAAGGTTTGGGTTGAAGGTGGCGTCATTCCCTTGTTTGTTTGACTCAATTCTCCTTCTTGTGAGATCTCCCCTGTGTCTTTCTGACGGAGGTTTTAGACAAGCATGTCCCTTGTAAGTGTATAATTTTTTAGTGTCTTGCTCAATGTATTTCTCTTTTTGCTTCTTCTTTTGTGTAGTTCAACATGAAATTGTTCCTCTATATGTAGCTTTGTAAAAGCTAGCCATTGGATGCTTGAAAAGGGCAATCTTGACCATCGAATTGTCGAAACTAGTCGTTGGAAGAATAGCTTCTATTTTTTTTTATTCTGCATTAAAACTGACTTTATCTGCATATAGAAATAATTTAAACAACACAAGATATCTTTAAATAATTAATCACATTTAAATATTTGCATAAGAATTTGAACAATTGTCCAATATGAACAAATTTGAACCTTAAAACACAATATGATATAAAATCTGATTTTGATATTTATGTGAAAGACACTTTAATTTGTTTTTCATATTTAAAAACAATTTTAAAATATTTTCGTCTTCTTTTAATTTTAAACAAAATTAATATAATAAAACAATAATCAATAAACACTTATATGAGTTTGTAGTTTATCTGTACATACTCATTATGTTTAGAGATATGTGAATATTATTGTAACAGATATGTAAGATTATCGAATATAAACACATACTTTGAAATATTATTATCGTCAAAACTTTATTAGATAATTAAACCATCTAAAAGGACTATGGACCGTTTAATGATTCAACAAATTCAATATAAATTTTAAAATTAGACTCTATGCCTAACATAAGATAATATTATTTTACTTTAATGTAATAAAACCAAATCTTTTACAAGTTATAAAGTTTTAAATCTTTTACAAGTTTTGTACCTTTTTATAAACAAAAATGGATATTGTTATAATAAAAAATTACATTATCGTCAATTATGATACATTTCTATAATACATATCACTAACTATATATCAAATTTTTCTATTTTTAAATAATTTGGTATTAATACTATAACTATAAAGGTCATGTCTCCTATATAAGTTTTTAGTGTTTCATGAAGTTGATTGAATTAAAATTGGAGCTATAAGAGGTGCTTCTAGTTTTACAATTTGTAGAAATATTTTTAAGAATAATAGTGTAAAAGCTTTCTTGAGTATTGAGAATGCATTTTTATATTCAAGTCATGAATGTCATTTTTACTATTAAATATATTCAATTGAAGGGTTTTAAAAATCTTTGGTTGGAGTGTGACTTTGTTTTGTGAAACTTTAGTTTTAGCTCATATAATTCTTTAAACTTAAAGGTAAGGTAGATAGAGTAAATGTATGCATATTTGTACTATTGTAGATTTTACTTGTATTTTTAAGAAAGATAATAGTTGTAGTGATAAATTGACTAATTTAAGAGTGGAAAATAAAGTTGAGTTCGCCTAATATTCTAGTTTATTTGACTATATTAAGCTAGACTTTTTTTATAATAGGTTTGAACCCCCTTGTTTCGTTTGTAAAAAAATTATTTTATTTTACATGATTTTAGTGTAATTCCATGCTTTTTGTTATTTTTTTATTTAACAATACTTTTATGTGATGACATATGATTGATGGATCTTAAAATATATCAATTTAATTGAAATGTCAAAACCATAAAACATAAATTTTTTTTATAAAAGAAAAGCACAATAAACTATCAAATAAAATTATTATTTTTTAACTTATATCAATTATTAAAATTATAACTAAACAATTTTATATATTGATTATCTTGGAAGAAGAATCTCAAAATAATTCACCGTCTTCTGAAAATAGATCCTTATACTCTTTATTTCATTTTAATCAACTCTTAAAATTTATTAATTTTTCTAAATAATTTTTTTTGTAATATATCCTAATTGAATCATTTACGTTAAACATAAATAATATATTAATATTTTATTTTTTATGTAATTATTATTCCTATTAAAATATAATAAAAAAATTAGAAAATAAAAAAGTCATTATTAAAAGACATGTTTAATTTTTTTAATGTTAAATTTTATTATGTTTTTAATGTTTGAAAAAAGTGATTTATTTAGGTCACCACTAAATATAGTAAAATTTTATTCTTTTACTGTCTAGAATATAATAAACATTGTTTATCATTTTTTAATAAATTATAAGTTAGTTAAGCATATTTTATTATTTTAAAATTCACAAAATAATTGAGATATTTTTTGAATTATGATAAATTAATAAGTTATTATCAAACAAAATATACAGTGTAAGTTTACTAGTAATCAGCAAAATTATAATGTCTATCAATTACTATTATTATTTTCTAATTATGAGTGTCTCTCAATAAATATATATATATATATATATATATATATATATATATATATATATATATATTTATATAT
>Ga0209489_102229_pt1 | contig 39585 bp, 26 predicted proteins | sample SiratrowhiteBW_FD_187527 | JGI IMG/M metagenome (GOLD analysis project Ga0209489, IMG submission 187527) | Root nodule microbial communities of legume samples collected from California, USA - Siratro white BW (SPAdes) (version 2) | ecosystem: Host-associated > Plants > Roots > Nodule | place...
ATATATATATAAAAAAAAAAAAAAAAAAAATAAATATATAAAAAAAAAAAAAAAAAAAAAAATAAAAAATATATATATATATTAAATATATATATATATATATATATATATATATATATATCAAATATTATTTCTATATATATAAAATTATATACTATATGTTTCATTTTTAATTTACAAAATATAGGTTAGAAATTACTATATAAACATTTAAAAATCAAAATGCCTAGTCAGTTGTGATTTAATTTAAAGAATACTTAAAAGTTTAGAAATTACTATATAAACATTTAAAAATCAAAATGCCTAGTAAGTTGTGATTTAATTTAAAAAATACTTAAAAGTTTAAACATTTAGTAAATAATAATTATATATTTAAAAAATATTTATGATTTTGTTAAAAGTAGTTATATATTTTAAAAATACTTAGTGTTCACTCAAGATTCGTTATAATATTTTATGTTTAATCATCAGTTATTGTAATCTAATGCAAAAATAGTTAGGGTCTAAAGAATATTTATATTATATTTTGTACTGATAGTCCGCCAATATAACTTGATTGTGTTGATTAAGAACTCAAAGTAGTATAGATTTTTAGATGAATTTGTATAAAAACACTTAATGTAAATCTATCTTTACTCTTATCTCTTTGAATTGCATTTTATTAATCCATAACTAACCAAAGAAAGAGAGTTTTGCTAAAATGAGTTTCAAGAAGTTCTTTTGATATTGATAGTGCATCTATTAACTTGAAGTTGTGTTTGTCGTTCTTTATCAAATGCTACTCTTATGAAAAAAAATTTGACTATGTTTTTATCAAATTAAAATTTCGTTTGATCACATTTATAAATTGTTGAATTTTGAAAGTTTTAAATACATAATTCAACCCTCCCTTCTTATGTATTTCACCTCTTTCACAATTGTTAAAGCTCATCCTCTAAGTGTTAAGCGCCTTACACCATCTAGAGCAAAGATACAACACATGGTTGGTATAGAAAGGCATGTCATTGCCGAGGGAGCTTCCATCATAATTTCGCTAACATTCTTAGGGGAAGACTACCCTACTGGAAAGATTGCATGGATATACACAAAGTTCACATATTATCAACCATGGACAATCATCACAAGAGGTGATATCATCATCATCACAACTCTAGAGGAATACTAGATGAAAGACAAGTTTGATTAAGTGCAACTGAACAACAAAGCAAGGTATACTCTAATATGTGTTTAAACTAAGAGTAAATGTAAAAAAGTTTGCAGGTTAAAGATCGTCAAGGAAATTTAGAACTCCTTGAAAATCAACTCTAAAGGCAATGAGGATGTCCAACTGAAGAAAGTTGTCACCCTTACGTGTCAGTACGAGTCTTTCATCATGAAAGATGGTGAAATGATTGATGACATGTGTGGAAGATTGCAGGTTCTTCTAAACAGGTTAGAAGCTTTAGGATAAAGTTTCTCTATAACATGCCAAAGGTTTGAGAACCTAAGACCACCATTGTCCAAGAGGTATGAGATCTAAAGAAGCTCACATGGGATGTACTCATAGGAATCTTGAGAGTTCATGAGGTGCATCTCCAACATCGTAACCAAAGGGAGACCTCAACATTGTCTAACAAAGGTTTACATGCAAGGCCTACCTCAAAGCAAACCCAACTTAGATGCAAGGAAATTAGAGCTCTGAAAGCTCTAGAGCAATAAAATGATACTTCCAAGGTTTAGTTGGAAAACTTAATTGATTAGGAAATATCTCTTATGTCTAAGAAGTTTAAGAAGAGGCTAAAATGGACAAAACAACGGAATAAGAAGTTTCCCAACGAAAGAAAAGAAAGTTTCATCAAGAAAAGAACGATGAAGAAAGTTTATAGATCATTTGCTATGAGTGTAGACAATCAGGTCACATAAAAAAGGAGTGTCCCAAGCTTAAAGAAAACTAAAGATTTAAGAAGAAGAGTCTGATGGATATATGTAAAGACTCAAACTTTGAGTCAAACGCAAAACATGCAAATCTAATCTATGTCTGATGACAAACATAGCGGATGAGATGATTTCTAACCTTAACTCTTTTGTTGAAACCTCAGACTCATCATGCTTAGTGTTTGATGAAGATGATGAGAATGATCATTCTTATAAAGATCTTTTTCCTAATTGCAACAAGATCAATGAGCAATATCTAAAATAAAAATAAAAATTCAAAGTTTTGGTTAGAAAATGAAAAGCTCAAGCAAGATCACATAGAAACTAATAAAAAGGATGGCATGCTTATAATAGACTCGTGCATTTGATGCTACAAAAAAATAAAAAATATAGAGGGAAAAATATGAAAATAAAAAGAAGTAAGTGTCATCCATCAAATGGAGAAACATGGGAACACTTTGATGAAACATTTCCTGATTTTACAATGAACCAAGAAATGTAAGATTAGGGTTATGTGTTGATGGTTTCACACTATATGGTCAATCAGGAAAACCATATTCATTTTGGCCAGTGATTGTAACTCTCTATAATTTACCACCAGAATTGTGCATGACTACTTCATACATGTTTTTAACTTTGATTATCCAAAGAAAAAAGTAGATGTCTATTTGCAACCATTGATAGAAGAGTTAAAGTTATTGAAGAATGAAGGTGTGTTAACATATAACATATCAAAAAAAACAAATTTTTATCATAAAAGTTGCATTAATCTGGACTACAATGATTTTCGTGCATGTGGTATGTTGTCTAGTTGGAGAACATCAAGAAGATTGACATGTCCATACTGCATGAATAATTCAAAGAGTTTTTTTAGTTAGACAATGGTCATAAGTTTTCTTGGTTTGATTGTCATAGTCAATAATTGCATATTGATCATGCAAATAAGAATGTGCTTTTAAAGAATCAAATTGAATATTCTCAACCTCCAATGATGTGTCTGAGGATGATGTGTGGGAACAAGTTACTTATTTTCTCAAAATAATCGAGGAAGTACAATTTTCATATCATGGTTATGGTGTAGCTCATAATTGGATAAAGCAAAGTATTTTTTGGGAGTTGCCATATTAGAATTGCAACCTATTAAGGCATAATCTTGATGTGATACATAGTAATGAAAATGTGTTTGACAATGTTTTTAATACAGTGGTGGACATCAAAGATAAGATCAAAGATGATATTGAGACAATAATGGATTTAAAATAATGTTAGAGAAAAGAGTTAGAACTACAACATTTGCCTAATGAAAAAGTTTTGAAGCCTAAAGCAAATTTTGTTTTATCTAAGGAGCAAAAATATTTTGCGTTTAAATGGATTACTAACTTGAGAATGCCTGATGGTTATGACTTAAAATTGTGTAGATGTGTGAACATAGAATAAGGAAGAATAGATGATTAGAATGAAAAGTTACAATTGTTATATATTTACGGAGCAGTTGTTGCGTATTGCTTTTACTGTATTGCAAATCAAGTTTAGAAGCCTATAGCTAAGTTGAGTAAATTCTTCAAAGATTTGTGCTCAATTGTTTTACGGGTGAATGATATGTCACTGATGGAACATAACATTGTCATTATATTATGTAAATTGGAATGATCTTTTTCGCTTGCATTCTTTAAATAAATGGAAAACTTACATATTCAAGTACTTTATGAAGCAAGAATATGAGGTCATATTGAATATCGATGAATGTACCCATTTGAGAGGTAATATATGTAATTTATTAAATTTCAACATGCATATAGGTCTTGTATGAAATTAGTTATTGACACTACAAGAAAACTTGAATATAGCATCGGTCTAAAATCGTCACAAAATGACAAAAATGACGCTTATGTATTGGTTAAACAACGACATCGTAACGGTGCTAAAATCATGGAAGCAACATAAAATTAGGGGCGGCCAAAAAATAGAGGCAAATTGCGACGGCCAAGCCGTCTCAAAATCGCCACTATTTTTTAACATTGCGTCAGCCAGACCCACGCCACTGTTGTACCAGACTGCGTGGGCCTAGCCCAAGCAAGCATGTTAACGTGGGTCAAGCTGCTGCAAAAGGCGAAGGTTGTTGCAGGGGTCAAGTCGTTGCTAACATGCTTGCGTGGGCTAAGCCCACACAGTCTGGTAGAGACGTGGTGTGGGTAAGGCTGACACAAAGGCCGATGCAATTCTGAAATCAAATAAAAAAATTACAAAAAATAAATCAACTATCCCAATCCTGAAAATCAGAAAAATCCCAACATTCATAAATATATATAAATGTAATTAGAATAAAATTTTAAAAGACATTTAAAATTATAATTGTAACTAACTACAATGTTTTAAAATATCAATATTTACAATACAATTCAACTAAAACATAAAACAAAAGACATAAAAACTTAAAACGAAATATATCATAATAGAAAAAGTCTTCTTCAAATCATGTGTTGGAAAGAACCTGTAATGGAAATAAAATTTATTTCAATAATAATTATTAAAAAAATGAAATTTGATATATAAGTAAGAAAATATTTTATGGTAATGAAACTCACATACTGTGGGTGTGAAGGTTAGGAGAGGGTGGTGGTCATCTTCTTTGGCATAATGGGGTGAACTTGACTTGTACCAGTGGAAGCATCGTCTTTGCTTGTTCCTCTGCCTTCCTTGCTTGTTCCTTTGCTTGAACGATTTCGCAAGCCATTTCTTCTTTTCATTCAGTCTGAACCGAAAAGTTACCAACAGAAGCAAAGGACGAGGGTTGAGTGAGGGAGGACACTCCTTGGCAATAGTTAGCAGCCAAGTCTGCAATGCCATAAACTTGACCTCTTCTCTTCCCTCCAACAACTTCCTTTCAATCTATCTGAGCATATTCGCTAATGAACTTTTTAATTGTATGGCCCTTAAGCGCTGCTGGTAGTTTTCCTACACAATCATTTGGACATTTAAACATTACATATTACAAAAAAAAAATAAATTATAGATAATATGGAAAAAATTGTAAGAATAAACTTACATAGGTCTCGCGTGAGCGAGTATCAATCCATTCACCCTTCTTATTGGTGTGAGTGGCCATAAATAGTTCATCAGGCTTAATTGGGCAACCATGTTTACATTCCTGCAAAACTTTTGTAATTAGAAACAATATTTATTAGAAAAAAATATTTGATTACACTAAAGAGTTAGCGAAACAATACTTACCAGGCTCAGTGCAATGTCCAAGTGTGATTTACGTCCAGACGAGTGCAGAGCTCCACCCCGACCTGAAGACTGATTAATTTTATTTTGAGATGATTTTCCTTTGAACTTTTGAGTATCCCAATAGCTCAAAAGTCCACTCCATGCTTCCTCACCCATCCATGTAGGTCATGAGACACGTGCCCTTGCCTTTGTCAAAATGTCAGAAAGCCTTTTTCTAACTTTGGACTCATAAATCTTCCTGATCTGCCACTCATCCTAAGGAGCCCATGTCACTCTACTCTGTAAAACAGTTATAAACAAAAGTTAACATAATGTTAATAACAATTATTTCATTATAGTGTTATGTGATGTTTAAATTAAATTACCTTAAAGTCAATCCATCATTTAAGTCGATCCTCCTCAGTCATGGCATCATAATGATGGTAGGGTCCTCTGAATGATGACCTGATGCAATGATTTGGTACCCATCTAAACAACATACAAATAAACATTTTGTTAATCATTCAATTTACAAATCATGAAATTAAATGTAAAAATTATTACTTACCCTTTACCCAGAGGTTAGATGATGACCCTTCCACTAGGATCATGTTGAACCTCATCAGGAGGCATCTCATGATGGGAAGGAACAGTTGTGGCATGGTCACCATCGTCACCTAGTGGTTGTACTGAAGGACTAGCATGGACAGAGCAACCAGGTGTGGGGTCAACTATAGGATTAGGGGTGACTTGTGTAAAGGAAAGAGTGGACTGCACGAAGGAAGAAGGGATGGGTTGCACAAAAGGGGGAGCGGTGGGGTGTATAATTGGAGGAGGGGTGTGCTGTACAAAAGGAGGGATAGTAGAGTGTACAAAAGGAGGAGTGGACTGCATAAAAGGAGTTGTGGTGGGGTGGAGTGGTGCAGTCCAACTTTGATGACCAGCCAGAACAGACGACGAGGGGCTAGCTGGATAATAAGTATGACACCCCTAGTGAGCTGTACTAGCATATGACAAAGGCTGATGTGCAAAATATGGTGGTGAAGTGTTGGGGGGTGAAGTGAAGATGGAATATATGTATGGAGGCTGGATGATGGAGTCACTAAGGATGGAGTAGATAAGTGGAGGGACAAGGACGGAGTAGATGAGTGGGGGGACAAGGACAGAGTAGATGAGTGAGGGGACAAAGATGAGATAGATGAATACGAGGACGAAGAATGTGATGTACCGTGAGGGCTTCCAACATTAGACCATGCTGAAAGCCCAGAATAAGGAATACATCAAAGGTCTAACCTCATTGCAGTTAATGAGAATGTGAACATGGGCAAACCGATATTCTTTGTCTGTCAGTCAATGATCTTTGCTCGATCCACTTAAACGTCCACATCTGTTCAAAATTGACAATGTGTAATGCACTTCATTATTTGGATCCCGTCAAGGATCATTTCTGAAAGTTGTATTGCCCAACAAGCTAACACTTTTGAAATAATGAGAACAAAAATATGTAATTTCTCGGTATAGGTAGAATGTACATATTGATCCTTCAACATGTGCCAAATTACCCATCGATCTTTTTACATCTCTCATTAACCTACGAGACTGACGAAATTATAAGACTTAGTTCAATGGTTGAAATTAAAATGACCAAACTATTTACCTTTCAAAAGGGTACATCCAGCGCTATTGAACCGGACCACCAAGTAATACCTCCATAGGAAGATGGATGATAAGGTGTTCCATTGAATCGAAAAAGGTTGAGGGAAATATTCTTTCCAATTTGCATATGATGATTGGTATGTTTTCTTGCATTCTAACCACATCCTCTGTCTTTAATGTATTAGAACATAAATCTTTAAAAAATCGACTTAATTCAGCAAGGGCACTCCATACAAAGTTTGGCAATGACCGAAAAGCAATCGGGAGTAAACATCCCATAAAAACATGACAATCATGACTCTTCATGCCATGCATACTTCCTTTGTCAGGATTTGCACACCTTGTAATATTATAACCATAACCATCAGACATCTTTAACTCGCTAATCCACTTATAAATTGATTTAGCATCTTTCGGTGAGAAGGTGTAGTTAGCCTTTGGCTTTGCTAACTTTTCGTTATGTAACTGCACCAACTCCAAGTCTCCCCGAAGACACAACTCAGCAACATCCAACCTTGCCTTTTCATTGTCTTTGGTTTTGCCTTTAACATTCATCACAGTGTTGAACACATTATCAAAAAAATTCTTCTCTATATGCATGACATCAAGGTTGTGTCTTAAGAGATTATCCTTCCAATGGGAGATCCCAAAACATAGATCTTTTAGTCCAATTGTGAAATTGTCCATACCCAACCAAGTTGTCAAAGGGACCATCAGTTACTTTTGGAAAATCATTGAGAAACCCCTATAATTGGTGTCTGTTCATGAGATAAGGTGGCCATTCATTTCAACTTTATTTTTGAGAAATCTCTTCTGACTTTTTCTGAAAGGATGATTTGTTGGCAAGAATCATCGATGATAATCAAACTAAGAAGTTTTACCCCCATGTTTCAATTGGAATGCTTTAGTGTCCTGCATATAATATGAACAAGCTAATTTGCCCTTAGTTCCCCCACCCAGACAACATCCCATATGCTGGAAAATCATTTATCGTCCACATCAAGCATGCTCGCATTACAAAGTTCTCTTTAGTTGAGATATCATATGTGAAGATACCTTCATTCCACAATAGTTATAGGTCATGAATGAGTGGTTGTAAGTACACATCAATCTTCTTGATTGGATTTGTTAGACCTGGTATTAGACAAGTTAGAAATATGTATGGCTTTGTCATACACATTTCAGGGGGTAGGTTGTAATGAGTCAAAAATACCGACCAACATGAATATGGGGATGTGGAAGCTTGCACATATGGTGTAAACCCATCAAAACATAAACCCAATCTAATATGTCGTGGGTCAGCTGCAAAACCGGGATATACATTATCAAAATGTTTCCAAGCTTTCTCATCATTAGGATGTCGTAATAAGCCATCATCCTGTTTGTTCTCATGGTGTTATCTCATTTGCCTTGATGAATCCATTGAAGCATACAGTCTCTGTAATCTTGGAATGATTGGCAAATCAAACATTCTTTTAACTAGCACCTTTTTATATCTTTTGTTCTGACCCTTGTCAGACATATATCTTGGAAGACCACAAAATCTGAACTCAGTTAATTCACTATCATCTTTATAATATAACATGTAACCACCCTGACAACAATCAATCTTCACAGACTTCAATCCAAGACTTGAGACAACTTTTTTTGCCTCATAGTAATTCTTATGGATGAAATTTTTTCTTGGAGCAATATCAAGCAATAATTGTATGAAATGATCTAAACATTTTTCTGTGGTATGCTAATTGGTTCTAGAGGCGAAAAGCCTAATGGCTACTAATAGTCGAGACTCTTGCTCCATCGTAAATAGTTTATTCGCAAATGCTAACATGTCATAAAAATTTTGTGCCTCTACATTAGGGGGTTCTTCTCTATTCATCTCTTCACTTTGGACATTTTCATAATGAGTTGTTATGTCAGCTACCTGCATGTATGCATCGTACACCATTTTGGTAACTGACCCAAAGTTGGCACCATAATTCATGTTTTCATAACTGGTGGATGTATAAACTATACTATCATCAGTTGGTCGATCTTCTCCATGATAAATCCATACATGGTAGTTAGATTGAAACCCATATTGTAGCAGATGAGCCCTCACATGAGAAGGTTTAAGGATTTTTTGACAAATACATCTCACACATGGACACCTTATCCCTCCATCCTCTATATATGAAGGTTGGTCCATTGTCGTTGACACAAATTCAAAAACTCCATTCATGAATCGTTGCTTTAATCTCTTTGAAGGATCAAGCATATCATACATCCATAATCGATCCATCTTCTGCATGCTCATCATGAAATTGATATTACTAACAAATTGTATACAAGTATTGTTGTCACAATAGTCAACCTTAAAACCACCAATGAAAATAACATAAAACGAGGCCAATGCTCGATACAATGGAAATACATTCATGCTAATGTTAGAATAAATGAACAACATAGTCAATATATTATCAAACTATGTTATCCGATTGTATGAAATTTATATTTAAAGTATAACTTTTATAAAACAACAATTAAATGTATAAATTGTGTTTCCAATATTTTCTTCTTTATAAGCACAACACATGATATTATCATAAAGAGATTAAAAGCTCAGAATATGCAATAGAGACAAATGAGAAAGAAATGACAAATAGTCTCTTAAAAAATGTAACGCATCACGTATAGAAAATATTGAAATAAAAACAACTTATACAAAATATTGAAATAAAAACAACTATGAGCCTAATTATAGCTAGGACGCAAATGGAAAAAAGAACCCTTTGTTACTTTTGAAATCTTTAATGTGTGGGTTTGGACCCAACAAAATTCTAATTGATGGGTTGTGGTATGTGTTCCAACGCATATGTTTTAAAGGATGATGGAAGGGAGGACAAATTTTTCATTTCTAATTAATAATTTTTTATTTGACAATTTTTAAAATAAAATAATAAAATGATAGATTAACATAAACTTTATGAGTTAATCTCTTTTATAATTTGAAAATAAATATTTTTATTTCCTTCCATCCCCTACCAAATCCAACTTCAAAAAAAAATCACATCCCCAGAGCAAAACATTCATTTTATTTGGTGATAAGATAAAATGGAAAGAACATTCATCAAATTTGAAAAAACAAGGCAAGTGAACACGCTAGGTACTTTCCTTGCAATCCAATACCTCAGAGCTTGGAATGGTTATGATAGAGGTATATTACTGTCTATATTCTCCAATCTAACACAACTTACTTAACTTTCCTACAAGGATGCTTTACTCACAAACACATTAATATGGCAACAAAGATCTTTGAGTTCCACTCAGCTAATGGTGTATAAGCACATAATTTAATATAGTAAAAGTACAAAATTGTGAATTCAATTAACTTAAAAGAAACTTTAGTACACCTCATTTTCTCCAGAACTGCATCTATGTAGAGAAGGTTTTAATGGATAGTAGACACATGGCGGTTACTTGATATCAGAGACTAAAACTCAAGATATGAACAATACCACTTCACAAGGACGGCTATATCATGTATGTCCCCAAATCATGTATTAAACTTAAACCCAACTATAATTATATAATCTGTCTTGACTAGTATTGTTTCAAACCAGAGTAGATATAAAGATATATGTATAACATAGGATAGTCACGATGGATGATGGACTGAGTCTTTATGAAGTAACCCAAAAAGGCAAAATTAATTATTACATAGGAAAACAATAACAGCAAGTCCCAACTCCATTATTTCTACTTTCAAGCAGTTGTTGTCTTTATGAGACCTATTGAATGTTGGCAGGCTATTTTTATTTTATGAATGGAGAGATTCCCCTAGATAACAAGATTGTGCGAGAAATTAGGAATGCAAAGGAAGAGAGATAGAAGAACCTCATCATTGTAGTAGCGGCAAACACATTCAGCAAACATTCAGCAAAACAAATACAATCAATACAACAAATACAATAACTGCAATATCATTTCTTACCTTAACGCAACCCAAGCGAAAGCAAGCTCCGTCTACAGTCCACCACTCCCGTCGCCGCCCCCAAAAAACCCTAAACCCCCAAATCTACGTCCAACACAAAAAAAATTATTCAAATACACCTCAAATAAACCTTAAACCGAAAATCCAACCAAACTAACCCACGATCGCAGTTGGAAAGGGAATGCAGTTGACGCAGTCTCGCCGGCGCTCACACTAGAACTAGTTTCGCTGGCGCCCACACCAGAACTCAATTTCGCTGACGCCCACGAACGGCAGAAAGGGGACGCAGTCTGATGCTTTGTTGTGCTGCTTTTGAAGCTTCAAAGCTTCAGAGCTCTCAGCTTGCTAAGTGCATTTTTTGGTAAATTTTGAAACTTTCGCATATTTTACATTTTTTTAAACATCAGAGCTTGTTGTGCACATAAGAATAGCTTGAGAGCTTTAGAGGTGTGCTTTGATGTTTTGGTAAAGTTCCCGCATTCCACTTTTATGAATCCCGTCCAATATTTGATAACGTGTAGTAATAAAATTTTTATATTACGATAAATAAAAATATTAAATTAATGTATTATATAAAGTTTATATATTTATATAAAAAAATATTCTTATTTAATATTTATGTAAAGTCTATAAATAAAATAAAAAAATGTTAAAAATATTATAAAAAGATTTATTCGAATTTTACTAATTAAAAAAAATATTATTAGTTTAAGGAGGGTTTAGAATAAGGAAAATTTTTTAATTTCAATTATTTGTTTGCCATGTTAATTTATTTACGAAAAATAATATGTTCAAGAAATGTTGTTTATTGAAGAAATTTTTTTAACTATCTTTTGTATAAAAAATATTTTTATGGAACAAAAGAAGATTCTAACTTGTGCTAAAATAAAAATTTAAAACAGTATTATTTGATAAATTTTTAAGGTATTTTAGTTTAACTTTAATTTTTAGTTTAAAAATTAGTTAAAAACTTTTACTAAAACTTTAGAATTTTCCTTCAAAAATTTTAAGGTATTTTAAGGTAAATTTCTAGTTAAAAACTTTATTTAACTTTATTCATTATATCTGATAAATAACTTTATATTGTAATAAAATTATAATACAATATATAAACATAAACATGATTACTATACAATATACAAAATAATTAAGTATAATTTATTACAAAATAATTAAGTATAATTTATTACATATGATAATTATAATTGTAAATTCAGTTAAGTTATAAATACAGATACAAACCGACTATTATAATATACAAATGACTAACTTAAACCCTAAATATAACTACGATATGTAACATGTCAAATAAGAATAACTATTATATGAATTATTATATTATGTTTTACTTTGTTATTAAAATATTTGTCTATAATAATCAATTCAAACAATAATATTGTACTAATAAATACAAATTGTTATCATTTTTTTTGGTGTTATACTCTTATTTTATCGTATTATTAATATTCAAACATTATATTTATTTATGTATATTTTATAAATATAAATGAAGTTATAAGTACAAATTAAAATCAAATATTATAACATGTGTATCAATAATTCTTAAATTAACTAAATTATGTTATGTAAATATAAAAAAAAAATTACTTTCAATTGCTTCTATTAGTAATTAGATACTATGACTTATTTTATAAAACATCTTATATGTCATATAATAATTAATATTTTACTATAATCAAACATATTTACATAATCACATTAATATTTTACTGTAATCAAACATATTTACATAATCACATGTAATACACATAATATATAACATACATACAACCAATGAAAAACAATAATTTATCATTGTTGCATTTTCTTTTTCATTGTTCTCACAATACTAATGCAACTACTTCGAACCTTTTATAAATTATTCATAGTCTAAAAAAATTTCATACATTTAAAAAAATTACATAATTTTCTATCTATAAACTTAATTCACTTTAAAATTGTATGAAATTGTTCACCTACTTCAATGAATGTATATGTAGAAACCATTTTATTCACAATTAATGTAATTAATTTCTGAACTTTAAATATGAATTGTCAATGTAACATTACCCAGTTAAAATTAACATTTTCTACTTATGCATGTTCACTCATTTCTAACCCTATTTAAAATGAAAAGTGTGTTATGCTACCTAATTAAGGCATTTTCGCTACTCTGCACCCATCTCAAATGAACTCTTATGTTGCTCTACACCCATTTCAAATGAAGAGTATCTTATGCTGCTATGCACATTCACTCCTCCTTCATTGAGTTTCATTTCAAATTCAATTAAATTAAAACTAAATTAAATTAATTAAGGCACTTTTTAACTATCTTTTCATCTTCCTCTTCCTACTTAATTCTAAAACTCAATCACATACCTAGAGTCATTAGAGCATTACTACAATATTTTCTTTTATTTCTCTTATTTATTTGTTTTTTTGAAAAAATATTATCATACATTTGGAAGAATATACATATTCATACTATCATAAATAACTAATACGCGTACTACATTGTATTTTAACAAATTACAAATTAGATATCATTTAACATGTTATATTTTATATTCACTCATATTTTATGCTTCAACTATCATTTATTTATATTCAATTATTTAATTATCATTCATTTATATTTTATGATTAAACTATCATTAAATTAAATTTCAAAAGTTATAGTCAAATATTTTTTAAATTTATTTCATCAAATTATTAATAAATAATCATAATAATTTTTCAACATTTATTTATTTACTACATTACTTTTATCTCATTGTAATTCTTTCAATATTTCATATTTTTCTTTTGTATTAATCATACTATAAAATACTAAACAAAATTTAATATACATAATTAAATTCATAATTTTTTCTAGTTATTTAAAAATAAATTTCATAATTACATTTGAACTTATTCTTTTATTATCAAACTTACACTTATTTTATTTTTCTTACAATATTTCATTACCTTTACATTTTACTAATTTAATAATATTACTCTTATTTTATGTTATATTTTTTAAACATTATTTCTTTTCTAAATTTAATTTAATTTTAACTATATTTTTGTTTTTTTCTCAACTCCACATAAAAACAAGACAATTAAAATAAAATACTTTTTTTAAGACTGCATAGGCTAGGCTGACGCAACATATAGCGTCGGCCAAGCCGTCGCATTCAATTTTTTTTTAAATTGCGTTGGTGAGTCCCACACAAATTTTTTAAATAAAAAACATTGTGACAATTGTTGCGTGGATCAAGCCGACACTTCAGTTTAGATTCCAAGAATCGCTATTTGGGCCGATGCTTTTTGTGTGGGTCCCTTGGCCCACGCAAAATATTGGAAGCTAATCGAGCGTTTTCTTATAGTGTGATGATATAATGATGTTATATCAGGTACTTGAATAAGTTGAAACAAATGATTAAGAACAAGACACGTGTTGAAGGGTCAATATGTGAGGCATATCTAGTGCAAGAGACTTCTCATTTTTGTTCATATTATTTTGAGTCTCATGTGTAAACAATTAGAAATGATATAAGTGGCAATGATGATGGAGGTGAAAATGAAGTGGACCAAACATAAGCAATTTTTAATCATTTTGGTCACTCTAGTGGACTTCTTCGAGTAGGTATTTAAATAAGAAAGAATTAGAAGTTGTACATTTGCATTTATTGCTTAATTGTGAAGAAGTGCAACCATTGATTAAGTAAGTATCTACATTGATTTTGACATGCATATTTTAAGCATGTATATAAACACTAACATAATTTATTATGCATAAATGTTAGAATATTTGAACAATTTCTACAAGCACTAAATCCAAATATCAGTCAAAAAGAAATTGAGGCTAGGATTGCTTCCAATTTTCCTAGATGGTTTCAAACATATGTAAGTATTGAGTAATAGTAAATTTACGTGCAATAATAGTATATGTTTTTACACTTGTGACTATGTTTGATTTCTTGTTGTCATTCATTTAGTTCCATGGTAGGAACAATATGGTTCAAAGTCAATTTTTGCATGACTTAACATGGGGTCCAAGGAAAAGTTCTTACTTGGCCTATTTATTTTGTCAACGGTTTCAAGTTTCATACAGAAGAATGGAACACTGGAAAGAAAATAATCAATTATGGAGTTGTGTTAAGGGATAGTGAAGATGAAGAAACTTATTATTATGGTATCATTAAAGAGATTGTGCAACTTAAATACATAGGAGAACCAAGAAAACAATTAGTTTTATTCAACTACCAATGGTTTTATTTTGAAAGGAATTCTAGTGTAAAAGTTCATAAGGAATATTATGATCTTGTGGATGTTCATCATTGTAAAAGATATTTGAATTATGATCTTTTCATACTTGCAACAAATGTAATTCAGTTATATTATATGTCTTATCCTCAAGAAGTTAAGGAAAAGGTAAATTGGTAAGTAAGAAGTATGGTTGATGATCAATATACATTGGAGGTTGCAAGATGATATTTCTAATACTAAATATGTGTCAAATGATCAACTACTTGGTCAACTAAGAGATGATCAAGATATGAAGATGTAGTAGACAATGATGCACAAAATCATAGCGAACATAATCAAGATAACATGGAAGATAAGACACAACTCACTGGAAAAGAGTATGAAGATGAAAGTGACTTTAATGATGAATATATATCTAATGATTATGATATTAATGTCCATCATCATCATGAGTTTTATGAGCAAGATGATGATGATGAACGATCTTTGTATATCTTTATATTTTAATTTTGGTGACTCTTTAATAAATGTAAGCAAATATGTTGTTGTCTTAATCAACATGTGTTTTTATTACGTCACAAACATTTTAATGACATTGTCTTTCCCAAGAAAAAAAACAAAACTAATCTTGAAAAGTTGTTTATTAAAGCACCAACTAAATCAGTTACCAAGTAATAACATACATGCTAGTTTTACTCCTTTAATTGGAGGTCATTTTGGTGAAGCTCCTTCAATTAGGCTACATATTGGTCCTACTGCACAACAAGAATCAAGTTATATTAGACTGCACTTTCATTCAACTACTTTTGGACCACCCTTTAAATGTACTGCACATGTTGGTTCTACTCCACTAATGGGACTAAATGCTAGTACTCCACCTCTGGGAGCATATGCTACTGCACCACTTGAAGCATTAGATCCTACTCCACCTGGTATTTCACCATAAAGTCTTCAAGGATTGACCCTTGAACACATGAAACATTCGCTTCTGAGGATGATCAAAATGTATCATATATCCAAAGCATTAGTGGCAAACCTGTTTTGACAATTGATGAATATAGGTAAATCACATAAATTTTAACAATGTTACATTTTGTTCAAATTTTATATATAACATGTCTTTATAACTACATATTTGTGTATGTTTGCCTTCATACTTTGTAACAAATGTCATTGGTGATATCTTCAAAAGTCATTATATTGAACCATGGCCATTGTGAAAAAAGGAGTCTGAAATCAATAAAGACATGTGGTTCACAAAGTTCATGGTGTATATTGATAAGTGCCAAGTTTGAGTATTTTGTACATAAGAAAACTTGGATACTCATGGTTTTAATTGTTGTTTAAAATAGTAATCACCCCTAATTTGAGAGTTTTTGGATCCAATTATAGGTTTTGAGTTTTGAGTTAAATGAAATCATTTAAGCCTAATTTTTGTGTAAATTTTAGGTTAGCAAGGATGAAGAAAATGTAAGATTGGAAGATGTATGTAGAAAATAATTAAAAGGCTGAAAGTGAAGACTCACCCAGGCAAGAATGGCTCACCTGATCGAGATTGGTCTAGAATGAAGTGAAGTTGTAGTGGCTGGCTCGCCCAGGAGAGTAGGACTCGCTCGAGCGAGGTGCTGACATTGCCCAGGCGAGGAGAAGCTCACCCAGGATAAAATAGTCCAAAGAGGGGTTAAATTTTATCAAAGACTTCACTTGAGCGAGACATGGCTTGCTTGAGCGAGACACCTTTTTTTAGGATAAGGACCCCTTTAGCCTGGGTGAAAACTAGCTGGCTCAAGCAATAAGTTACTAACCCAAGGCACGAAAACGAGTTTAAGAAGGAGATTTGGCCTTCTTTGATGATAATGAAGAAGCTTTGGAAGGGTTAGAAGCTAAGGAATGTAATAGTGACTTCAAGACAAGCCCAAGTTCCACTTCCTCTTATAATCTTCCTTTTTTTGGTTTGTAATGGCTACCATGAGTAGCTAAACCTTTATCTTTGGAATTGAATGTAATCTTTTAAACTCATTTGTATTTTGGTGATATTTATATATAATATTTAGTTTCTACTCAATCTTGGTATTTTCATCTTATGTTTAATGCTAGATTCTATTTGATTAGTAGAGTCTTGATTTTGATCTTTAGATTTAACTGGAAAGTACTTCTAAGCTTCTGACCTATATGAGAATGCTCAATATATTAGAATACTAGGAATAGGTTTCAATGTATTGATTGTGTTATAACATATGTTCTTAATGTTGGGTAATTTACTAGATAACTGAGGAATCGGTGTTTAGAAAATTTCCTTATGAATTTCATGCTTGAGGAATCAATGTGAATGATCTTTATATATGCATCAATATCGAGTATTTATGGGTGTTGTATGTTCTTATCAAACCAAAATATGAATGAGGAAGATAGATGAAGATCAATCCCTTGTTTTAACTAACTCTTTTAAAACACTTTTGCTCTTGATTAACTTAACATGCAATCTCTTTTATGTTTTTATGTTCTTTGAACCAAATCATTATCAAATCTTATGTACTTAGTGAGTAGTGAAATTTGAAATTTTAATTGAAATTGTTCTATGTGGGATCGACATCTGTATTTTAAATTCTATACTACTTTTAACTTGGTACACTTGTCGGATAGTCAACATATATATATATATATATATATATATATATATATATATATATATATATATTAGTTTTTAACATTAAGACTAATTGTAAATTCCTGGTTTTGTTATAGTTTTAACTTGGTTTATTTTATTATAGAGAAAATATACTATTTTTTGAAATGCGAGGTGCAAACATATTGAAAAATCACTAAATAAAGCTCACAACACAATGAATAAGTCAAATTGGCTTGTAGAAGATATATGAGATAACTTATGCCAACATTGGGGATCAAAACCATTCAAAGTGAAAAGTTTAATCGAAAAAGCGAATAGATCTTCATATTGTCAAGGATTTAGAGTTTCACTCCATACTATTGACTTTATTAACATTTCTCAACATAAAGAAAATTTGGTAAATTTTTTTTTGTGCTTTGTACTTTTGAAAATCTAGCAAACTATTACCACTCCGTGTTTTAGAAAACTTAGATAATTTCATATTGTTGGTCATATCAGTGCCTAAGTTTATTTATTCATAAGAATCCTACAACAAATATATAATACATAAGTTATAGTAGTTTGTGGTTTGTTTACTCATGTTCGTGTTAAACTTTTACATGTCTTTGTTTGGCATGAAAAATTTAAAGTTAGCCTATATATGTGGATTATGGAAACTTCTAGGCATTTGATTATTGATAGCATACACAAAATTAGTTAGTTCTAATTTGGTTGAATGATAACATGTTATTGTCAAATTCAATCCATTAGTAAAATCTAGAAGTAAATATACGTTTTGTTTGTATTTATGGTTTAATATTCTTTATCCCATTCATATATAACTTGAGGATTTTATCTTTTATTTTTTTTTGGTACATATTATTTCTAAATTAGTTTTTTTGTTTACCTTATCTTAGACAAAGTTGAATGGAAAACCTCCTATCCCATCAGAGTTGTTCCGTTATATACACCAACGAAAGAAGGGCAAAACACGGGTGGATCAAGATCAATAGATGTGGATGTAAGTCACAAATAAATATGATATGTTAATTTGTTCAACACTTGTGTCTTTTTTGTATTTTTTCTAATGTATTACCAATTTTATTTTGATGTTCATAGGTAGAGTTTACTCATGCATAGGAAGAAACATCCTAATCAACATCTGTTATAGGAGTGTCTCCACTTGATGAATTACAACTTTGGTGTAAAGTTGCTAGGATTAATAAATACAAGGTGTATGGACTTGGATATGAGTCAACTAAAGTAATTAGGAGACAATTCAATCAGGATTCTACATCTTCAACTATGCAGGTAATGAGGGACGAGATTGAACAATTAAAAAAAAAACAAGTTATTTGTAGTTGAAACGGAAAGGGACGAACTTTGAGATAAAATGTTCAATAATGAGAGAGATAGTCAATAAACTAACAAAATGTCTTATCTCTTGATGGAAAAGATAGACTTTCAACCTCCTCAAATATGAATTGAACTTTATTGTCCTTAAATTGGATATTTTTATTACTATTGTATTGTTTGCATTGAATATTAGTTATGTAACGACATTATAAACTTTTTTGGATGATTAATTTGAATGAAAAGTATTTATATTAAATTTGTGTTATTATGATGAAAATTGTACAAATTATCATAATATTACATTTATTAGGTTTATATTTTTTTAGAAAAAATATAAAACTAAAAAAAAAAATCATTAATGACTGATTTAGTAACCAAAATTGAGATTTTAAGATATGTCATATATTCGATCACAAATTTGGTTACTAATTGGGTCATAAAATCGATCACTAATTTAATAATAGATTCAGTCACTATTTATGAACGACGAACAAAATAGTGATTGACAGTGTTTAGTCACTAAATTGATCATTGTATCGGTGACTGATTTGTGTCATCTAGTGACTGATGTTTTGATCATTATTTATTATTTTTCTTAAAGTGGTAGATAGAAGCTCAACATCTACAAGAACCTGAGCAAAGAAGTCTTTTGTTTTATTTTTTTATGGTATAGTCATCTAATGCAAGAGGAGTCCTATAACAATGGAGAAAAAGCCATTGGCTGCCAATATTCCAAGGGTAATCCATGCACACGAACCCAACACTAAGTCTTAGGCATTTTCATAGAGATAGGAACAAAATCTTTGGTTCATAAGAATGTGTAAAGAAGACTAGGAGTCAAACTTCAGGATCCAACAACCAATATGCGTCCATATCTTCAAGAATGGAAAATTCAAATTAGTAAAAACTTTTACCCAAAGGTCCATATGTGTGAGATGTGTGTCTCCTTTTTTTAACATAACCCTACTATGAAGATGATTTTTGTAGTCTTCCAAACCCACTAAAGATACCTCTTCAAGAATTTGGACAATAACCAAGTCACCCTCAATGCATGGAGATGGAATCTCAGAAAGAGGTATATTGCATGCATTGTTTAAAACTTAAGTGAAAGTTTTTCGTTGTCCTAAGGAGACTTGACTAGTTGTTTAGAAGCTTTCTTATCTTCTAAGCATCTCCCAAAAATTCGAAAACCTACAAATGATGTAATCATGCAGCCAACAAAACACAAACAACAAACTCCAAAAGCAAGAAAATAGCAAGTGACGATGCAAACACAAAAAGTAGGAATGTACGCCTCTGAAACACCGTCGTAAAGCAAGATCATGTCAAGAAGCGTTAGCTAATAACTACACCGCACCACACATCAAAGTAAAACTACACTTAACCAAACCTGTAACATGTACTAGGACTGGCACACATCAAGAACCAGAACTGAAAAAGGATAATGATGAAACCCAAACACAACCATAAAAATCCACCAAACCCTAACGTAACCTCTCCCATGAAGTCAATTTTATTTAGTTTATCATCAACATTAAGTCTAATACTTTCATGTACTTTTTTGTCAAATTTTCTTTACAAAAGATATTATACAACTTTTGTAATATTAAAATTTTACATATTAGCTACACATCTTTAATTATCTATTTTATAGTTTTTAATAAATATGTAAATATGAATATATAAATGCATTTTTATATTTATATTTTATTTTATTTTAATAAGTCAAAATTCAATTATATTTTCATCAAATCAAATTTTTGTAATAATTAAAGTTTATTTTTAAAGGAGACTTGAGTCAATATACTAATATTATAAATATGTAATTTTTATTATTAGGCATTAATTACTTGTATCACATTAATTACTTCAAATGTATCCTGATTCACTTAATCGTCATAATATCCTAGTTACAAAGTGAAATAAAAAGACTAGAAGGATACAACATATTAAGAAGATCAAAGGAGCAAACATCAGATAGAGATGAACTAAGTGAAGAGAAAGTTGAAAAGAAGAGAATGATGATGTGAAAAAATCACATCCTTTTAAAAATAATATGAAATTTTTTAACATTTCACTCTAGAATATATTAATTTTTACTAAAACATAAGGTATCACTGTAAAATCTTGAAATCCCAATTTACGCCAACACTTCAAAGCCATCACTCATATATTTTACATAAAATATATTATTATTTCACAATAAAATACTCATGTATTTCATTAGTTACTAATTTTAATTTAAATAAACGAGACGTGCACCTTACTCTCATGCTTCTAATACTTCTAATATTTATTTCCCACAATATACATAAAAATTAATATAAACCAACATTATAATGATTAGTTACTAATTTTAATATCTTATATAATCACTTAAATATTGTCATAATCACGTTATTAATTGTTATCAGCATCACGTTTTTTTTACAGCACATTGATATTATTTAACTATGATTATTATTATTGTGCTCTTAAAGTTCATTTCCTATTCATCATTATTTTTTATAATTAATGCATCAATATTATGATTAAAAAAATCAGAAATTACTACGGTTGGAGTGACTAATAATTAATTTAAAATAATTTCTAATTGAATGTATATATATATATATATTTTTTTTTTTTTGGAACAATAAGGTGTCGATGATAAAATATATAGTGTTACTTACATTATATGTATAAATGAAAATTGTATTTTGGTAGGAATTTAAGTTTGCCCATGCACTTCCCGCTTCTCTCGCTCCTCCTGCTGTCTGAATCATCCTCGCCTTTCCACCTTCGACTTTCTACTCAAACCTCCAACGCAACGCAGCGCAACGCAACACAAACCTAACCCCTCCTCTTGTCTGTTTTTTTCTGCCCCAATTCAATTCTCATCGGATCGGTAACTTTTTCTCTTTTCATTCGCCAATTTTCTCATTTTGTTTTTCCGCATTGTCTGTTATAATTTTTTTCCATAAAACCCTTTTTTTGGTTTGGCTAAAACCAAACCTGTGTTCCGAGTTCTAATGTGTAACGAACCTTATCAAATTAATCAGGCTGTTATTTTTACACAGTTTCCAGATTACATTTGGAATGAGTTGCAATTCCTTGCACCTTGTAGTTTTCACAGGCGAAATGCACCAGGGACTTAATTAGGAAAGGTAAACTAAATTTGGAAGGCCTTGTGTTGCTGTGGTAATAAATTGGAATTTTTGTTACTCCTACAGCGATTTTGTTTCATGGTTAACTTACTATGCTACTACCTCTCACTTTCTGGCTCCTTGATTTCATGTAACTTTCAGGTTTGCTTTTGATTATTGTTTGAGTGTTACACACTCGTCGTTTGTTTTATTAGGAGACAAGTCAGAAGCAGTGTTGTAAATTTATGTGGTGTTGAGTTTGTTGTGGCACCTAGATTATGTAGCATGTGGAAAATGTGATTCTTGGCTGCATCACCATGGAAAAGAAAGAGTTAGAGGAGACAGATGAGCCAAGTCCTCGGGCAGTTGGAGAGATAGAAGGGGATTCGAGTGAAGAAGATAGGGAAAAACACTCTGTGCGGCCAGAAACTCAAAATGTAGACTATGATACCTCTGAGTTCGGGAATGATCAAGAAGATGTACCGTATAATGTATGTTCTCAAGATGTTGAAAAGCTGGACGGAGATGGTTTTACCGTTCCGAGTGCAGAACGTGAGAAGGGATCAAAGGAGGGGAAAATTCAGAATATGGGTCATGATTCCCCCGAGTTTGATGATGAGCAGGATAGTATGCCAGACAGGGTGGATGAGGTGATAGATGTAGAGTTGAATACTCATGAGGAAGGAAAAGACATTGTAGCAGGAGAATCTCAGTTGGCTCAGAGGTTGGGGGATAGCTGCCATTTAGTGTGTGGATCTCAACAGGAAAACTTGGAGACCGGTACCGTTCAAGAAGACTTGTTTCAAAAGGAGCATGATAGTGATTCCGTGGAATCTGAGATTGAAGTTAGCATTGTTGGACAAGACTGTTCTGGTTTTAAGGAAGACAGTGGAGATTTTGAGCTTAAAAGTCAAGAAGTAAGTCTAGATAATAATTTTGAGCATCAGGGTTTGTTCATGGAGAAGGATGACAGCAGAAGCATGGAATCTGCACAAACGAATCAAAAAACAGAGAACACTTCAGAGGGCAATAATTTGGAGCCTGAAGTTGGTGGAGCTGAGGTTCCTGGAACTGAAGCTGGCTGCAGCACATCTATGGATACTTTGAACACCAATCCGGAGGTTCCAGGTGTGGTTGAGAAGACAATATCTCTTAGAGAATTTGTTATGGAGAAAAGTATAATAGCAGTCTCCATGGTGCTTCGCCACCTTTCTGGAAAAAGAGACGAATGTGCTGTGGGTAAATCTGATGACATGGGTAAGGATCCTTCAGATTTATCAAGAGACAGTGATACGAAAGAGGTTCCTGAGAAGACAGTGGAGAAAACAACTTGGAACCCCTTAAATTATATTAAAACGTCATCTGATGTTGATGCTGAAAATAGAACTGTCCCAAGGGAGGAACCCACAAATGAAGGTCCACCACTACCCATAGTCATGAAAGGAAGGATTATAGTGTACACAAGACTAGGGTGCCAAGAATGTAGAGAGGTTAGGAAATTTTTGTATATGAAAAGGCTTAGATATGTTGAAATCAACATTGATGTCTATCCTAGTAGAAAGATAGAGCTGGAGAAGAATTCAGGATCTACTTCTATTCCCAAGGTTTTTTTCAATGGAATACTTATTGGAGGCTTGAGCACACTAAAGTCCTTAAATGAGTCTGGCAAACTTAATGAGAAGATTGACTACCTTATTAATGAAGTACCATCATTTGAATGCCCAGTTCCTCCACTTTCTGGAGAGGATGATAGTAGAGGGGCGATTGATGAAATGGCTCTAATTGTGCGCAAAATGAAAGAATACATTGTTGTGAAGGACCGATTTTGCAAAATGCGGAGGTTTACCAACTGCTTCGTTGCTTCTGAAGCTGTGGACTTCTTATCAGAAGATCAATATTTGGAAAGGAAGGAGGTAAGCTTGATCTCAAGTTTCGATCACATTCTAGTGTGTTTTAACAACATTGTATATTCTCCCAAGTGTAATCGTTTGATGCATCTATAAAATTTGGTTGCCCAAACAAGAATACTGATGCAATTAGTGCTCTAGAAAGTTTGTCCTTTTTGTGTGGTGTCTCTTAAAGCCTTATTATTAAGTTGAATGGAATCAATGTTTGAGAAATGAGAATGTAATTGCTTTTGATTTCTTTTTAATCACAGAAAATGCGAAGACTATGGTTTAGCTTAATTTGTACGTGTAACCTGTATCTGGTAGCTTTTGTTTGAAGATATTATTTAGATTAAATTAAAAAATTGGTGTTTACACTTGGCATCATTTTTCTTTTTTGATTCCTATATGAAAAAGCTGTACATTTTAATTTCTCTATGAAAAATGATTCCTGCCGTTTGCTAAAGTTGTAACGGTATTAGATTTGGTCTCTTTATTTGACATCATTTGTCATTTAGTCCCTATGTGAGAGTTATAGACTTCATTTTGGTCTCTACATGAAAACAATTCTACATTTTCGTTCCCACACTTGCCATATCATTATTCATTTCGTTCCTTGTATGAAAAAAATATCTAAGAAGTGGTAAAACTAATTTGTATAATCTTTCAAATAGTAATCTAACCGAAGAGTCTTTTCATGAAGAGTCTAAAATGAAGTGGCTTTTTGTTTGGGTTTTTCTTTTTCATTCAGTTATACAAATAAGGTATATAGTCAAGAATATCTAGATATATATGTATTAATAAGAATATTTTTACTTATTCTTGTATTATATCTTTATTATTATAGAATATGAAATCTCCTAAATTTAAGGCACAGCTTAAGTTTAATCTTTCTTTTTCCTATAGTGTTTAACATGGTATAGTCTTTCTCAAATTTGTGTTGGCACAGTAGACTAACTGTCTCCAGAAGATTTTTTTTTTTTGCGAACCTTTCTCCCAGGTTCATGTTCATTGTTTCGGTAAAGTCTCTGGCGACCACCATTTTCTCTGGCACACACAGGGATGAGATCTTGCTACACCCATCTATCCAACTGAACAAACACCGACGTAAACCACCCATCCATGCACCCTCACAGGCGTCTTTTCTTCTGCTTTCCTTAGGCTAACCATATTGTTAGCAATGAGAAGATGAACAGGCCTAACTATTCCACTTGGGTTTCCAAATCGGGTTATGGTTAACTGGGTTGGACTACAAATCCCATCTCACCACAACAGACGAGTTTGTTCCTACAAAATGTGAATAATGGATAAAGCTTGATGCTTAACTATCTAGAGTTATTAGATCCACTGTTCATATCTCACTCAAACCTAGTTTCCATCCCCATGAGACGTGTGCATCAATCAGTTTGAAGCGAGGCTCATGCCCTTTATACCAATGGCACAAAGTTTTTATATTGTGTGCGCCAAGATCATTTAACACTTCTTGCTCCACGAAAAATTTGAGGGCCCTATGTATGTCTATTTTGGGCGGCTTCATGCTGCCTTACATGATTTTAGTGAGTTCTTTCCACCAACTACAAATGTGAATAAGGAACTTGAGAACTAGAATACCTTTTTTATGACTTTGGGTTTGTATGGCTTGCGCCAAGAGTATGCTGCTACCTGTGATCAGATTTTGAAATCATTAGTAAACCCTACTATGAATGACTTCCTCGTCATCTGCACTCCATATTCCTTAGAAAATAAACATAGAGACACAATCACATGTTGCTCCCACACTACCAGTTGATCTATCTCGAGCAACATATGAAGACTTTATCAAATGGTGTATGACACGCCAATCCACTGTTAATGTTGCTTTGATGACACACACTAGTAATTCACCTGTTTTTCTCTGTCAATGTCCTTGTCTTGGTCCTTGGGTTAATGGCTCTTGTACAACTAATCATATGTCTAGTGATCATTCTTTTTCTTTTGTTTTACAAGTGCTGTCAATTTTCTTTTTATAATTGTTGTTAATGGTTCACAAAAACAAGCTTGCAATGTTGGTACTACCTAAGCCTCCCCATCCCTTATCATTGACTCCGTTCTTTATGTTCCTAATTTCTATTTCTATTTACTGTATGCCACTTGATTTACTCAATCCCATATTATCATCACTTTCACTGAAAATAGTGCTACCTTGCTAAATCAAATATCGTGTTGGACATGACATGTGCTATCTCTCTCCATCACCATTGTATGTTCATCAGTCGTCTCTCCACGATGATTCATGCACAATTAGGATATATCGAGTTGACCAAATTGCAAAAGATGGTACCAAGTTTAAAACATTTGTTTATTTTGAATTGTGAGTCATATTGGTTAGAAAACATAGTTTTTAGTCTCTTCCAAATAGTCTTACTAAATAAGCTTTGTCTCTTTTTTCTTTAATTCACTTTGATAGTTGGGATCCTTCTTGTATTGCTACCCTATCCGATTTTAAATGTCTTGCTACTATTATTGATGATTATTCTAGATATACTTGGATTTTATTGACGAATAATTGATCAAAGTGTTTTTTCTTTTTGTATTTTAATGAAATAAAAACACACCTCAGTATATCGATATAGGCTTTCTTAGTGACAATGGCTACAAGTATTTGTCTTACCAATTCCAATAGTTTGTGGAATTGATAGAAACCCACTTGATGAATTAGTAAGCCCAAAGCAAGAGAGGCCCAAACCCAATATATGGAAAGTGTATACAAGTAGGAATAGGGGGTACAACCAAAAGTCAGTTAGTTAGAGGTGCTGAGCTGTCTAGGAGGTGGGGGTATTGAACTTGTAATAAGGGAGACAGAGAGAAGGGGGAGTTAGTTATGGGAAATATTATGGAGGATTAGGACAGAGAAGTGATTTCTCTGTGGAGCTCCGACTCTCGGTGTTTGTTTTTACTGTCATTTCCGTTTTCCTTACCACAATACAATTATTCCTTTTCTATCAATTGGTCCAACCTGCCAGATAACGATTGGGCTCAACGGAATTTTTTTCTATGCCACCAAAAATGACGGTCAGTGATCGTGTAGAGGTAACGTCACGGCGTTGGAGAATTCTGTGAAATCATCCATGGAGGACTTCAAAAGAGGCACTTCTTCAAGAGATGAGTAAAATACTTAACCATTGCATCAACGACGATCGTAACAACGGTCGTAACAGAGGGAGCTCAGGGGGTGACGATTCCTCTGCAAGTAGTGGTAGACGGGTATTGATGTTTGAAAATCCCATTGAGGAGTACCGATTGGCGGCGCAGAAAATCGAGCTTCCTTTGTTCGATGGTAGAGATCCAGTTGGGTCAATAACTCGTGCAGAGACATATTTGGAGGTACAAAACATTTCGAATGCCGTTAAAGTGAAGTTAGCAAAGTTGAGCATGGAAGGGGCAACCATTCACTGGTTTAACTTACTTCGAGAGACTGAGGATCATCTTTCATGGTCAATTTTTAAACAAGCTCTTATCGAACGATATGGAGGTTGTCATTTCGACAATCCTTTTGAGAAACTCTCTGATTTACGACAAGGGGGAAGCATGGATGATTATATTGCTGAGTTTGAGTATCTATCATCACAGGTAGGTCGCCTTCCGGAGGAACAATACCTAGGATATTTTATGGAAGGGCTTCGGCTAGAAATCCAACGACGTGTGCGGACGTTCAATCCTCAGACACGACCACAAATGGTGCGTGTAGCATGTGATGTAGAGACAAAATTGTATAGAGTCAATCAAGAAGGTAAAGAGGCAGAGAGTTGTTTCCAAAACCATGATAAGGGATTTCAGTAGGAAGCTAAAGCCTTAGCTGCATTTGAGAACATGAAGAGAGCCCTCACATCTGCACCAGTGTTGATGCTCTCAGACTTCTCTCAACCATTCCAGATTGAATGTGACGCATCTAGTAGACGAATTGGTGCAATGTTGATGCAAAATAAGAGACCTATCGCGTATTTCAGCAAAGCTTTGTCACCTATTAATCTCTCCAAATAAGTTTACGAAAAAGAGTTGATGACTTTAGTTTTATCTGTACAACTCTGGAGACACTATCTTATTGGGAGGAGTTTTGTAGTCTTTACCGATCAAAAGAGTTTGAAGAGTCTCTTGCAGCAAAGGGTAGCTAGTTGTGATTACCAAAATTGGGTATCAAAGTTGTTGGGTCATCATTTTGAAGTTGCTTACAAGCCGGGAGTGGAGAACAAAGCTGCAGATTCCTTATCTCGAATGTTTGAAGAAGGGGAAAACAAAATGTTGGTCTCATCACCGATATGGGAACAAGAAGAGAAGATTTAACAAGAGGTTTTGAATGATCCTACACTCAGAGAAATTATCCAGGACTTGTCTAGAGACCCTCACTCTAGACCTGGATTTAGCATATAGCAAGATACTTTGTTCTATAAGGAAAGACGGGTGATTCTTGCCTCATCTGACTTTATTCCTATTCTACTAAAGGAGTTCCCTTCCTCGCCTACTGGAGGACATTTTGGTTTCTTGAGGACTTATAGGAGGTTGGCAGCCAATCTATACTGGATTGGAATGAAGAAAAAAATGCAGGAGTTTGTTAGAGAATGTGAGACTTGTCAGAGGCAAAAATACTCCGCTTCCTCCCAATGAGTTATTGCAACCTTTGCCTATTCTTGAACGGGTTTGGGAGGAAATCTCAATGGATTTCATTTCCAGATTACCGAAATCTAAGGGATTTGATACCATATTTGCAGTGGTGGATCGTTTGTCCAAATATGCACACTTTATTTTATTAATACATCCATACACGGCAAGAAGAGTGGCAACCATCTTTGCTAAAGAGGTAGTTCGTATGCATGAAGTACCGCAATCTATTCTCAGCGATAAGGATCCTGATTTTGTAAGTTTATTCTGGAAAGAACTTTTTAAACTACAAGGAACGGGATTAAAGATGTCTTCTTCTTACCACCCTGAGATTGACGAACAAGCAGAGGTTGTCAACCGGTGTTTATAGACTTATTTAAGATGTTTTGTTGCTGAACAGCCCAAGAGCTGGGCGGATTGGGTGTCTTGGACTGAATTGTGGTACAATACAACTTTCCATAGTTCCACCGGTACTGCCCCTTTTGATGTAGTGTATGGTCGAAAATCCCCAACTATCATCTGTTTTCTTGAAGGAGAAACTAAAGTGGAAGCCGTGGCACGTGATTTGGAAGATCGAGATGAAGCAATATGAAAAATCAAATATAATTTGATTAAGGTGCAAGAACAAATGAAAAACTATGCAAACAAGAAAAGAGTAATGAAGGGGTTTGACATAGTAGAGTGGGTGTATGTAAAGCTGAGACCCTATAGACAACAGTTAATAGTTCACAAGATTCATCCAAAATTAGCCCCTCGGTACTATGATCCATTTAAAATCCTAGATAGAATTGGTGATGTCGCATATAAACTTGAATTGCCACTCAATTCCAGAATTCATCCAGTGTTCCATGTTTCACAACTAAAGAAAGCAGTGGGCAGCCATGTAGCAGAATTCAAATTGCCTAAAGAATTAGAAATTGAGGCGGGATCAGGTGATTGAACCGGAAAGAGTGCTGGCACATCGGGAAATACTGTGGTCTGGACCAGCAGTCAAACAACTTCTGGTGAAATGGAAAGATTATGCAGAAGAAGATGCCACTCAGGAAGATGAATTGCAACTTCACAACCAATTTCCACACCATAACTTTGGGGACAAGGTTGTTCTTATTGGAGCAAGCAATGATAGAAACCCACTTGATGAATCAGGACGCCCAAAGCAAGAGAGGCCCAGACCCAATATTTGGAAAGTGTATACACGTAGGAATAGGGGGGTACAACCAAAAGTCAGTTAGTTAGAGGTGCTGAGCTGTTTAGAAGGTGGGGGTATTGAACTTGTAATAAGGGATAGAGAGAGGGGAGAGTTAGTTATGGGAAATATTATGGAGGATTAGGACAGAGAAGTGATTTCTCTGAGGAGCTCTGGCTCTGGGTGTTTGTTTTTACTGTCATTTCCGTTTTCCTTACCACAATATAGTTTATCACATTATTCCTTTTCTATCAGGAATCCTTCATCAAAGTTCACGTCCTTATACTCTTCAATAACATAGAGTAGTCGAATGCAAAAACAAACATCTTATTGAAACTATTTAAGCGCTCGCTCATAGTCATCTTCCTATTAGTTTTGATGGGATATTGTCCTTACATGTTATCTCATTAATTAGAGTCATCATTTGTTCTTAATGATTGGGTATATCATTCTATCCTTTTTCATCATTCTCCACTATATAGTCTTCCTCCATATATTTTTGGTACCACATGTTTTGTAGAAACCTCACACTTGATTGAAATTTCACCTATATCATTCAAATGTGTCTAGTGGGATATCATCGTTCTTTAAAAGGGTATCAATGTTTCTCTCCTGATCTTCATAGGTGTTGTCTCTGTTGTTTTTTTCTTTCTTTAAGTCTATTTGTTACTATACACCTATTCCTTCTATTACGACATATGTAGTCACTTTTCCACCACAACCAATCTTCCTTCATTACAACTAAAATGTTTCTCTAACACCTCTTCAGCTATATCAATGTTATTCACAACTTATTAAAATTTCAATACGGTACCCATCTTTTACAGATAATGATATAATGGAGGTCATTTTTTATCCTTCATTTACACCATCTCCCATAGTACCAAATTTGGTCTCTTGTGAAAATGATTCACCTATTATCATTCAGAAAGGTACATGTTCGACAGTAACCCTTCTCACTATATTATCACCAACTTTTCACCATACGTTATACTTGTTGGCCTTCACTATCTTTTGTTCCCATCTCTAAGGCTTTTAGGTCAAGGTTTATCTCGCCTAGAGTAGTGACAAGCAATAATTGATGAGATGTGTGCCCTTAAAAGTTGTGAGTTGGTTGATTTTCCAACTCACAAATCAATTATTGGTTGTCATTGGTTATACATTCTTAAAACAAGAAACGATGGTAACTTTGTTCTCTACGAATCCTGTTTGGTGGCCAAAAATATACAAACAAATCTATGGCTAAGATTATATTGACACTTTTTCTCTAGTTGCCTAAATAACATCTATTCGAATTTCCTTTTCCATTATAGCTATTCACAACTGGATTCTGTTTCGACTTGACATAAAAAATGCATTTTTATATAGTGATCTTGATGAAGTCTAAATGAAACTACCTCCTATTTTTTTTATTAGTAGGAGTTGTTTGATGTTTGTAGGTCCCTATATGGCCTCAAGCAATCACCCTATGCATGGTTTGGGCATTTTTGGACTGTCATCCAACAATTTAAAATGATACGAAATGATGTTTATTATTCTCTATTTTATTGTCGTTCTTCTTAAGGATATATTTATCTCAGTATATGTGGACGACATTGTAGACAATGATAAGAAGGGTATTGTATAACTAAAACAATATCTTGTTCTTGTTGGAGGTTTCTAATATCGTGAAAAATTAAGAAACAAAATGTTGTGGCAAGATTTGATTAAAGTTTCCAAATACACCTAATATGTGACAATGAAGCAACATTACATATTATCTCTAATCCTGTATTTCATGAGAAGACCATACATATTAAGGTGAACTTGAGTTTGGAGACATCACAAGTGGATTTGTCTGTTATAGTAAATAGTTGCCTAACAAATTCACTAGTCTTTAAGAGGACAAAGGATTGATTATACATACAACTTCCATACTCCAACTTGAGAGAAAGTGTTATAATTATAGGAAGAAAGGAGCAAATCTTATATAATCAAAAATATCTAAATTATATATGTATTATTAGAAACATTTATATTTATTCCCATATCATATCTTTATTATTAGAAGATATTAAATCTCCTCTATTTATTATATTAATTCTTTTCTCTCGGTATAAACAAAGTATTCGAGTTGTCTTATAAACGCACGAATTCAACTTAATGTTTCTCTCTTTCCTATTGATTAACACATTCATCTCCTATTATGGCTTGTTAATAGTTAATATTACAAACAAAAGACAAATTGTATACTTCCTCATCTCTGGGTTTTCTTTCTACCTAAAGGTTCTAAGATGTATAATTTGATGATTTTAATTCATTAGTTTTTCGTGGTCTTTTCTTTCTTCGAAGGAACTATCTTATCGCACATGTTTGTTCTATTTTCTTATAGCTTGTTCCTTCTTGATGTTGTCCTTCAGGTTGCAGCAATTGCTTTTAATAATTGATTCTGTTTCAGTGATTTTTGTGGTTTTTTAGCTTATCCTTACTTTGAATTCACTGCATCTATTCAAAATAGAAGAAAATAAATTCATTTATTTTTTTTACTTAACTCATTTATTTTGGAGACATGCTTTTGTATTTTTCCTTCATTCCATGATGTGATGGGAAGGGGAATAATTTTTAAGATAAAAAGCCAAGGTAATTTGTAGTTTTTGTCTTAGCTGTGGTGCTGCTGATTTGTTGTGAAAATTAAGTGATGCACTTAATCTGCGTATGCATTTATAAAGCATGTTTATCTACATAAGTAATTACTTAGAATTGAGCAACCTATTGAGTGTATTGAGACTTCTAAAATCAAATAATATTGGGTCAGTTTGTTTAAATTTAAAATAAGTGTTTCTAAAATAAGTAATGAAAAACAATCATTTATTTATATGGAAAGTTAGAGATGCATGCAAATCCATTATGATTTTTAGGTGAATCTAATTAACGAATTCACCTTTTAATATTTGTGACATTATCCTGTTCAAAAGCTTTTTCTGGAGCTCCTGTTTGTTTTTGAATTTTAGTCTTCCTTTATTAACGATTACATGGTCGATCATATCCGCTGTTTATCCAACTCATTTAATACCATTTTTCAGAATTTCTATCTTCAGAATGTCTTTTCTATCTTCCTTATACTTGTCTGATGGTATAGGCTGTTGAGTTTGCAAGAAAACTTGCCAGCAAACTCTTCTTTCAGCATGTTCTTGAGTGAGTCCAAGTACTACTCCATTTGGTGTTTCTACTTTCCGTTTTGTTTTAAACAGAAGAAATGAAAATTCTTACATGTTCAATTGTTTTGCTTTTGTTTAGCGAGAATCTATTTGAAGATGGTAATCACCTGTATCGATTTTTGGATGACGATCCAACTGTGGCATCTTTTTGTTACAACATTCCGAGGGGGATAAATACTGTGAAACCTAAGCCTATGACAGAAGTTGCATCGAGACTGAGGCTTTTGTCCTATGCAATGTTTGAAGCCTATGCCTCTGAAGATGGACGTCATGTTGACTACAGAAGTATGCACGGAAGTGAGGAGTTTGCAAGGTTTTTCTGATGTCTTTTGGCTTTCTTACTCAGAAGTGCCATTTACCGATGTTATTCCTAAAATTTAACTTATTTATACAACTGTTTTCTTGTTTAGATATCTAAGAATAATAGAAGAGCTCCAAAGAGGGGAAGTATGGGATATGTCTAGAGAAGAGAAGCTTGCTTTTTTTATTAATCTATATAATATGATGACCATCCATGCAATCTTAGTATGGGGTCACCCTTCTGGAACAGTCGAAAGAAGGAAGTTATTTGGAGACTTCAAATATGTTATTGGTGGATTCACCTACTCACTTTCAGCCATTCAAAATGGCATTTTGAGGGCGAACCAGCGACAACCATATACCCTTATGAAGCCATTCAGTGCAAAAGATAAACGTTTAAGGGTAAGATATCCTTGTTCTACTCTATATTCGTTCAACCTTTAAAGTGATGGTGTTCATTTATGATTTAGCTTTGCTCGAATTCCCATGGCGTTAGATTTGCTTTATACTGACATTAATACCTTTATTTAAGTACTAGATGAAAGGCTCTTCAAAATTTTTCCTCTTTGTTCTTTCGACCTGTATTTAGGCCTAATTTAACCCTATAAAATCAGTTTGTTGATATACTGTAATTTGATCATATCTCTAGTTGATATGAAATCCCTAACACACTCCAACGCTGAGAGTTGAATATCTTGTACATGGAAATAATGGTCCAATTGTAGATGCATGATATGCTTGACAAATTTTACTAGGATACACTTTGATACAATCTTAAGCTATATGAAACATAGAGACATTGAGTTGAAGCTGTATGTTTCTAAGACAACACAAGTATTTTATTTGTATGGAGAAAACAAAATCAATACAATAAACACAGAATATATAATATCCTCTAATAGTAAATATATGATACGGGAAGAAGTAAAAACATTTATAATCTAGATATTTTTGATTCTAAATGATTGTTAAAGATATTTTTTTTATTATAAAAGATTTGTGCATGTAAGTCATATCTTTTCAGCTAGCTCCAAATATGATTGATCTTTAATCCTCTTAAAGACTTGTTAATATGTTTGTCAATTGTTCAAAGTTGACAAATCTATTGGTAATGTCTCCAAATCTATTGGTAATGTCTCCAGACTCCTCCAACTTTTCTCTTTTGAAATGACAATCTGATTAAATATGTTTGGTTCTCTCATAAAAGATAGGATTAGAGGCAATGATTAATGTCATTGTCCTATATTCTATTTCTATACTTGATCTTGCCACAACATTGTATTTCTTATATTTCTACGATAATAAATTACCTCTAATAAGAACACAATACCCTATTGTAAAATGTCCATTGTTTGGTGACCCTATCCAACTAGTGTTAGAATATCCAACAATTTGAGTATTTCCTTACCTTCATTAATGAGGCCTTTGCTAAGCATTCTTAATATACTTTAGGATCCATACGACTATTTCCCAATAGTCTTGACAAGGAGAGTTTTAGAATTGACTTATTACGTTCGTCACAAAGACAATGTTAGGACAAGTTACAATGAGATAATTTAGCTTATTAACTAGCTGTCTATATCTACCAGGATCAAAATACGATTCTCCTTGATCAAGTACAAGTTGACACTCGATTCCATTGGTGTCTCCACATGCTGAACATTTAACATTCTTGTTTCTTCTAAAATGTTTAGAGCATATTTTCTCCGATATATGACCACACAATCCTTGGACTGTCTTGGAAAGTAGATTTAGATCTAATTCAATCATACAAAGTTGACTTATTAGGTAAGGTTTACACCTAATTTATATACGATACTTTGACCATATCTCTAATCAATGTGAAATCATTAAACTTCCTAATAGTTAATGCCTATGAAAAACTTAAAGTATTTAACATATGATGCATGGCCTCATTTAACATGTGATAGATGAGCTGCATGTTATTCTAACAACTTCTATTCAACATCTATTAGTCATCATATTATAATTTTAGATTTAAGAGATTCCTAACCTAACCTAGAACCCCTTTGTTTTTTTTTTTTTATCATTTTCTTCGACCTATCTTAATTTTCTTTTTAAATTATGTTGCTTTAAATCCTTATTACCATCTATTATAACACTTGTTTCTATTTTGTTTTATTTTCTGTTAATTGATTAACTATGGCTTTAAGTGGGTGTAAGCAGGAAAGCTAGGTCTTTTATTTGTAGGTCTGAGTATGCAATGCTTTATTTTTTGGTGTTTGGTTTACATGCTTTCACTATGAAGTTGCCAGTAGCACAGCTGCTGATTTGATGCTCACTTTTCACTCCTTTTTTGTTAGGTAGCCCTCCCTTTCCCGGAGTCCCTTATTCATTTTGCTTTGGTATGTGGAACTCGATCTGGACCCTCACTTCGGTGCTATTCTCCTGGCGACATTGACAAAGAATTAGTGGATGCAGCCCGTAATTTCTTAAGAAATGGAGGTCTTTTAATAGATTTTACTGCAAAGGTTGCATATGCCAGTAAGATCCTTAAGTGGTAGGTTCTTTAAGAGACTCGTCATATGATTGATGTGCTTTAGGTTAATTTAGACTAAGAAATCATTGAATATTTCATGTTACCAATCACATTTTAAATCATTTAAGATTTTACATTTTGGAGTGGCGAGCAGTATCCCTTGAACTATATACATTTATATACTTATGTAAAATTTTGAATATATACACTCATCCACTATTGTGATTATGACATGAAATGGTTGATAATTAATAAGTAGAAGTGCAATTGATCTTACTTTAAGGATTCTAATATTTCTTCTTATTGACACTCAGGTTTAGTGTAGATTTTGGTAAGAATGAGGTAGAGGTCCTGAAGCATGTGTCAAACTACCTACATCCTGCCGACTCAGAATTATTATTGGACCTACTTGCCACTTCTGAGTTGAAGGTGATATATCAGCCTTATGATTGGGGTTTGAACTGCTAGTGTGTTCTATCAAATTTTTGTCAATATTACTCCTGTATTCATACTAACTGATCCCTTTTATACAAAGTAGCATTAACGTAATCTATACCATGTTAACTATGTTTCTAATTCATAGCTCTTTGTTGAAAGCTACACGATGTAGGCTAATAGGTCCGTTCTCTTCCTGTCTATAGTAACTTTTAGGTGCTATTTATTGAGGAATGCAACTTATACTGACCCATCAGATGAACACCACGATCCGCATTTAAGCGCTTGACTGTGGGAATAGAGGGCAGTGTCAACTCATGCATTTAAATTTTTGCACTACTGTATATAGGGTTCTATATTTCTCAACTTTTGGTGGCTCAAATAGACCTACTGTTGTATGCACTTAAGGTTTGCATGATAAACAATGTCGAAATTATGCTGCTGCAACAATTGTTGTAGAAATTGTGCAGCAATATTACCAATGTGACCTGTTTTTATTGCCATTGTTTAGGAGAGTTTATAATCTCCTGTACTCTTCTATATAGACTATGTGCATGTTTGTTTCGACTCACATAAATAGTGTATTTGTCTAAATAAAAAGGTCAAGTCCCTTTTGGTGGTGAACCTTAGTTTGCTTTGACACATACATTGAGCATGTTTGTTTTTTTAGTTTAGTTCTACTCAATGTGAATCCAACACTTTACTACGCTAATAGAAAATGGAAAATGGAAATATCCGTATAACGGAGTTTCAACTAGTTTGCAAATATACCCTTCATTCAGATCTTACATGTCTTTGAAGTTAGAAGTTATGATACGAAGGACATGTTGGATCCTCACATGTTTACAGGTTATATTGGTCTTAAGAGCAACCAATTATGTAAATTTGGCAAAGTTCTATAAGTTGCAATTGCATTGAAAGTTAACAGGGCCAGTGATTTCCGATAAACAAATTGAAGAGGACAATAAGATTTTTATGCATCTAAGTTAAAAACATATATTTGCTTGTAAGCTCCAAATTTCTGAATAGGATTGGTGACTGGAGGACTGCTAGGAAAGGAAAATGAAAATCCTATTGAAAAACATTCTGCAATAAAATTGAGGTGTGTGTGCGTGTATATATATATATATATATATATATATATATATTACTTTAATGATTTTGAGTTGGGTCAAAAGGGAGAGGCTAAGTAGGAGATTTGGTTTATATTTAGAACATGCTTATATTTAGAATAAATGAGTGTTCGAGAATTAATATTTTTGGTTACCAATAAATTAAAAAAAGTGCATTACATGTTTTTTTCCTTCCAAAATGAGAATTACAAAATGGAGATATATTGTTTAATTTATTAAATGATAAAATAGGTTGTGTAAAGATAAAACATAAGAAAGGAAATTTAAATTGTACTAATTTGAAAACATTTTCTTAAGTATCATACTTAGTTTGAAAAGCTTTCATCACACTTTCATTTCACTCATATCTTGAAATACAATAATTCATAAAAAAGAAAAAGAAAAGGCAAACCCCATAATGATATCGTCTAATTTCTTAAGGATGTGTATATATCTGATGGCTAAAATAGTGTAAAATAATAATAAAAAAAAAAAATGAGAAACTTTAAGGCAAAAAGATTGTTTGATTAGAGAATGACTTCAAGTATCATCAAACATCCTCTATTTAGTAGAGCAGCTTAAAACTTATCTAATAGTATATTAAAACTTGTTTTAAATTTTCTTGTTCTCATTCTCACCATATATTACATGAAGACTGTCATTCTTTTATTATAAAAACAATGTCATTTATTATTGTAATCGAAACTCTGTAGTTTCAGTAACTCAGTAGGATCAAACATATAATAAAGCAAAAGAGAAGCTAAATTCCACATTTTTCTATTAATCTGTTTCTACTATTTAAATTCAGTATCACAATCTAGGTTACACATATTCTTTCATTAATAATCTCTAATATTTTTCAAAGTAGTTTTTCAGTTAATTCTCTAAACAATAACTTAAAAGCGTGTTCAAACTTTGATCAAGTTTAAAGGAATCTAATAGACAATTAAGACAATTTAACTCTTACGCATTCTTCCTGCACCTCCAAAATATCATCAGGGACCTCTATTGCAAACTCGAAAGACGAAAATGCCGTTAAAGAAATTTTTTTTAAGGCACTACCCTTCACGGCCTATTCCTTGACTTTCGGATTGATTCAATTTAAAATAATATTTTTTTGGCTTTTGACTTTTGGATTGATCCAATCCAAAATATATAGTTACGTTGTTTTTTACCTAATAGACTAGTCTATTTTGGAAGTAACAATTACTTTTAATTCACAATACAAAATACACTTTCATAATATAATTTTTATTATACATTGACTTTTAAATTGTAGAATCGGAAAGGATATTTGTATTCTAAGTTGTCCAATCCAGAATACACTATATGTTACGTATCCTAAGCCAATTCATAATATAATTTAGATTTTAGATTATGTAATCAAATACTCTAATTTACTATTTCGGATTGAATTCTCCAAACTTAATATGAAAATCTTTTAATACTTTAGATTTTACCAATTCGCTAGTCAATTATACAAAACAAAAAATCTTTCTAACTATACAATTCGGTGAACTCCTTAATTATGTAGTAAAAAAGAAAATAAAAAAACTGAAGATGAAACAACTACCTGAGCCTCTTCACCACACTATTCATCAATCACAATCTTCAACGCCCCACAACACGACACTATTTTCATGAATCCTTTTCAGTCGTTTCATTAAGATATTTTGGACATTTTATAAAATATGGAGGTGCAAGAAGAATGCGTGTTAAACTGTAGTCTAGGTTGTTTCTAAGCGATCCCACACATAAGTTCTTTATGCAATATTTAATGTCTATTATAATGGACGGCTTCTTTCTATATTTTCAAGGTTTTTTCAGGCGCCTCCAAATTTTTATAAAATTCTCAAAGTATCCTGTTTGTAAAAATAGTTTTGTCCTTCTGTGTATTAAAGCATGTAATAGTGAGAGAGGAGAAGGTGTGTGAGGAAGATGAAAGTGAATCGTGGAACGGTGTTGTGGTTGTAGCAGCTTTGAGCAGTGGCTTGGTATCACTGGTAGCGGCAAAACAGTGGTGGCGGCATAGTGGAACTGTTTTTCGTTACAAAACAGTTTCGAAATGAGTTATTTCAGAATTATACTCTGAATTCGCTAATGAGAGATGGATTTGAGTACATATAGGATACACCGGTGCTCAAACCTTTTCTAAAGATATCTTCCAAACTCTTGGGGTCGTTGCTCCGGATTTTGTTCCCCCGGTTTGAAACCAGTTGGTTGCGTAGTTTTAGAATTCTG
>Ga0209489_102230_pt1 | contig 39571 bp, 15 predicted proteins | sample SiratrowhiteBW_FD_187527 | JGI IMG/M metagenome (GOLD analysis project Ga0209489, IMG submission 187527) | Root nodule microbial communities of legume samples collected from California, USA - Siratro white BW (SPAdes) (version 2) | ecosystem: Host-associated > Plants > Roots > Nodule | place...
AGTTATTTAAAACGCAAGTTTTGATTTTAATGATTTTTCAAAACTTTTGTTAATTCAGAAAATATATTTGGAGCTTATCATTGATTAAGATTGCATGCTTCACTAATTAGACCTCAACCTTACCCCACAACACACACTCTTAAGTTCTAGACCAAGTCTTCAATCTTCATGAAGTCTTCATGCATTCCACATATGCTCTTAAGGTCTTGAACTTCACTTGGTTGGCTTCATCAAATAATCATAGCAGCCCACTGGTGCTAACACTAATAGAGTGTTCAGGCCTTGTATTCATTGAAATACATGTTTCTCTACCTACTGAGCAAAAACCTTATTGTGATAAACAAGAAAACACAAGAAGCGATGGTTGAATTGTATATTTTTGCAAGTATCATATGAACATATGCAACGATATATCAAGCAGCGGAAGACCAATAAAATTTAAACTTTTTCAAATTTCTTGAGAAACTCTAATTACTCTTCCAAGGAAGGATCCTTGAAGGAGAATTTTAGCAGAATATTGTTCTCATGTTTAACCTTAAAAGCAAGAAGACAAACATTTTAGCTAAATCGATTTTCTTTCTTCAAAAGATAAATTGCATATGTACCAAGGGATCTTATTTATAGATGCCTAGCCCCTTGACACTCCATGACACAAAAAATGTGGGACTAAATGAGTTACAAATGACAACCCAAAGGCTGAAGTATAGTGCACTAAAATGGCTAATTCTGGCTTCTCTCAAGTGATGTGGGGCTTCCATGCTTGAAGGTCTCTTCCCCAATGTTTCTACATGCTTTGGCCAAATTTTACTACGGTTCTTGGCTGAAGTTTCAAGCCAGAATCAAGGTCCAAAATATGTCCACTTATGTCTCTACGAAATCCTACAAATATACAATGACAATACACATCTATATAATTTGTACAAGACTAAGAAGAAAGAAGAAAATCCTAATGTTACTCCTAAAATATAGAGTCATCTTCCTTCAAGTTTCATTTTCTTCTCTCCTCTTAGACAAAGGTTTTGTGGTTGGATGATTTTCATCACAATAACTATGAACATCAAGTCAAGCAAGAACTAGATTATCATCTCGACGTTTTCTCTTATGTACAACTAGCTCAACAAGGAGTCACGAGGATTTAAATCCTGTGTAGTGAACAATCTTCTTACGTGGTGCATGTTCTTGATGTATATGTTAATAGGGAGTCAAATTTCAATGTGTACCCACCTCCACTAGTTTCTTCTACATAACATACAAACCTCATCATGTTGCACTCACATACTAATAGAACAATTTTTCCTAAATGGACTGACCTTCCTTTTAATGCATCCTTAAGCAATGAGATTATTGCATTGACTCACTTATTGCAATTGTTTACACCTTGGATCAAGTACACCAACTCTAACCCAGTTCCCTTGGACTATAAGATCAACCCAATGGACTTGTTAGCAAGTGAGGAATTCAAAGATTGGAAGGATTGTGAAGTCATCTTCAAACCGCAAATGATGACTCGCATGTTTCATGAGGAAGGGGTTTAACGACAATGCCTTTTGGAGAAATCTCAATATCTTCTAAAAGGAACACGTTTTGGGTTTGACTCTATGCAACACTGCATATCTCTCTCAATGTCTTATATGTTAGGCATGTATCATCCTCAAACACACATACCTTTTAAGTTCTACAAAAGCAAAAGGGTGGTCAAGGAAGACGAAGATGAGTCATCCCTTCTATTCAAGGATTCACCAATCCTTCTAACCAAATCCTATATTTTATACAATAAAGGGACCTAAATCTTAGACTTCATGCACAACCACTTTGAAGTGTGTGAAAACCATTTTGAAGAAAAGAGAGAGAGGTATACACAGTTCACAGTTACTTCCTATAGTAATTATGTTGGTTATTTTGAAGATCCAAGAGTGAAAATTTGTCTGTTCGAGCTACAATTTTTATTGAAGATTCCTCACTCATATTTATTCAATCTGGACGGTGGGATTGTGTACTAGAGGTCAGTAGAAGCATTAGGATTTTTATGAAGAGTTGTTGTCCGTAGGAAGTTCTTGTTACCGTCAGTCTTGGTTGTTTCAAATCCAACGGTGAAATATTCTCCAATTGCTCTGAAATTTTTATTAGAGTTTTATTACTCATAGTACATTATTTTGGACGGTCGGATTTAAAATCAGAGTTGTAGTCTGTTTCCAGAAAATTTGTGAACAATGACAATTTTTCTAGTGACGAGATTCTTGAACTATTCCTTATTAAATTCAATTTGTTGATATTTTGGGTCATTGTTATTGACTATTTGAGGATTAGGAAAAGTTGTATTGATACGCTCTGTGATTAGGTTTTGTGAGACTCATTGTATCTTTGTTTGATATTACTGGAGTATTTACCATTTTGTGAGTTTTTTTATCTTTATTGAGAGGTTTTTCCCACATTAATTATTAGTGTTGATTTATCCTTATGTTTTCAATTGCATATTTTTTTTTGGATTAATTGATTGCATTCAGGGTGTCTCCATATTGTTCTGATAAAAGTGAATCTTATTGTTTTCGTTGCCTGACTCCCATCATATATTTATTCCTCACACTTTAAGATATAAAATTTAAAGATTAATAACAATGTCGCCTAAAAGACGATATAAAACCCCTTGTCCCAGTAATGATATATAGGGCAATCTTGTCTGGGTTCACTAATATGGCAAGCTCCAATACTGATAGAGCCTGACAGCAAAAGCAATAAAATTCACTATTATCATAACAATATAGAAACACCCTAAAGGCAATCAATCAACCAACCAATTAAAAGTCAATATGGATAGAAAAGTTAATCAACACCAATAATTAAGGTGGAAAAAATCTCTCAATAGATATAAAAAAAACTCACACAGTAAATACTCCACTAATATCAAAACAAAGGTATAATAAGTCTTACAAAAATACAAAAACTATAACAAACCAATACAAATGCCACTGTTCAGAATAAAGGTACCAATACAACTCTTCCTAATCCTCAAATGGTCACCAACAACCAGTTGAAATTTAATAAGAAAGAGTTCAAAATTTAATAAGAAAGAGTTCAAGAATCTTGTCCTCAGAACAAATATCACTGTTCACAAATTTTTTGCAAACAAACCAGAACTCTGATTTAAAATCTGACCGTCCAGGATGAAACAATGTGAGTGATAAAAATCTATTAAAATTTAGAGCAATTGGAGAAGATTGCACCGTTGATCTCTGAAATAACCGAGATTGACGATAATAAGAATTTTTTGTTGACAATAACACTTCACAAAATTCCTAGCACTTCTACAGGCCTTTAGTGGACAATCTCACAGTTCAAATTGAAGAATTATTAGTGAAGAATCTTCAATAAAAGTTGCAGCTCAATTAGACTAGGTTTCACTATCCCAATCTTCAAAACAACCATGGTTGGTTGTTGTAGGAAGTAGTTGGGAATTTTGTTGACCTCTCTCTTTTCTTCAAAGTGGTTGCCCACACACTTCTCCACATTCACTTCTCCACTCACTTAGCTGGACACACTTAGGGTTACTATTTATTTTCTTTTCATGTTTACTCTAATCAGAATGTGGATATATTATATAGAACCTGTCATATATCATGGACACAAAAAACAATGAGTTTGGGCTTTACAAGGAAAGAACAAACCCAAGTACATTCGCTCGAGGGGGATGTTACAATGTAAAAGAGACTCTCATTTGAGAAGAAGATTGTTAGGTATCTAAGTGTAAGTCTAAATGTTAGATTGAGTAGAGATGAGAATGTTTATCAACATATAAGAACGAAGACTTACACCTTAAAATTTTGAATTAAAAGTTACAACAATACCTTTTTGTATAGATTTATCTCATATTTTATTGTTATGAGATATCTCTAATGTTTTCTTTCTTAATTTTCTTAACAAATATATTCACATAATGACGACACTTATACATGTCATCTTATGTGTGGCTAAATATATTTAAATTCGAGATGAAATTAAAATAAAATAATAAACGAATTAAATTATATAACGTAATTTCATTTAGATAAACTTTATAACCTTCGAAATTGTCAAACATTTTATAATTTAATGAGGTATATCTCATTTAAGAATAAGTGGATTTAAGAATAAGAAAATTATGATATTGACACGTTAATAATTTTTCTAAAGGATGAAATAGCTATGAAAAACTAAAGTTATTTGAATTTTTGTTTCCCAGTTGAAAAGGTGAAACCATGTTCCAACGTCAAATCAAACCATCTATTAAACATGATATAATGAAATTTTATTAGTTCATCATGTTCCAACGTCAAATCAAACCATCTATTAAACATGATATAATGAAATTTTATTAGTTCATCGCATGGCAATTTCTTCTCCTCTACTTTTCTTTCTGCCGTTTGGATAACAATGAGGTTGATTGATTAGTCCCAACCCCATAAAAAACCAAAGCATATAAAGGAGTCATGTACGTAAGCACCACCAAACCACGTTGTGTTATGTAAAAAAATTAAAAATAAAAATAAAAATAAAAATGAAACCACTTTGTGTTTGTCACTTGCATCCAATGTGTCCAAATTTCTCAGAGATTCGTTTTCTCCGTCTTCAACTTAACCATGGTATCTATTTCCACAGCGCTGACACAAAATCCGACGAACAAAAATGTCCTCATGCTTTATTATAAATGTTTAAATTGAATACATTTATTAAAAAGTATTTATGTTTATTATACTATATAAAAATATAAAGCATAAAAAATACTTCTATAATGAAATTAAGTCTATATTTTAATTATACTTTTTCTTTAAGTACTTAAATCATTGTACTATGTATTTAAAAATTAAGTCTATATTTTTTAATTTGAAAAACTTATATTCAATTTAGTTCAAACAATGGATGAATTAGTACAAGTTTATTTTTGTTCTTATTTTGATTCATTTATTTACGTTATTTATTTTGACATCATGGTTTTATTCATAAAAAACAAATGTTCGATTATGAAGAGAATTGAATAGAGTTTAAAATGATTTTTTAATCTTTTTTCAAAACATTATGGCTAAATGATTTGATGGATCTAATTTTAGTTCAGAAATTAAGGTTAAATATTTTTTATAGAATTTGTGTAAGGATAATACATTAAAAATATTCTTAAAGAGTTTTACCATAAAAAAATTATATAAGTATTTTTTTAAATGTCATTTCTAGTTTATAAGTGTATAAAAAAAATCACTTCTAGTTATTTTTTTCTCTCTCTAAAATAAAAAATAAGTAATTTTGTTTTACGGAACCAATTTGTCTTTTTTTTAATCATTTTATGACTATAACTCCTAGTTACTGCAGATAAAGAAAATGTATGAAAGTATAAAGAAAACTCTTTCAAGAAAAGATACGAGATTTAAACATTTTTCGTTTGAGAGAACCTAATAAAAAAAGTGAAGAATTTACAAATACATATGACATTTTATCTTTTTTATTAGACAATTTAAAGATCTAAAACTTACAAATTTAAAAACAATATAATATACAAATCACTTGTTTTTACATAATAAGATTTTTATTTATAAACATTTTGAATAAGATATTAAATATTATATGCAGAATTTTTGTTGATGTGTAAGAGTTTTGTCAAAAGTGAGTAACGTAAGAGTTTTATCAAATTTTAGTCACACTTTTAATCAATAACATATTCACTTGTTATGAATAAAGTATCTTCTTTTATTTTGAACATATCTTTTATACTCACAATATTAAATTTAATATAAATTTTATTAAAAACTTTCATGTATGATAAGATCATTATATGATTGTTGGATGATTTTTTTTATGATTCTTAAATCGAATTTTAACTTAGGAAAGTTTAATAATATTTATTATAATTAGAACATTAGGATTATTTTATTTTTTATATTGATTGCACTAATTAGATCGTCCATTTTAACAATTAAGAGTTAGAATATATGAAATGATATTGGATCAACCAAATATCTATAGTAATATATTAGTAGTAATATAATACTTAAATAAACAACATCATATAAAAGGTATATATATGCTATTTTATATATATATATATATATATATTAACATGAGTCCAAACATAATTAGGACCATCATACAACTTAGGTTGAATTTGTAGACAGATTGAGTTTTTGTCTTTATTTTTTTTTTATTTCTAAATCTTTCCGTAGGTGCATAATATACTAAATCAATGATTTTATTTATATAAAAAAATTATTAGAAATGTTCTAAGATATTTTTAAAAGTTTATTATTCCTTTTTCATTAATTCCTTTGCAGTTGAATAATATATAATTTTTTTAAAAGTACTCTTAATTAATTAAATTGTGTTTATCAAAATAGATTAATATTTGAAATGAATAATATTGTTTAGTCAACAACAAATAATATATAAATATAGGAACCAAAAGTACTTCAATCTCTATATTACATAGGTTTTCAGATGATTTGAACCAAGAGTTGTATCAAAATTCCTGCACTTATGTCTACATTCCCCCTAACACCTGTGACATTACTGACGGTACTTTCCCCAAATCAAGGCCAAGTTAAGACTCTTGTATATACGCAGAAATCTAATAAAAATAATCTTGTGATCCTGATGTAAAAAAAAACATTAGAGACCTGAACAACAATAAGTAAATAGAACATGTTTCCTCTGTATTAAAAGAACATGTTTCCATGTCTTTTAATTTTGTTATATAACACGTAATTATGCAAACTATCCATTGTCTCTTGTGGCCTAAGTTAACTGTCTCTTAAAACAAAAATAAATTAGTAAGAAAAAAAGAAGTAAACAACATGTAAAGATAAAAAGTGCTTCCAAGTACAGTGAAGAAATTCAATTTGGTTTCCAAACTCCACTTTAACTAATCTATTCCTACAGTAGGCACCAACTTTCAACGTCACCTCAACTGAGCAAAACAACAACCTCGGTTCTTGTTCCCTTACACATTCATTCATTATACGTAACACTAATAACTAATAATGCACCCACCAAACATAACACCACAAGGCACGCTAATTTGCAGTAACACTGCACTTTTGGATCACAATTTGAGTACCACTTCTATATTCTTCCTATAATAATTAGAATGAAAGTTCACCTCACTCTACTCTACTCCACTAATCCACTCTCTCTCACTATGGACACTTTCTCTGCTTACCTGTCATGCTTTCTCCTTCTCATTTTTCTCACACACGCACGTGCCGATCTCCCCGGCTCGTGGGAGGTCCTCGTCCCCGACGCCGGCGTCGCCTCCATGCACACGGCGGTCACGCGCTTCAACACCGTCGTCCTCCTCGACCGGACCAACATCGGCCCTTCAAGAAAACTCCTTCCCAAGGGCCACTGCCGCTACGACCGGAACGATGCCCTCTTGAAGCGCGACTGCTACGCGCACTCCGTCCACCTCGACCTCCAAACCAACCACGTCCGTCCTCTGAAAATCCTCACCGACACGTGGTGTTCCTCCGGTCAGTTCCTCCCCGACGGCACGCTTTTGCAGACTGGCGGCGACCTCGACGGGTTGAAAAAGATCCGATTGTTCAACCCGTGTGACGCAACCGGGTCGTGTGACTGGAAAGAGCTAGATGACGTGGAATTGTCGGAAGGCAGATGGTACGCCACTAACCAGATTTTGCCGGACGGATCGGTGATTATAATCGGCGGAAGAGGCTCAAACACCGTCGAGTTTTACCCTCCGCGCAAAAACGGCGCCGTCTCATTTCCCTTTTTGGCTGAAACGGAAGACACGCAGATGGATAACTTATACCCTTACGTCCACCTTCTCCCAAACGGTCACCTTTTCGTTTTCGCCAACACGCGATCGGTGATGTATGATTTCACGCGCCACGTCATCGTTAAGGAGTACCCTCAATTGGAGGGCGGTCCACGGAACTACCCTTCCGCAGGGTCCTCCGCGATGCTGGCTTTACAAAGGGACTACTCAACGGCGGAGATTGTCGTATGCGGCGGCGCGGAATACGGTGCGTTTTTGCAGCGGAGTACGGACAGCCCGGCGCACGGTAGCTGTGGGCGCATATTAGCTGTGGGGGAGAATGAGAATCCGAAATGGGAAATGGAGAACATGCCGTTCGGGAGAATAATGGGGGATATGGTGATGCTTCCAAACGGCGACGTTTTGGTTATTAATGGAGCTATGTCGGGGACACAGGGGTTTGAGTCGGCTAGTAATCCTTGTTTGAATCCGGTTCTGTACCGGCCTGACCAACCGGTTGGGTTGCGGTTCATGGTTTTGAACCCTGGCACGGTTCCAAGAATGTACCATGCAACGGCCAATTTGTTACCCGATGGAAGGGTTCTTCTTGCGGGTAGTAACCCGCATGTTTTGTACCGGTTCGACGCAGAGTATCCGACCGAGTTACGAGTGGAAGCGTTTTCGCCCGAGTATTTGTCCCCGGACCGAGCCAATCTTAGACCGGTCATTGAGGAGATCCCCGAAACGGTGCGGTTTGGGGGGAGTTTCGATGTGGTGGTTTCCGTTTCTTTGCCTGTAGTAGGAATTGTGGAAGTGAATTTGGCGAGTGCCCCTTTCGCTACGCACTCGTTTTCGCAGGGTCAACGTTTGGTCAAACTTGCCGTTTCCTCTGCCGCGCCTGCCGGCGACGGGAAGTACCGGATCGGCGTGACTGCGCCGCCAAGTGGGTCAGTGGCGCCGCCCGGGTATTACATGGCCTTCGCGGTGAACCAGGGCGTGCCCAGCGTTGCCAAGTGGATACACGTGGCGTAGCAGTGAAGTAACGAAGTTCGGTGCGGTTTTGAAAATTAAAAATTAAAATTGTATTTAATTTTATTTACCTTTCTTTTTTTTAGCAAGTGGAAGATCAAAATTTAAAATTGAGATTATACAATTGTTAATAGGCATAGGCACTATCACTGTTAAATTGGAAACCTTGTTTAATGGGGATTTGCAATGTATTATTGATTCAATGAATACCGTACTACTACTCTATGATGTTTAATGTATGGGCTGGTTCTGATGTGATCTCAGGCTAAAAAGTAATTTGCTTAGATAAATTAATAAACAAAATTTTAAATGAGGATTATCCATTTAATTAAATGATTTAAACGTGTTAATATTTGAACATATTAGAAAGAACATTAATATTATTAATTACTTTTATAATAATAAGAACAGAAAATGAAAAATTAAAATGTATAGAAGTTTCATTTCGTGGTCCTGATTTCGAGCTAAAAGTTCTTCTTTTTTTATATTTGTTTTGACGTGTTAACTAACCTTGATCTGTATTTTTAGTGTTTTTAAACAATCATTTGTTGGTTATTTATCATATAATAGTTAGTTGAACCTTGTGTTTGAAAGTTCCTTTTACAAGGGGAAAAAGAATGCATGTTGTCTTTTCAAAAGTTTCGATAAAAGAGCCATAAAAAAATCCAATTCGTCCTCTTATCTAATGACAGGACAAACAGTTTGAAAAAAAAAAAAACCTTTATCAAGACAAACATGTTTTAAAAAAAATTGAAGGATTAAATGAAATCCGCAACAAACATATTTAAAACATCGATTTTTTAACAAATAAAAATAGTACACTTCTGATTAAATAATTACGTTGTAATCGTTTTTTGTTTAGGGAACATTACACTTGCATGCTTTCATTTTTTTATATAACAAAAACTCTCCTAAATTCCATAATTTTTGTGACAGTTGCACCTTTGTTTTGTTTTGTGAGGGGACAATCTTTTAAAACATAATACACATCATATTGTAATTCAATTATCCTAAAGTGACGCATTCCTAGCTAGATTTGAAGGACTTGTATATAAATAATTAAATATAAAAATGCATCCACCTCCCACAACACGCCATCGTTGAAAGACATAATTCATGATGCCGTTGCGTGCGCTGGGAAGAGCTGCAAATCTTTTTTTTATTATAAATTATAAATTTATGAGTAAAACACAAAACAAAAATTGGAATATATTAATTTTTACAAATATTTATAAGTTTTAATTAATAATAAAACATTATTCTGCGTTTAAAACCATTACCAATATTTCTTCCCTATGTTCCTTCGCTTTTAATGTTGGAGTCCATTTTGACATTTTCTCAGTTCATTTATTATGATAAATAAATTCCTACATTTGGGATATGTTTAAATCTGTTTTGATATTGATGGGAAATACTTAACATTGAATAGGTACGTTTTGATATGGATGCAAAATACTTAATATTGACTATGTAAGAGTATGAGAATTAATAATATACTTTTTTTTTCTTTAAATCGATTATAGAAACACATTAAGTATATACATATATTTGTCCCGTTATTATTTCTATTTCAAATTATGAAGATAATCTTAGCTTATTTAGTATTTCTTTTCAAAGTTAAATAATTATAATTTTTTTTATTGTTATTTGACAATGAAGAAATTATATTATAATGTTTTATTTTTTTTCATTTTCTAAAATTATTTAATAAATTTTTCTAAGAACAAATATATTTCATAACTTAATATATATATATATATATATATATATATATATATATATATATATATAGATTTTATACCTATTAAATATTGAAAAAAAAACATAACGATATTCTCAATTTATTTCATACTCTTTTTAAAAACTAAGAAATTATAATTTGTTTATTTTTTTTATACGGAAGGAAAAAATATGCTTTTTGACATGAATTATAGATAACATCATTTTTTTATACTTTATATTTTTATTTTTAAAAATATTTAATAAATATATTGATAACTACAAAATACGAATATATTCCTAAATGGAGATAAAAATATCATACAAATCTCATATCATTGAATATTGAAAATAGATATAAATATAATTTTTACTAATATTTTTCTACGAGTATATATCAACTCCAAGTGCAGAATAAATGCAAAACGATGTGTGAGCTCGATATTATGAATAATGATGTCTATGAACTACAAGTAGAGAATAAATGCAAAAACAATGTGTGAGCTCAATATTATGAATAATGATGACTAGCATTTATAAGTGTTTTGAAATCATGCTGCCGAAAGCTACCATAGTGGATGCAACTCAATTATGTAGATATTTAACTAGACGTGAAAAGGAGTATAACATATATAATGGCCAAGCAAAAAGTTCTTATACTAATTTGTTGTAAGTAGCTTAATTTTGAAGTGATCTCAAGTAATATAATAGGTTTCACAGTAGGGTGTAATTATTGAATTCAGTTATTTTAATAATAATTCATTAATATATGTTCAATTGTTTTTATGTTCTTAAACCTATGTCATTTTGATTGCTGTATTTTTCCCTATTATTGATAAGTGACCAGTGTCTCAAGTAAAGATTGAAAAATAAATTTGATGTTTCTTAGATAAGAATAATTATACTAATGAAAGTCCTTCGATTCCAATATAAAAGAGATTGATGTTAAATGTTTATTATTTTAGTAAGATCAAATCAGATATTGTTTAAGACCGGGTTACTAGGAAAATATTTTGAGAGGATTTAATTAGCATTATTTCTGTATTACAAGAACAAAAAATTGTTTACCGTTAAATAAGATCTAATTAACTATTTTGTTTTATTTTACACCTATTTTTGTTCAAAGTAGTTGTACAATGAAAAATCTTATAAGAGAAAAAAATACTATAATACTTTTAAATAGACAATTTACTATAGATTTAAATTTACTAAAAATCATAATTTTTGAAGAATATAACTCTTTAAGAGTATTTCTCATTAATTTGGTTTAAAATATAAATTTAGCAATTATATACAATAAGTATAATTTATTATAATTAAAATAAAATTATTTAAAAATTAAAAATAAAACATATTGAAAGTGTTTTAAATATAAAATAAAGTTATAAACGCATGTATAGAATATATATCGTCACAAACTTCAGCCGAAACCTCTTATCCACTAGGTAATATTATTTGAACTCGTTCTTCCACATTGTAGACCTTTTCTTCCAAAAGTAAAAACTTTAGCATCTCTACCTTTAGAACCCACACATATTCTATATGATCCACCTTCTACATCCCAGCAAATGCATGATGTCAATTTGCTAATTATTTTTTATAACATGTATTAGATGTAGGCAACCTTAAACTTCCTAGGACCAACTTAGGATCAACTCGAACATCATACATTGGACTCTTGACATGGTTAGAAGACTAGAGGAGGAAGAGTTAGAAGACTCTTCTTCTATGGAGAGTGAATTATTAGGCTTTTTTTTCTTTCTTCTTAACGATGTAAAAATGTATAGAAGTGGCATTGTATAAAAATAGGAGTAGAATTGTGTATAGGAATAATGGTGTGCAAGAGGACTCAAACACTTATAAATAGAGCCCCTTACCTTTTTTAAAAATCACTTTAAATTTAACTTGAATTGACCATGTTCTTATACTTGTATTCTTATTCTTTGAAGGAATTTAAAATAGGATTATTCTCCTAGGCTCACCACCAAGGAACCTTTCTTGGAAGTGAGGACCTTAAGTGTTGAGTTTCGTAATTGAAACTTGGGAAAAGTTTCTCAAATTTTTTAAGTTCTTCCACTGCTTAAAGGATGTTTTCATCATTTGGCATTAAGAGTCGAGCAAGGAAGAAAGCTTCCAGAGAAGTTTTTCTTTTCTGCTTCTTCCTTATTTGAATTTTTCTTGTTATATGCTATTTGAGTCTTAGTCACATGTTCTTTATCCTAGTGCAGTTGGAAGCCTAGTGTATGCTATGGTTTGCACTCGTCCAGACATTTCACAACCAGTTAGCGTTGTCAGTAGGTACATGGAAAATCCTAGAAAGATGCATTGGTAAGTTATGAAATTGATATTTTGATATCTAACATATACTATAAATATTGGTTTGGTATTTCATAAGAACCACAATACATGTATCAATATTGTTGGTTATGTAGATTTTGACTATGCTGAGGATTTGGATAGAAGAAGATCCCAAATTGGATATGTGTTCATGCTTTCTGAAATTGCAATAAGTTCGAAAGCAACTTTACAGTCCATTATTGCACTATTCACGACTGAAGCTGAATACATGGCGACAACATAGTGTATGGCTTCGATATTTGGTGGATAACTTGGGATTGAAACAAGATATCACAATTTGTGTATTGTGATAGGCAGAGTGTCATACATTTAAGTAAAAATCAAATGTATCATGAAAGTAACAAACAAATTGATGTTTGTTATCATTTTTTAAGAGAGATCATTTCACAAGGTAATATTATTGTGAAAAAAAATAATACTTCTGATAATGCAGCAGAGATGTTTACAAAGTCAAATCCAATTTTTTCTAAATTCCAATACTACTTGGACATAATTGGTGTTTATATCATTTAAAGGAACACATGGAGTTTCAGTTTTGAATTTAAGGCAAGGTGGAGAATTGTTATTTTCTGACTTGAAATTAAAGTGTTCTCCTTAATTGTAGGCATGCTATGAAATAGGAGGCTAAGAAAATTAAATATTTCTTCATTAGTTTATAAATGGTTAGCATCTATAAACTTTGCCTATAAATTTCTTTCTCTTCTCTTTAAGAGAATCATCTTAAACATATCACATTCTCTCATTAGTACATAAGTTTTTATTTTTTTTTTCTTCTCTTTTGTTACTATTAAGTTATTAGAATATAAATATATGAGGTGTATATGAGTTTGAATAGTACATAATTTATAAACTTCGTTTACAATCTCCATTATATTTTTATATCAATTATAGAATTTTGATATATATACTATACGCTAAATCACAATTTATTCACATATTTTTTTATTATATAACCGTGTATAATAGACATGATATGTTTATTGTTATCTTATGCCTATCTCACATAATATATAAATATTAATGAATACTATTTTACATTTAGATTGAAACGTGATATTAATAAATATATATATATATATATATATATATAATAATAATAATAATAATAATAATAATAATAATAAAATACTATATGGTACAACATCATGAACAAATACTTAAAAAAGTGATCAATGATTATAATTGAAGATCTTAATTAATTTTAATCTTCACTTATATAACTCATACGAGAAATTTCTCACTTTACTCAAAAGTTTTTTAACTGTTTAAATATTAATTTTGATGTAGTCACCCTCATTATAAAGTGTATGTATTATCTAAATTAATGTACAAATTATTAGATAAAAATAATTTTTCAATATATATATAAAATATAATATATATATATATATATATATATATATATATATATTATAATAAATATATATATATATATATATATATATATATATATATATATATATATATATAGGAGTAAATTATATTATTTAATTTTATACTTCCACCTAAATAAAAGAATGAAAAATAGATATACTGTACAATAAAAAAATTAAAATATTTCTACAATTAATTAAAGCAATAGACTATTCCCAAATATAACTTAAGGAATTTATTATACAAAAGTCAATGAATTTAATTGATTGTTTTCTGGAACCTTTCAATTCATCATATCAATATTTGGAATGATTAATATTTTTGGTCATTCATTCGTGGTTCATCTGATAGGAGATCTACGTTGTATTCACGATTTTTGAGCATCATGGATTTTTTGTGATTGAGGTGGCTACACGATTAGATGAAAGTAACTTCTTTCTGGTTTATAACTGATAGACGACGATTGCATAACGGGTTATGGTTAATAAATAAAAGAGACACTGCACTAGGCCAATTGTGCAAATTTAAAAGATCATGTGATCAGATCAAGTTTCATTTTGGATTGCATATGAGGTGAAAATACTGTGAACATTCCTTTATAAAGTATATGATTGTCCACTTTTTACAGTATATTGTTTCGGTATTATATTTCAATGCTAGATTTAATACTATTCCTTTAACATTTAATCAAGTGCAATTGTATTCAAAATCATTAGATGAAAGGATTTTTATAAGGTAAATAGTCTTATGTTTTTTTATAAATTTTAGATTAGCTAGTTTTTAGAAAATAGTAGACGCTCCAATTGTAAACCTTTCTAAAAGTATTTCAAACAGTCTAATAAGTTATGTCGGACCAGGAATCTTTCCTTTCATACTATCTTAACCCTTTTGAATAGTTTTGTACAGTATTTTTCTTAGACAATAATTCAAATTAGACAATGACGTAAAGACATTTATTTTTCCAATACAATTCGATGTTAAAACGTATATCATCTACAAAATTTAGATTAAAACTTTTTATTTCACTTCATAATAAATATTTACAATTATATATATATATATATATATATATATATATATATATATTAGTAAAGGATATCACAGGGACACTTAACACGAATTCTTTCAAGATATTCGGAAAGTTATTGTTTCAGTTTGTCACGAGGTTTTCTATTATTATATTTTTTTCAATTTTTTAATTTTTTTCTCTCTTTCTTTTTCTCTCTATTTTTTTTCCTTCCCTTCTTCCTTCACACGCTTCCTTGTAATTAGATTTGGAGCCTCCCTTTTGAGTCCCTTTGGACAGTGTTTTCTCAACTTAGACCATCTTCTTAATTATTGATGTACCTAACACATAATTGAATTAAGTCATTCAAATTATTGGTAAAAGTTTAACTTTATCTCAAATCTCATAATTGATGCTACTATCAAATCTATCTATGATTATTCTTGACTCTTATCTAATCCGTGCTCTCGTAAAGAATAACTCTATCAACTCTTTATCATAATAAGATGGTACATGATGTTTTCTTATAATAACCCTAATTTCGTTCCAATAATGTAGTTGTGGACTATGATTTACTCTAAGGTCTCTAAAAAGATATCCATCAATACATTGTTGGTCCTTGAAAGCTTAGAGTAGCTAGGGACACTCTCATCTCATGGTTTACTTGGTGGTACTCAAATATTTGCTTCACCTTCATCTCTCAATCTAAATATTCCTCTACATTTTTTTTTCCACAAAAAGGGAAAGGTTAACCTTAGGTTCTTCCGGAAAGGAAAGGTTTATAGACCTATGATGCCTAGAGGGTTGTTAGTAGTAGTCAACATTGTGATGATTACTAAACACCCCTTCACTTAGGGAATGGGTTTATCATGATATTCTCTTCTCCTACTATGTCCCAAAACTTTTGATGGGCATAATTTTATTCACCATTTGAAGCTTTAATTGTAGGTTACTTGGACTTTAATCAATAATAAATCTATTATTGTGAGTATGATTAATCTAATTGGGTTTATTTGGGCCTTAATTGTTATTTATGCTAATCTTGTATTTTAGTCACCATAGATGGTCTAATTGGATGGCCTCGTGATTATATGTAATAGACAGTCTGACTAGACGATCTAGTAGTTACAAGGAGTACACGGTCCAATGAACCATCTAAAAGGATCTATTTGAAGAAAACACCTTAGTAGCATCAAATGTAATGAAGATGAGGGCCTACAAAGAGTCTGATGTGAATAACATAAACTAGACAATTTGATAATCATTATGAAGGAACACCTACCACTGCGAGTGGGCTTGATCAAACAAAAGTCCAACTTGTTTCTTTGAATCAAAACGGTAAACAAAATATGAGTGAAAGAATTAGATAATAAAATCTATAATATCTTAGAAACAAAATTGGAAGCATATCATTTGCTAAAATACGAAGAAATAGAGTTCATAATAAAGTTGGAAATAAAATTCGAGAATTTTGGAAAGTTGGAAATTGAGAATATGTGAACAATGTTTAAAAGAATATATTTATGAGATCCTTGGAGCAAACAAACTTATAAAAGGAAACAACCTTTAAGGGGAAAACAAAACTGGAGAGCAACATTCGAGAAACAGAGCATTATAGTTTTCTTATTTTCTTCATTGTAATTCTTTCATGTTTACCTTTGTATGGAAGATTATACTCTTTTTTGTTGATTCTCTTGTGATTTCACAATGGCTTCTAATGTTTTTTTTCAATAATAAATTTTTGTTCTTAACTCTTTGTAATAGATTGTACTTTATTGTTGGTCTTTTAAAATCTAGTTCCTATCAAAGGAATTGTTTTTTTAATGTTTATTAAGAATTTAGTTGTTTTGCTTTAATTAGAGTTATTGGATAGTTTGTTTAGTTCTAATCAATCTCTTGTTTGCTTAGTTTAAGAGGTAGAAGATAAACATCTCACAAGTAAACACTTGGAGACAAGTGAGATACTAAATAAATTAGTAGAAACTTGTTAAACTAATAAGGTTTTGTTGAATTTGATTGGCCCTTATTTGATTAAATTTGACTCTGTATAAGAATTCAAAGAATGATAATCTTAACATAATTAATGACAAATTCATTGTTGAATGAACTTGAGACTCAACCTTTTTTCTTTATTATTTTTTATTGTCTACTTTAATTTCATGTTAAACATCCTTAAACCCCATTTAATATTTACTATTATTCTAACTTTTATTTCTTGAGGATGAATTGCAAACACTTGCAAATATCGATTGACTGGATTTACTATTTAATTCGTTGAGAGATGACTTGAGGTTAACTGACCCAATCTCTTTACTATTAGACAATCCAACATTATGTTAGACTGTCTATACTGAAATCACTCTTAATTTGATTGCGAAACGATAGAGACCGCTCCCCTTTATATAGACATCATTTGTATTGCTCTAACTTCTCATCTAGGCTTTCCCTTAGCTTTACCTTTACTTGAGCTTTAACTTTGTAAAATTTATCCTAGCCTTATCCTTTATTTAAAATTTTCTTTAAAAAGTATATATATCTTCTCCCCTTTAACCTTAGACCAAAGGAGGATATTTTCTCCCCCTTAAAACTGGTATTATATTTCCACCAAAGTCATTACCTTGAGTCTAATTGCTTTTGGTTATGACAAAAATATTGCCTCTAAGTTTTACTTGTACAAAATTAACAAAATATTAATATTACACATATGATATAACTTCTAGTCAAGTGGCATCAGTAAAATCTATCATGTTTACATACAATTGAAATGCTCTACTAGTAGAGCCTTTGTAAAGATATCAATCTATTGGTGACCTTTTTTTACAAACTTGAGTTTAAAGACATTTTTCTGGATATAATCATGAATGAAATGATTAATCTTTGAGTGTTGGATGGGGTTTTAAAATGGCTAATTGCATAAGTATTGTCTCAAAATACATATATATTGTTTTCAAAACTAAAGTAATCTTTCACTTGGTACTTTACGCATAGAAGTTGTGAGTAGGAGTTCATAACTTACATGTACTCCACCTAAGTGATAAATAGAGCTATCAAATTTTTTTGTTTGCTTGACCAAGAGATTGAACTAGGTTTAAGGAATTGACATCCTTTAGTGGTATAATTTCTTTTCACTCTATCTCTAGCATATTTTGCATTGCAAAGTTTTTTTAGTATGAAACTCACATGTTAAACACAAAGAAACGTTAGTAGACCCTACAAGGTATCGAAAGTTCCTTTTAATAGTCTCTAAATGAGACTCTTTTGGATCTAATTGAAATCATTCATAGACAAATGTTGTGCATAATATTAGGTTTGCTAGTAGTTAAGTAAAGGAGTACAATTATACCTTGACAAATCGTCTGATCTACCTTCTACCATTTTCATCTTTGTCCAAGGGAGTATATATATGCATTGGTGTCTTCACTGGCTTTATGTCTACCATTCTAAAAGTTTTTAGCATTTCCCTCATGTATTTTTGTTGATGGATGACTATTCACTTTTCTTGCTATTTAATTTGGAGCTATAAGAAGAACTTTATCTCCCCTATTATTCTCATCTCCAACTCACCCTGCATCAACTCAAAAATATCCTTATAAAGGCTTACATTAGTGGAATAGAAAATTATATCATCAACACAAATTTGCACAATACTAAAATCTTTATTTCATTCTTTGCAAAATAAGGTTGAATCAATCTTTCCTTTTACAAAACGCTTTTCTAAAGAAAATTGTTATGTTGTACCAAGTTCTAAAAGCTTAATCAAGACCTTACAAAGCTTTTTTATGCTTAATAGCATGATTTAATTTTGATGGATCTTTGAAACTAGGAGATTGTTTTACAAAGACTTTTTCAATGAACCTACAAAGAAAAATTCTTTTGACATCTATTTAAAAAAGCTTAGTATTTTTATAAGTGGCAAAAGCTAATAAAATCCTCATACCCTCAATAGATGCAAAGGTCGATGATGTTTATTCCTTCTTACTAATTGTAGTCTTATTCTACTAATCTAGCTTTTTTTTTCATTCTTCATCCAACTTGTTGAGGAAAACCCAACACGCCCCAATCAAACTTTGACCTGTGGAAGGAGGAACCAACGTCTAAACATTGTTTATGGTAAACTAGTTAAGTTATTCCTCCATGGCTAAGATCTAGTCTTCACCAGTGTTAGAAGATTTTGCTCTGATGGCAAGTGCACTAGTTGTAAATATAACAAGTAATAAATATATCATTCTCTCCAAAGGGACTTGTGCAATACATGAAAATAAATACAATTATAACAAAATTAGACTACAAATAATTCCAAAGTTTGGATTTTTATGCGAATAAAATTAAAACAATTAAAATATATTTTTGTATTTTTAATGAGCACTTGGAATATGTGGAAAAAGAATAAGGATTCTCTTGCATGAAATCAATTATCTTCTTTTCACCCAACTATTAATTCCAACCCACATTATTACCCAAACTACAATTCCTCAGCAAAATGAGCATAAAATTATCTATTAACTCTCAATTCCTTGATCAACTATATAAATGAATCTTGCAATATCCACAAGAGTCTTAAGACAACAAACAAATCTTGCTTTATTCCTAGACATAAACTTTCAATTAGTATTTTAAATGTGTTCCTGATTACAGAAAATATTTCTTAATACCCTAAGAATCAATGATCAAGTGACGAATCAACACATAATACCCTAAGAATCAATGATCAAGTCACGAATCAACACAGGGAGTAACAACATAATTAAAATACTGGTATATTAAAAGAAAAAACATCTATGCAAAGACATATTTATGAAAATCTATATTGATTACACAAGAATTTAAATGGTTACATCTAATCCCAACAAGATAGAAAGATGAATAATGGAGGAAGATGAATATACAAAAAGGAGAAAAGGAAACCTTCCAAACCCTAGATGTCATTCCAAGGCTACATTTTTATGACTTCCAGACGGAGCCTAACTCCTAGATGGAGTGGAGAATCTAGAGTTCCTAACCCTAATACGTAGAGTTCTTTAAATAGTTTATGATTTATGATTTTCGACATCTGTGCCTAGCCCAAGTAAAGTGGCATTAGGCACAATTGGATTCTTTTACATGTCAGTAGGCCTAACTAGCATTGGGCACAAAATGTATGATGTTAGGTGCATTTCCAATCTCTTTTCTTGGGTTTGATTGGTGTCCAACCTAACTCTTGTGGCGTTGGGTGCAATTGGTCTTGTTGCTCACTATGCATATTTATACCAATTCTAGTCAACCCACTCTTAATTCAAATTTTAAATCCCTTAATTCCTAATTATTCCCACTTAATTATAATTTGTGAACTACCAGTTGATTATTCTCTTTTAATTTAGATTCAACTCTATTAATTCCTAATTATCCCAACACCAACTGACTGTTGAATCCCAAGGACGAAAACAGACTAAAAAATGGTAGAATTGTAGCATTATTGCTGTTATGACATCATAACCTCCCATACATATAATCAAATTCGAAAATAAATGAATATGGGAAATATTGGAGGTAATGTGGGTGAAACATTTTATTATTATTTTTTTAATTCGTTTTTTCTTTATTATTTTTTCTATTTTTACATTTATTGAAAGCAACCTAAATAACACAACAATATAAATAGATACTTAAACCTTTTATTTTATTTTATTTTATTTTATTTTAATATTATTATTATTATTTTTAAATACATATTTATTATCATTATTTTTTTTATTTTTTTGAAAAATAAAACAAATCATTTGATTACTATTTTAGAAAATTAACCAAATGGAGCCTGTAAAAAAAAGATGAGCATAACAATTCAAAAAATGCACCAATTATTAGACAATCAACATTTAATTGAAAATCATCAGCATTTAATCACTATTAAGCAGAAAATCGTTTGCAATTAATCAGAATAATAATCAGATCATCTATTCAACTTTCTAGCCTTTCTAAAATTTTTAATTTTATTTTCAATTAATTTTCGTATCATTAATGGACATCAGAAAAGGCAAGCAAAAAGAGAGGATGTGACATGACAACACTTTAATGACAATTTTATTTTTATTATTATTATTTTTTTAACAAATTTTTAATAGACTGATTTTCTTTACCTTTTTTTCCTTTTTTACGAATTTTATTTTAACTTTATTCATAAAATAGAATGGAACCAAAACTCTTTTTTTTATTTAAATAATAACAAACATTTTTATTTTTATTTTATATTGTTTTATATTTTAGAATAATTTTATTTGTCCGGACGAAATTAGGTGTTGACAGCTACGTTAATTTTTATCTTTTATCTTCTTCCTTATAGGCTCCAATCTTGCTCTTCTTGACTCAATTACCTCCTCTTCATTTATTTGACAAAATTAATAAAATTTAGAGTAAAATTTGATAAGAAAACTTAAGTAACTAATTATTTATAACAAGAAACAAATTATTTATAAAAAATAGAATTTAACAAGTTCTAAACTTAAAAATAATTTATTTCATTATAAAAATAAGTCTAAAAATATCATAAAAATAAATATTATCAACCAATTAAAACTTTTTCAATATTCTTTGGGGAATAGTAAAAGAAAAACAATTTTAAAGGAGAATCTAGTCCTTGCGTCTTTATTTCTCTCATTTTCTCTTAGAGTGAGACAAAATAAATTTCTAGTCTCTCTTTTAGGTTTGGTTATGTGATTTAGAATTGTTATTTATTTGTCTAATACTTCCTCTCAAACTAATTCCTTAGTTGCATGTAATGTTCTAATTTCATCTTTTAACTTTGCTTGATCCTAGATTTAGGTATGGAGCTTTTGTGCAAAGATATGTAAAATCATTTTCAAAATCTTCAATATATATATTAATAACTTTATTTTTGTAGTTGTCGATGTTTCTTTTTCAAGATATTTTTTATATATAAAAGTTGAAAAAGACTATTATAATATTATCTCGTAGATACAAAAAGGTTAAGATAGTTCCTTGAAATCTTAGTCATTTAATTAAGGATTAAAATTAAAGGATAAAAACAATTTTGGTAAGAATTAGAATAAAAATTCGTTCATTCTACGAAAGAAAAACATAAGATTTTGGTTTATTATATGTTATAACGAAAAAACAAACCCAATTACGTTTATTTCAAAGAGCACGAAATGTAACATCTCACCACCATAGAATACTATTGGACGGCGAGTGACGAAAACGACATCGGCGTGGAACAAGTCGCAGTATAGGTTATGCCCCCTAGTGACGCAGAATCGTGACACGTGGACGTTCAAGATTTCACACACTCTCAACTTGTTCCTTATAAATTAGTGTCACGTTTAGTTGAAACTCATTGCGACTAAGTGTGTCTTTTTTCTGCGTCATTTTTTCTTTCTTCTACATTAGTCTATTTCTCTCTTCTTCCATTGTGAAAATGTCTAGCTGTGGGTGCGGAAGCAGCTGCAACTGTGGCAGCAACTGCAGGTAACCAATAACCTTTTTGGTTCTTTTACAAATAAATAAGCTTTATCAAATAAGCTTTTTTGGTTCTTTTACAAATAAGCTTTTTTTGTGATATACCCTTTAGGAATTTGGAAAGAGTTGTATGAATCTTGTTATTTTTATTTGCTTACAGAGTAACTCTTATTTTTTTTTTAAATTTTTCTTAGAAGGATTTTTCTGGGTATTTTTATTAGACTTTCTTAGTACCTTTGGGTTTTATGATATTAGGGATGAGTTTGGATTTCTTTTTTAACTATTTTTAATTAAATTCAACTTATTTTTTTTATTGAAATCTAAACCCTGACTAAATGCTTTTATTTTTCATCCTGCATGGTTTTTTTTTATGAAGATAGGGTTCTACCTTTCCAAGAATAACATTTTTGTGTATTTTGATTCGTTCAATGGATACCCTTTTGGTTGAAACGTTTTAAATTTGATTCTCTATTCTTTTCTCAACATGGATAATTAAAAGGATAGAATTATGCTTTCTTTGAGACTTTGTCTTGCCTTCAATCATCAGTGTTTCTTGTGGGAAAAAAAAAGTCTTCTTAGGAAATATAATTACCTTTTTTCTTGTATATGTTCTCCATTAAATTGTCAAAAACAATTAGTAGTTTCTATTTTCCCTCTTTTCTGCTTGGATTTTCTTACATGATCTCACTAAAATTGGTTTCAGAAAAAGTTAATTTCTTTTCTCACCATGTTTTTTTTTTTTTTAATTTTATTTTCCTACATGTCTTAAGGAATCTAATGTTTGTTGAATTTTCATTGTATGGCAGTTGCAACAAGTACTCTTTTGACTTAAGCTATGTTGAGAAAGCAGAGAGTGTAGTTTTGGGTGTTGGGCCTGTGAAGGCCCAATTTGAAGGTGCAGAAATGGGTGTTGGTGCTGAGGACAGTGGCTGCAAGTGTGGATCAAACTGCACTTGTGACCCATGTAACTGCAAGTGAAGATAAAAGCTTGAAGCAGAGATAATTGTAATAATATATGTATCAAGATACACACTTGATAACATGAAACATGTGTTGTGTTTGGTTCAGTCAACAGTTTGGAGTTTCTGAATAAAGTGATCATGGTTTACCTATGACAAGTTCAAACGTTCTGGAATTTGTTGCAGGTGTTTTATGCTATGATTACTTTGTGTTTGGTTTGTATTATATAAATATATGTAATTTGAATCATGAATGAATCTCTGCTCATGAATGAAATGTTATTGGTGTTATATGAATAAAATGTATGTTGATTTCATGTTTAGCACAGCTGCAATAATGTTTCATTCAAATATATTAAATATTATCATTTTGAAATTAGTTAGAAGTTCCATATATTGGGAATAATATTATGGATAATTTTACAAAGTAGTATACGATTACCATTTATTATTATCATAAACTTAAATTCAATTCGCATATTTTTAATCAACTGTTTGGGGAAAAAAACATTTAGAGAAAAAACATAAAAATAGGCTGTAAATTTAAATTTAAACTTTGACAACAGAAAAAGAAACAGAAACATAGTTTTTACACACATAGAAGGTGATATATTAAATATGTATAAAGATTTAAGGGTATGGTTGGATTTGAGTTTGAATTCGTATAGAATAAAGTATATGAAATTTTGTAAGTAATATATGGATATGTGATTAATAATATAAATTCTTTTAACTAGTAAAATTGTAAGATTATAATTTTATTCTTATGGTTAAAATTAATTTAAAACTAATTATGATAAATTATTTGTAAATATTGATCAATTATTAATATTATTATTTAATAAATTTATTGATTTTTTTTTAAAATAATGTTTTATTTTATAATTTATTATTATTATTTGTTTTGTTATTATTTTTATATTATATTATTATTATTTTATAAATTTATTTTAGTTATCATTATCTTTAATATTATTATTATGATTATAATTTATAATTTTTTATCATTACTTTATAAATTAACTTTAAATATTATTATTTTTAATTTCATTATTATTATTATCATAATTTATATCAATTTATTATTATATAAATATATATATATATATATATATATATTATTTTTATTATTATTATATTATATAATTATAATTGACTATTGTTATAAAAATACAATATAATTATGATAATTGATTATATTATAAACTTATAAAATAATATATTAGTAGATTATGATAATTAATTATGTGTTTATTTGAAATATATTTCGTAATAATTATACATCATATAATCAATTATTACTTTCATTTAAACCTCCTTCATAATTTATTTCAGCCATAGTAACTTACGATGAAATGTACATTGAAAGCTACATGAATAGTGTATCACTTGAAAGAAACACACTTATAGTGTGTTACTATCATTATAAAAATACATTAATCCAATCTTTGTAACAATTTAGATGGATAAAAATCACTTTCATATTTTTTTTTATGATTGATGGTTTTTTAAGAAGAACCCCATGTAGATGTGCATATATCAAAACCACCCCATGACTTTTGTATTAACGTTTGAGTGAAGTCACGATAAATAGAGTGAAGTCGCGATGAATAAAGTGAAAGGCAATCAGGTTTTTTCGAGTCTTCGTTCACATTGTTGAAAGATATGATAAAAATTAGAGACAAAAAATCAAAAATAATTTTTTTTGGATTAAAGGAAAATAATTAGAAGAAAAGAAAAATAAATAAAAAAATTGTGAAGTAATAAATTAATGTGTTATATAAAATATAATTTTTTAATTAATAAATTTGTAAAATTATTATTTTGTTTTTACTATTATTTATTATTATATTATATTATATAGTTTTAATTGATTATTTGTGATATAAATGGTTATTGATTATATATTTATATAACGTAGATATATAATCAATTATGTTAGTTTTTGTGTTTGAATAAATAGAGTGAATTAAAAATAAATGTATAAAATATTCTTTTTTATATGTCTTTCATCTTTGTTTTCCAATTTTTTTTAAGATAAGTTAAAACATCGTTACCTTACGAATTTATTATTTTCCTTCTTCACAAATTAAAGAATACTACTAGATAATCTTTCAATTAGAAATAATATTTTGCAGAAAAAAAAAAACACAAGGTAGGGTATCTCTGTAGTTCTTCCTGACTTCGAAGTCTTCATTGGTAGAGAGGTTGACTAGGTCTATCTCAAACATAATAGAGTGAGACTTTGCATTGATTGTCTATGCAAGGGAGAAACAAATTATGGGCAAATTCCTCTTGTACCTCCATGCTTTTTTCCTATACTTCCATATAGAAAGTAAAAATAGTGTTTTACCCTCTTCATCTTGTTCATATTTTTTGTCACATCTATTTTCACCTTCTCATATTTTGTATTGTAAAATTCAAAATACAAAAATTATATTTTGGATTGTACAATCCAAAAGAAAAAAAATTATATTTCGGATTGCACGGTCTGAAATACAAAAATTGTATATTAGATTACACAATCTAGAATACAAAAAGAATTTTATATTTCGAAATGTGCAATCCAAAATACGAATTTTAAAAGAGTATCTCAATATATTCAAAATAATGGGAGTGTAAGAAAAACATGGAGGTATTCAAAAAATTTAACCAAATTAAGATGTAGCTCGAGCCAAAAAGCTCATTTTAACTAATGGAATATGCCTCAACCACCTTAGTCAAAGAATAAAAAAGACAAAGAACTAAAGGATGAATAAAGAGTTTTCCTAAAGATGCGGTCCATTTGAGCCTGTTAGGGCCTCCAAGCATCTGTCCGGTCTCAAATCCAATCCTGAAGAGATCACTCTGGAGAACATGGAGCATCAAGGAAAAATCTATAATTATATAAATTGCTTATAATAGTTTAGAGTAATTTGGGTCATGTATTTAGACCAAGTAAAATAGATTTGTGTTTTGTATTATGGACCATGTAGTGTAAGATTTTGGGCTTTGAAACCCACGAAAATGTTGAACATTAACCTAGAGCAATCTAGGCGCCAAGTCATTCAAGACACATGAGAGCATGCGTCACATGAAAGCTAGAATGTCCAAGGAGTTATTACCATATGGCAACCTCTCATTTGAGAGGATTGAAGCTTGGGAAGCAAGCTACTTCCTTGCCACATGTCATCATCTAAGTAGAAAGTATTTTGAAGCTTGCTTCACAAGCTACCTCCTTGCTATATGTGATCACCTAAATGGATGGTATTTTGAGGTTTGCTTCAGCCACATGTCATTACCTGAGTGGAGAGTTTTTATGAAGCTTCTTACAAGTTAAGATGTCCAAAACTTTATAATTAAAAGTGTTCATTACATATAAAATTCACTTGGAATTAGTAATGAAATTTTGCCTATTTTTCTATCATTTTACTTGTTCCTGAATTCTTCCTAGATTGGTCTCCTTCTAGACTTAGCCAGTCTCTTTCCTATTGAGTTGGATTAACCTCTCACTCTCACAAATTCCTAATTCCGCATCAATTCATTGAATTTCTCTAAATTCTTAAAATGCTTCCCTTTACCAAAACTCCTTCATCATCCATCTAAAAGAATAAATCACAAAGAGATGACGATTATGTTGGTATCAGACTAGGCAAAATAATCTGCTCTTATTTGATGTGAAGATTGGCTTTAAATAGCCTTACATAACAACAACTGATTGATAAAAATATGGACTACTGGAATACTAAAACAAACTACCTAATCAACTTACTGAAATTTATCCTAAAGACCTATTAACCTCCCTAGACTTAAAGGATTTTTATTTGACCAAATAAAATAGATTAGAAAACTTTAACACTCTTCCTTAAACTAAATGCTATGAGAGCAGTCAGTTTACATACGAACTTGAACACATTCCCAGTGAAGCTCTCAACTTGAAGAATGTTTCAGCCTTTAAAGGTTTGGTAAATATGTCTACTATTTGTTCTTCACTCTTGCAGTAGACCAGCTTAACAGTACCATCTTTAGTGAATCATGAAGGAAGTGAAATCTTGTATCGATATGCTTGCTTCTTCCGTGTAAGACAGGATTCTTTGACAATTTTATTGCTGAACTGTTGTCACAGAATAACATAATTGGTCCTTGCTGAGAGTAGTTTACTTCTTCCAGAACTCTTCTCAACCAAATACCTTGGCATGCACAAGATGCAGCAACAATAAACTCTGCTTCTGTAGTTGATAAACTAACCACAGGTTGCTTCCTTGAGGACCATGAGATTGCAGCTCCACTTAAGAAAATACATATCCAGATGTACTTCTCTTGTCATTTAAGTCTCCAATGTAATCACTATCGCAAAAACCAACCAACTCTTGGCTTTTTCCTTTCTTATAAAACAATCCATAATCAATTGTACCCTTCAAATAACGAAATATCTTTCTTACTGCTTGATGATGAAGTTCAGTTGCAGTTTCCATGAACCTACTTATAAGACTAATAGAATACATCATGTCAGGTCTTGTAGCTAAGAGATATATCAAGCTACCAATCATTTGTTTGTAATAGGTCTTGTCTATTCTTACTCCATTAACATCCTTTGTGAGTTTACTTCCTGGAACCATGGGAATCAAAACTGAATTGCATTCATCCATCTTAAATCTCTTTAGAACTCCTTGAGCATATTGTTTTTGACAAATAAAAATACCTTCAGCAAATAGAGTTGCTTCTATGCCAAGAGACTACTTCATTTTTCCTAAATCAGTCATTTCTAACTCATGCATCATAGACTCCTTAAATTCCTTAAAACATACCTTCATCATTTTCCGTGAATATCAAATCATCCACACACATGAATACAATCAAAATATTACCTGTATTTCCAGTTTTGATATAAAGTGTGTGTTCATAAGGACACTTGTGAAATCCAGAATTGACAAAGTGGGTATCAATGCAACTATACCAAGCTCGTGGAGCTTATTTCAATCAGTACAATGCCTTCTTCAATCTGTAAACCATATTCTTTCTTTCTCTCTTCTTCTCATATCCTGGTGGCTGATCAATGAACACGTGTTCTTTAAGTTTTCCTTGCAAGAATGCAGATTTAACATCAAGTTGGAAGATGGTCCATTCATTTGTGGCAGCCGATGAGATGACCATTTTGATCATATCATGCTTTGTAACTGGAGCATATACCTCTGAGTAATCAACTCCATATTCTTGAGTGTACCCCTTAGCCACTAAACGAGCCTTAAATTATTCTACTTCTCCCTTTTCATTCAATTTCGTTTTGTAGATCCCTTTTACACCAACTGCTTTTTCCCCTTCAGGCAACACAACCAACTCCCACGTGTTATTTTTTTCAATTGCTTCACTCTCTGCATCCATAGCTTTCCTCCACTTCTCACTCTTGATTGCCTCTTCAAATGTAATGGGATCATTTCCTGCAAACAAGGCATAATGAGTAGCAATATTATCATCTGATATTTCTTCCCCACTTGTGTAATCAGCCATTCAAAATTGTGTTCTTCTTGTACGTTGTACATTCACCAATGATGTTTCTACTTCTTCACTCTCATCATCATCTTGATTTGTTTCAGCCATATCATTTGCTGCATTGTCTCCGTTGTCACTTTCTTCTTTGTCATCAAAATCCAGAGCTATTCTTTCGTCCTTACATTCCCAATTCCAACTTTTGTTCTCATCAAACACCACATCCCTAGATATATGAATCTTCTTAGTTGTAGGATTGTAGAGGCGATAAGCTTTTGATTCCTCACTTACTCTGAGCAATATGCATTTCCCTTCTTTAGGGTCAAGCTTTCTCCTTTTTGTAACAGGAACATGAATATAGGCCACACTACCAAATATCCTGAAGTGACCACTGCTGGTTTTAGAACAGACCAAGCTTCTTCTAGAGTCATATTCTTCACAGCTAAGGTAGGACCCCTATTAAGAATGTGCACACTCCAATTTACAGCTTCAGGCCAAAACATCTTTGGCATTTTCTTATTTAACAGCAAGCTTCTCACCATGTTCATGATTGTCCTGTTTTTCCGTTCTGCTACACCATTTTGTTGTGGTGTGTAGACTGCAGTAAGCTGCCTCTGTATTCCACTAGTTTCGCACATGCTAATAAATTTAACTGATGAGTATTCTCCTCCATGATCAGTTCCTAAGGCCTGAATGGTTAGGCCAATCTCCTTCTCAACTCTTGTCTTGAACAATTTGAACTTCTCAGTAGCTTCTGACTTTTCTGTCAACAAATACACCCATGTTTTCCTGCTATAATCATCAATAAAGGTAATAAAATACTTTTTGTTGCTGTTGGAGGCTGGATTCATAAGGCCACACAAATCTGAATGTATCAATTTAAGGACCTGATTTGCTCTCCAATTGCTCGTCTTAGGAAATGAGTCTCGGTGTTGTTTTGCAATGATGCATTCTTCACAAATTTGAGAGGGAGCTTGTATTGGAGAAAGGCCTTTTGCCATATTCTTTATCTAAAGTGTTTTCAGGCCCTTGAAATTCAAATGTCTATACCTATAGTGCAATAGCCATGATGGGTCTTGGATAGTAGATTTTAGACAAGTTTGATATTTGACGACTTCATTTAGTAATGGAAACATTCGATTTCCTAACATCTTCACTTATGCAATTAATTCCTTTTCAAGATCATAAATATGACAACTTCCTTTTTAAATCACAATAGCATAACGACTTTTTGCTATTGGCCAATACTAATTGAATTACTTTTTAACTCAGGTACATAAAAGACATCTCCAATGTTTTTCTTTCTTCCTGTTCATCAGTACCTGAACATTTCCTTTTTCCCATGACTCTAATGCTAGAGTTATTTCCAAGTTTCACATTCTCTCTGAAGTTCTCATTTAGATTTGAGAAAAGACATTTATTTCCTGTCATGTGGTTACTGCATCCTGAGTCCAAGTACCACACTTTAGAGTTTTCAGTTTGCCTATTCTCCACACAAGCCATCAACAATACTTCTTCATCAGCTTTTGCGAAATTTGCCTTTCTTTCTGGCTTGTCTGGACACTCCTACTGAAAGTGACCCATTTTATGACAGTTGAAGCATTCAATGGAAGTCTTGTCAAAACTTTCACGTCCACGTTCACGTCCACTTTCACGTCCACGTTCACGTCCCCTTCCTCTTCCTCTAAAGGTTCCTCGACCACGAACCTCTGTTGTAAGATGATCTAGCAACATAATTGACTTGAAGTGCCTGTTCTTCCTCACAGTGGCTTGACATTCTTTGTTTATGTATCAATAATGAGCTTTGCAGCTCATCTATTGACAAGATATCGATGTCATTTGATTTTTCTATTGAGCACACTATATAATCAAATTTGGATGCCATAGAGGGTAAAATCTTCTCTATGATAAAGACGTCTTCTAGTTTTTCTCCATGGATTCTCATTCTATTTGCAATGGACAATGTCCTTACAAAGTAATCATCAACCGTTTCTCCAGATTTCATATGAAGAATTTCAAACTCTTTACGAAGAGCTTCTAGTTGAGCACGTCTAACTCTCTACTTGTGTCTTGATATTTCTTTTTAAGAAATCCCAAATGTCCTTAGCAGTATCCTTCTTAAGAATTGTCTCAAGGACAACTCAATCAATTGGTTCGAAAAGAAGTTTTTTGCCTTCAAGTCCTTTAGCTTTAAGTGTGATATCGCCTTTGATTGTGTTCCTTGCTTTTTTTCAGGTAGGCCATTCTCAATGAGTTTTCAAAATTCTTTTTATATCAGAAAGTTCTCCATCAGCATGGTCCAATGATCATAATGACCATCGAGTTTTGGAGACCATCGAGTTTTGGAATTGCAGACTGCACAAAGCCACTACTGCTTCCTTCAAATGTCATTGTCAGATTCAAACGAAGACTGCTGCTTCAAGTAATGGAATTTCTTTTAACCTTGCTTTGATACCAGATGTTGGTACCAGACTGGCCAAAGTTAATCTACTCTTATTTGATGTGAAGATTGGCTTTAAATAGACTTACATAACAACAACTAATTCCGAAAAATATAGACTACTGAAATACTAAAACAAACTACCTAAACAACTTAATGAAATTTATCCTAAAGACCCGTTAACCTCTCAAAGACTTAAGGATTTTTATTTGACCAAATAAAATAGAATAGCAAACTTCAACAAATTATAGAAAAAACATTTCTCATCATTTCGTATTTAGAGCTGTGGTTGTAGAAGTTAAGTAACTTTTCTTTTAATTTTAGTGTTGTTGTTATGTTATCTTGATTTTCTTAAACTTAGTTTAGTTTAGTATTTTTGTCTTTTTATCAATTCAAATCATTTAGTTCATTTTGAACCTTCATGTTTCTACTTTTAGAAATTCTTATGTTTGTATTCGTATGTGATATTGAATTTGTTTGAATCTTCTCTATTTTTATTTGGCAAAATTATTTCATATTTGAGTTATTTTGATTTTAACATCGTATAGGTTCAAAAAGCATTCACTCACGGTGAATCGCTGTTCACTGTTGATTCTGACTGAAGATTGAACGGTGAAATTGAGGTTGAACGGAGATTTGTGCGATTTCCGGATTTGATTCAAGGTTGATCGGAGAGCGGTGCATCCACGTGGTGGAAGAACCTTTGAGTTTTTCTGATTTCGGTGCGGTTGCGGCAAGAAGAAACCCGCGGTGTTAAGTTCGTTCGTTCAGTTTGTCGGTTTTGTAATCGCGTCATCAGCAGCGCTAAACATTAAGATGTTTTCAAAATAGTGAAGCAGCTGTCGGCACAGTGATGGTTGTTCGTTTCCATTTCCGTTTCATGAAGTTGATATAAGCATTTTACATTTCCAATTCAGAAAAAATCTATTTATGCGATTTTGCTGTTCATTGACACAGTATTTTTAGCGAAGCAGCAAGCAATGTAGAAGCATTTCTTCAAACAGTAGGTGCTCTTGGTGGGAGGTATCGTTTGATGTAGTAATTTGATCTATGATTGAACAAAAGCAGGGGAACAATTTTGATTATTGCATTGTTCTAGATGTTTGATTGCATGTGTATCCTGGCACTGGTTTGGAATTGAAAGTTGTTGAATAAGGAGAGTTGTTTGTTGAGTTTTGTAATGATGACTAAATTTCTGGGGGTGTAGTTTACTGCACTAAAGTTGTTTGATTAAATTCCTAGTAGTGTTGAGCAGTGAAAATTGAAATAAAGGAACCACGTCAAGATGAAACAAATAACTCCAACATTTCCTTGAGTTGAATTGGTTTAACAGTACCAGCAACAATTGAGTTTTGCAGAATTGATGCTCAGCAAGGTGTTTCTTTTGTGTTGATTCACTGCATTGAAATCCAATTGCATTTACTGAACCGAAACTGAGTTGCGGCTGATGCAATTAGAATTGAGTTTGCATGAAGGAGCTGGTTTTTTTTTTTTTAATCGAAGCTATTAGTTGATATTTCTCACATGAATTTAGTTACATATTGGAGAAATAATCTTCAGATATTTGGTGCACACAGTGTAATTCATGTGAATCTATGAGCTTTTCAAGTATTTGATTGCAGTTGGACTCGCATCTTGACTTTTGAACATGTATTAATTGAAATTGGTGATTTCATTGAAAATTGAAGTGTGAAATTGAACGTGATTTTGGATGCAGTAGAGACCATGGTTCGGTCGAGGGCTTTGAATAAATTTGCAATCACAGGTGGGGCCCATGGTTTTGAAGCTCCATTGATATGTGGAAAATGCCTTTAAGAATTGGATCAGATGGGCATGAGGGTTTTGAATAAATTTGCAATCACATGGTAGGGCCCAAGATTTTGTAGCTACATTGATTTGTGGAAAACACCTTTTAAGAATTGGATCAGATGGGCATGAGGGAGCGAGAATTGAGTCCGTGGCAAAGTTGATGCATATGGCAAATTTTATCCGTAGGATCCACCAAGAAGTTATATCTAGAATTTTGGTTGTTTACAAGCTGCATAATTTTGCTGAATTGGTGCAGTAAATTTGTGTATAAAGCTAGTGCTGGTTCAATAATTTTGGTTCAAAATTTTGTTTTGAAAACTGTGAGTGGGTGCTGTTGAATTTTGGGTTGCCATAGTTGTACAATTTTGGTGCACAGTCCTGCAGAGTGGAATGGTGATGGGCTGGAAATTCTCGCACGGGTCGCTTCATTGCTCAAAATTGAATTGAAAATTAACTTGCTCACTTTTTTTTTTTTTTTCATATAATTGTGGGATCAACTATGATTTGTTGAATTGATTGAAAATACACGGTTATGGTGCCACCAATTCTATTTCACAATTTTCCAAATTGAGCTTTTATTGGTTTTTTATTCCTTTATTAATCTTTTGGTTTGAGATACATTTTGAAATTTGTTTTTTTAGAAAATTGAACTAACTTTTAGGCAGCATCCTACGAGAAGACAAAGGATATGGTAAGGAGTACTCACTTTTAGAAGACAAACAAAAGTTATGGCTTAAAGAGAAATACTTGAAAAGAAAGGAGTGATACACTTGAAAAGAAGAGTTGAGAAGACTCAAGAAATCAAAAATATTAAATATTTGTATTATAATCACTTGTCACATAATTTTGTGTTAATTTTGTTTGTAATTTCTTTTTTTTATATTTGGGAAAATGTTATTAAAGTGATTCCAATAGTAAACATTGTAATAGTCTTATTCAAATAGTGAACATTGTAATAGTCTAAATGTGCAGTCTTAAAATTTTTTCAAGTAACTCTAAGTATCACTTGTACTTTCACTCTGGAAATTTGTCTATTTATTTGCTGTGTTTTATATTTTTGTAACTTTTTTTTATTAGGTATCTGTGGTAATTATAATTTAATTTTCTTACATTTGTTAGATTGACCTTCTTTTGGTATTTAGGATTTCACTGCAAAAATAGGAAAAAATGTTTTGAAGTTTTCTATTAAGAGATATTTGATATTTTTGAAAGAGGAGTGAGGAAAACTAGTTTTCTATTAAGAGATATTTGATATTTTTGAAAGAGGAGTGAGGAAAACTCTGACTAGGAAAGACTTGGTATTTAAGTTGTTAAGTTGTCCAAGTGACTGATAATTATTTATTTTTACCACTTTCATAATGATAACAATAAAGATAAATCAGTTGATAATTATTAGGGTTTTACACGTTTCCTTATAATTGGGCCAATTAGGTTTCAGTTAAAAGTTTGTTATTATTTTGACACCATTTTTGAAATTTTAATAGATTTGAGTATATTTCGTATTTTGTCCATAACTTTTGCCACAAAATTCGGATTTACTTTATTTTTGTTTTGTAGATAACTCGAAATTCTACAAATGATATTCAACTACCAAGATCAAATTTAAACTGGAAAGTGGTTAAAATTGGACTTGAAGTTGGTACACAAAGGCTGGACAATTAGGCAACACCTGGATATTTTGAGAAATTTTTTTATAAAGGGCTATTTAGTCATTTCATATTTTAAGTTGAAGTCTTTCCGTTTGTTGTGCCAATCGTGATTATTTGTGACTAATTTTTCTGTTCAATATCATCTCTAAGTGTTCTCCTGTTCTTAATCTAAGGTTTATGTTTGGTAATTCTTTCCATAATTACATGCTCAATTGCTATTTTAATTTGGTTAATGTATTTGTGCTGTGGAATTTCTCAACTGATGCTCAAGTCATAATAAGTCGAAATAATATTGTTATTCACAGTGGGCGATTATAGCTATTCAACATATTGTATATTTGAGGAGATCCTCCATGATTATTGGATGTTCGGAATGTTAAATTGTTAAATAGATGCAGAGATATTGATCTATTAAATTCAGATTTTTTTTAAAAGATCAATGAAGAATTTCAAAGAGTCCAAGAGAGGTCAGCAAGTCATCTGTAAATATTTAATATAATTAATATAAAATTTATTAAATATTTATAGATGAATAATTATTTATTGTTAATGACAAACTATTATTTATTATTAATGACAATATTTATGAAATCACATTATTTATTATTAATGACAAACTATTAATTATTAATTAGTGTGTTAAAATTGTTTCAGCAATAATAATATATCATAAATATATATACTTAATAGAAAAGTTATAAATACACATATCTATATTAGGAAAAAATATTAAATTATATTATTTTAAATTCAAATTTATGTTTTTTTTTTCATAAATCAACGTTATTTTTTTTATTTTGTGATAATGGTATATTATTTGTGACAATTTTTTCATTAGTCACAAACAATTTATTAAAAATAACGAAATAAGGATGTCACAAATAATTACTCATTAATATAAAATATTATATAATAAAATTATTTTTCCTTTAAGAAGAATATGATTAATAAATTTTTTGTTGAATGTTCATAAATTAATAATAATTATAAAATATTAATTATTACTATGATTATATTACTAGTAATTATTAAGAAATATTAAATTTATTTTACTTATATATAAACTTAGGACCTTTTAATGACCCAACTCTCTTCAGGCCACCTCAAAATTACAATAATATTTATGTCACAAATTTATTTAAATTTATTATTTTCTTTTAATAAGTCACCACATTATTTTTTTAATAATGCAAGATATTAAATTTATTATTCATTAAAAATGAAAAAATATAAAAGTCATAAATAATTATTTATTAATATATAATATCATATGATAAGATTATTTTTCTTTTAATAAGAATATAATTTAATATATATAAATTAATAACGATCCTATGACATAAAATATCATATAATGAGTACTAGCAGTTCTTTAAAAAATATTAAATCTGTCCTACTTTATACTGGAACGCATGACTTTTGTTAAAAAAATAACTACAGTCTCATTGTGATATTTTGCAATTATAAGACTTGTTTTAAATTTTTTATCCATCTATACTTTAATACCTTTTTTATTATGATATTAATAAATAATATATTTACTTCATATTTAAATTTATTATTTGATTTTAGCAAATAAAAATTAAATTATCTAAACTATTCTATATATATATATATACTATAAAAAATTAATAAAATAATCAATTTAAATAGATAATATATTTATTGAAATTTGATCTAATAGTTACTTTTAAAAGGACAATTTATTTAGTTAGTTTTGAAATCTAAATTATGGATTTATATATTTTATTAAATAAGGAGATTACTTTTATTTATTGAAGGATATACTTATTTAATTAAAAATAACATAGTTACGTATTGTTTTTTAATGAAACAAATTTATCTATAACTTTATATAAATTAGCAACATTTAATGTATATGCTTCTGATCTTATTTTTTAATAAAAAAAGTTTACTTTTTATTAAATTAAAATAATTTTATTATATAATAGAATAGATAATTATAACATTTCTACTTAAACTAATTTAATAGACTCTCAATTCAAATATAATTGACTAATTCTCATTTCTTTTATTATAAATTTATTTATTTTTCAAAATTATATTATTTTAATAAAAGTGCAAAAAGGATATTACATTTTCACTAATGTATAAAGAAAATTATATTCTTAGTACACGATACTAGATTTACAAAAATAATAATTACTATATTTATATTTTTATTACATTAAAATAATACAATTTGAAATATATATATATATATATATATAACTTTATAATAATATATTAAAAATATTAAAACAATATAATGTAAATTATATATAACTTGATAAAAATAACATTAAAAAAATACATAACAGGATTTTTTTAATTATTTAAAAATTTAAAAAAAATATATTTAATTGAAATACCAAAGGACTTGAAAGCAACCCCTCCTACTTGGGAATGGAAAGTTATTAAAGTGACTTTGGAATGCGGAGAGAGATGACTGGTTTCCATTTTTGATCATATCTGACACGTGGACGGTCAATATGTCAATCCTAACCCCACCCTCTCACTATAAATCGGGTCTATTTCCTTCTTCAAAACTCCTCCCAGTGAGTCCTTGTAGTCAGCACAGTGTTACGTCATCTTTCTAGTTTTTGCGTTTTAATCTGAAGATGTCTTGCTGCGATGGTAAATGTGGGTGCGGAAGCAGCTGCGGTTGTGGCAACAACTGTGGAGGGTAATCCTTCTCTTTTTATTTTTGAAACACTTTTTGGGTCTCTGTCTGATTTGTTGGAATATTTTTTTTTTTTATCCTTCTGGTTGTTGTTTGGTTTTTTTTGCCCTTTTAGCTGAATTGCATGGAATTCTATGGTGTTTCTTCTTCTTACTTTTCAGTCGGCTGGATTCTAATATTTGTCTTCCCAAGGCTCTTATGGCTTTCAGAGATTTTGTTATGGGAAATCTTCTTTTGTTGGGTTTAGGGTTTTGTTTGGCTTTCTGGAGACTCTCTTGACCAAGAAATCTAGAACCCCAACAAAAGTTTTCCAAACAAAACAAGTTTTAAGGGCATGTTTGGTTAGATGAAATTAAGGAATTGAGAAAAGTTGGAAATTTGAGGTTATGAAAATGAGGAAATGAGAAATATTTTTAATTTTCATTCATATGTCAAATTTACTTTTCTTTTACCTTCTTTTTAATCAGAGAAAAAAATTTTCTTTCATTCATATTTCCTTTCCACTGGACTAGACAGTTCCTGTAGCCTTGCATGGTTCTTAGGATTAAACTAATATTATTTTCTCTTGAAGATTTCTATTGTGCGTACATTACATGAAGATTCAATATACTCTTACTATGCATGCAGTTGCAAAATGTACCCGGATTTGAGGTATGCTGAGAAGACAGCCACAGATAGTCTTGTTTTGGGTGTTGCATCTGTGAAGGCCCACATCGAGGGTGCTGAAATGGGTGTTGCAGCTGAGAACGGTGGTTGCAAGTGTGGGTCAAACTGCACCTGTGACCCTTGCAACTGTAAGTGAGGTGAAGATGAAAGGTTGAAGCAGAGATAGTTCTTACCCTCTTTATCAATGCAGAATAATAACTACTGTGTATATGCACACTGTTTTATCTGGGACAGTGTGTTTGTGTTTGTTGTGTAGTGTGGTGTTTAATGCAACACCAGTTTCGTAGTGGCCTTGGCTTGCCTTAAGCAAATACATTTGTTAAGTGTAATTTGTGGTGAGTGTCTTAAGCTATGGTTGCTTTGCTTTGTTACGTGTTTGGTAGGTTTTGTGTGAAGAACATTCAGTCTCTGCTTCTTAATAAAAAAATATTATATTATGAAAAAAGTATTTGTCCATCTGTATGAACTGTTCATTGTTTAGTTTGTAGCATTCACCTAGGAGTCTATACAGTCTTTTTAACTTTTAAGTTAAAGTGAGAAAACTTTTAAATTGTTTAATATATATATATATATATATATATAAGTTGGGTAAAGATGTTTTATGTTAAAGCAAAATAAAGTCACAGTTAACGACGAAATCAGTCCTGAATCTTCCACTCAGAACATCTTCCATGCATTGCATTTAACATTTAAGAGTAGAATTTGAGATTTGAGAAGTCTAGTAATGGCAAAATTAGCAGTTGAATCTCATATTAGACTCTATTTCTAACTATAAATAGTTTAATATCTATAACTATGCACTATACTGTTTTTATTATTTTAATAATTTTTTAAATTATAAAAATACTACGGTAAATAAAAAAAATTATGAAACGTATTTTTTCACAAGATATTACAGTTAAAATAAAACTACAGTAGAAATGATCTAAAACTGATGTAACATATCAGAGTTTCTGTAAAACAGCTTGAAATATAATAATAACATGCTTAAAAATCTTAAAAAAATATAATAACAGCAATAACCTTAAAATATAAAGTATAATTACAGCAAGTAAATAGGAATAAAGATTAATTAATAACTATTTAATGAGTATAAAAGTCAAACAAGAATGACTTCCAAGATGCAAGTGATAAAGTGTTCATATATCACCAGTTGATCCATGGTTTGATTTTAAGCCAGGTTAATAAGGCAAAAAAAAAAAAAAAAACCAAAAAAAAAAAATTTAAATAAA
>Ga0209489_102233_pt1 | contig 39529 bp, 22 predicted proteins | sample SiratrowhiteBW_FD_187527 | JGI IMG/M metagenome (GOLD analysis project Ga0209489, IMG submission 187527) | Root nodule microbial communities of legume samples collected from California, USA - Siratro white BW (SPAdes) (version 2) | ecosystem: Host-associated > Plants > Roots > Nodule | place...
TATATATATATATATATTGTCCATCTTATGGTTCGGTTGTATGGAAAGTGTAGTACAATAATACAATGATCAGATATTTATCAAAATAAATATTGAGAAGCAATTGTTATTCTCTGACGAAAACCTTTTTTATGTTTAAAATATAAACACATCATTCAATCTCTCTTTTCATGTCCTTTTCTTCTTATTTTACTTTAATATTAAACAAACAACTTCGAAGTCAAATAGTAGGATAAGGTAAGAATAATTTATTGATCACGTGTAGAAGCATTAACAACAAAAAGATGTATGTAATGACTTAAAGAAAAAAGGAAACATGATAACTTTTTCTCCACAAATTTACCATATTTGCTCCCGAGAGAGTGATGGCACTGAAGAATTTGCCTTACTTAAATTGTGAAAGAAAAACAGTGACGTGGCTTAATGAAATCCATGTAAAAATCATAAATTAAGAAATAACATAACTCCCAAGAATAATAGCATCACTAGGGGATTTGCGATTGTCCTTTGCACACATGTTCTAGTAAAAATATATGTGAGAGAATTCAATGTATGAATCATAGTTATAATAGATCTGTGAGAAGATTATCACACATCCATATCACAAACGCTACCCTTTGGACATGAGCTAAATCCTTATTTATTATAGTTCCTTGTGAACATTTAATCGTTGTTAATTGTAAATACAAACTAAAAAAAATGTACAATTTTATTATTTTTCAGCTAAAATGCGAACATTTTTTACATCGAGAAAATTTAGTATAAATTTTAAATAATATGTTGATTTAATTTCCATGAGTTCCATGTTTGTGAAAGTTAAAAATAAATAAATTTACACATTTTTTAAAGATTAATATAGAGTACAAAGACCTTGCCTTGTTTGACTAAACATATAATTTAAAATGTGTTGTTTTTTTATTAGTTATAATGACAAAAAAAGTAGAAAATCAATACGAAAAAGAGAACAATGTGAACCGATAATGCAGAAAGAATGAAGACACATGACATTCCATATTCCTTTGCAGAAAATAGAGATTTTTTTTTTTAAAGTTAATATATACATGACTTACAAACTAGTAGCAAAATTACCTGATTACATGCTTTCATTATCATCAGCAGTGAAATTCCCTCATATCTGTCAGTCTGAAAGATGATTGAAAGCATCCATTTTAATATCAAAGGTGTGATTAGTACATTTTGTATACGGTAATACACTTTTATATTCCTATCATAACTAAAACTAAATCATAACTAAAACTCTTTCAGTAGGCTTATTAATCAGTTTTAATATGTTTATTAATTTTAATAATAACTAGTTTAAAATAACTTTAATTGGGTTAATATTAGGGAAAAGTGAAGATAGAATCGGTAGAGAGAGCAAGTTCTTTGCCATGAAATTTCTAAACCAAATCAAATCCAAATTTTGCACTGCGATCCACATAACACAGAAAGAAGATAAAAAGAAAGAAAAAGAAAATCTGGAAGCGGAAGAATACTTTGTGATCGAAACTTCAGAAGCAAAGATTTGCAATCTGACATGTAAACGGTTAAAATGATCGAATGTGGTAATCTGAATGAACCTGAATCACTCATGTGTTTGTAGCAGAAATTCCGAAATGAAAATCACAGACAGATAGATAGATAGGTGAAAATAAAATGCAGTACAGAATAAATGCAGAGTGAAACGAGATTTGAAGCAGAGAATTGTTGTGAGAATGAATGAATCAAGTGTACATAGGAACATCGGTCCAAGCACCAGAGACATGTCCATTCTCGCAAACATAGGCTCTCACCACCGGCTCTCCGTCGTCGTGGAAGCCAAAGACGCGGCGGAGGCAGAAGGCGGAGTGGAGATCCCAGGTGAATTTGCAGGCGCAGAAGGCGCAGGGCAGATCCAGCTTCCTCTTGTTGCCGTCGTGAATGGTTCTCCAAACCCTAGTGCGTTTGAAGTTCTTGAAAACGCCTCTGAAGAGGCGGTACTTCCTCTTCTCCTCCTTGTGCACGCAACCCGGCCAGTCGCACACGTACAGGATATCGTCGCGGAACTGCCTCCCTAGCAGCTTGCTCCCCTGCTCCCGGCTCAGGCTCCAGCTCCCCGACGCCAGGTGCGACCGCCACGCGCGCGACACCTTCCGTCTCTTGCACGCGCCATTCGAAACCACGCCCGCGCTATTCGAAACCACGCCCGCGCTCACAGGCTCCGCCAGCCGCGGCGCCTCGGCCTCCGTCGTCACGTAGAGCGTGTCGTAGTACAGGTCATCAAAAAGCGACCAGCACGAAGAGGAACAGGAAGAGGTATCCGAATCGGAGACTGTTTGTTGAGGTTGTGGTGGTGGTGGTGGCGGTGGTTGTGGCGGAGGATTGAAGAGGTCAGGGCCGAGGTCGTGCTCGAGGCCGAAATCGGAGGTGTCGAAGAGGAGGCCGGCGTGGCGGAGGCCGGGGCAGCAGAAGGCGAGCTTGTGGAGGGAGCGCGGCGGGTGGTCGGAGGCGGAGAGGAGGTCGGAGGGGATGGTGCGGGAGCATTTGGTCTTCCAACAGAAATCGGTTATGAGAGCAGAGAATTTGGTGCAGACGCAGGCCAAGCGAGCCCAGTGGCGAGGATCATCTTCGAGATTGTAGAAGATGTTCAAAACGATGTCGTCGGTTAGTTCCGAGAACACGTTTTTCTCTTCCTTACTTACCATCTTCTTTTCTCTCAAACCTCTCTTCTTCTTTCTTTCTTTGCCTTTTCTCACCGTTCTTTCATTCCATTATTAAATTATGCGGACACAATTCAACTCAACTCAGACCACACGAATCAGGACCATACAAAAAAAAAAAAAAGAGCATTCAAAATATTATTTTTTCGGTACTTTTCTCTGTTAGCTCACCTTTCTTCTAGACTATAAAAATATCGGTTGCACAATAACAAAATATTATTTGTTTTACTAATTAATAATGGACTTTTAACTGTATATATTTTTCCTTACGCAAGTAGGTCAACTTAAACTATGATTTTAATTAGAAAATAATATATAAAAGTTTTGAGGTGACCTGTCTAACTTAATCAATTTTTCGTGCCCGTTAAAATATTTTATTTAGATTTTCAATTATTTATATTTTCCTTTTTATGACAAATTATACTTATATTCCTATGTGCATAAACCTGTTATCTGTCTGTCCTATGATGAACATCAGAATAATATTTTGATACTGACTCATCAGATACTTTTTTTCATTATATTAACTTACCTTTTGAAACAAAAACTAAAAACAATATATGCATTATTGGTTCCTATGTTATTTAAAATTTAAATTATTTTTTACACCATGCAGGGGATAAATGCTAACCAAGGAAAAAAAATTATGAATTCCATAATTAACTAAGAGAAAAAATATTTTATAATTAATCAAAATTTAAAAAACATATTAAATATTAAATTACTATATTTAATACATTTATCAGTTTTTAATAGAACCATATCGAGTAAAGGACATATTTATAGAAAAAAGTTAATGGTGATTACATGCTATTTATTTATTAAAAAGACTAACTTTTCTTATCTTTTCTATTATGTGTATTCACTTATTTAAATAAATTACTCAATCTTCGTTGATATTACATGTCACATAAATTTAAATATTCTACAAAAAAATTTACTTTAATATTAAAATTGAAGTTACAAATAAATTAAATGTTAATATCTAATATAATTTCTTTGTTAATAATTTCCCTTATAACATAAATTAAAAAGTTAATAGTTTATACAAGTTAATAAGCAAATATACCTTAAGTATTCTAATGGAAGATTTTATCAAAGAACATATTTTATTTTTTGAAAAAAACAAAATTTATAAGCCACTCCATTAAAAATTACTTAGTAAATATTTAATAAAAATAAATTAAATAGTTTGAATATATGCGTATTCTTTAAAGAATTCAAATAAAATATACTAAGGCAAATAAAATTAATCAACTAGGACGAAGTGTTTGAAGAAAGAACAAATTATATTTAAATCTTCTATAACTTAAAATTAGCTTGCATATTAGTTAAAAATAAATTAAATATATATATATATATATATATATATATATATATATATATATATATATATATATATATATGTAATTTCTTTACAAATTAATTCATACATAAAATAGTTTTAACTTTTAAATGAGTTGATTTTATTTTATTTTCTTTTCTTTTCTCTAAAGAAAACTCGAATAAGACAAACGATTCATTACTATTTCATACCTTTAAAAGTAAAACTTTGTGCACAGATAAGTAAGTTCATTACTCATTGCTAAGTATTAGTTGCACAATACAGGAGAATTTGAAGAAATAATACAAACGATTCAAATGGAATTACACAAACTTTAAGTACGAATAAGAATTTATTAAGGAATTGTTAAGAAAGTGAAAAAAAAAGGACAAATAAAGCGAAAAATAAAATTCCTTGAATTTAAAAAATTGAATGAAAATTAAGATAATTTTTTATTAAAAATCTTATTCCATTATTTTAATATTATTATAGTAATGGAACAAATAAAAAATATTCATAACTAATTGCACAACCCGTTATTAATTATGAAATTTAATTTATACCTCAATTACAATAAAAAAAAAAAACACACACACACACAACATAATCGTGTGCAGCGTTACATTGAAATAATCAAAAATCAACGAAATAGATTAACTTATCACATAGACATTAGTGTCTATGAATTGGAAAATATCCTGAACAATACATATTAATTCAAAAACCATAAGAACAATTAAGTTTCATTTACCTTCCTTCCATTTCATGTTAATACTAACAGTCCCGTAAAAAAGATGTAATAAATATTTTCCGCCATAAACAATAATTCTTATATATTGTTGAAGACTCGAAAGATAAAATAATTTATTGCTAGTAATCTGTATTATCATCTAATTATTATAAATAAATTATTTTCTTAAATAGTAACTATTTTAAGTGAAAAAATAGATTCCTATACAATGACAAGCAATATACAATGTTCATCTCAAAATTGATTATATATAAACAATTCTATCCAAAATCGTATAAATTTGTAAATTAACACAAAAAATAATCATTTTAATACTAATGTTCATCAATTTCTTTAACAAATATAATTCATGATGTGATTTTAGATAAAAGATTTTCCTTTTATTTACATAACTATCAAATGTAACTTTTTAAAGATAGTTCAATGAAAAGAAAGTTTTAAAGGAGACAAGAATATTAAAACAGATGAAATCTAAAAATAAAAATAAAAATTGAAGAGATACAAAACAATACAAGTAATATTTTTATTAGAAATTGCTTTGGGGTTAGGTAGATTATTTGTGTTACAAATGCATATTCTCTTAACTGCCGACCAAATTTTATTTATTAAATTACAATGTTGCACTTAATACATTTTTTAAAACTAAACTAACTTCCATTCCGGGCTATTTTTTAAAAGATTTATTATGAGATTCAATCTTTTGTAAAAAAAAAACAGTTCTAATTTATTTATGGAAATATTATATCTCATTTCTTTACCTCAAAAAAATTCTGAACCCAATAAAATTAATAAAGAAAATGGAAGCAAAAAATCACAAAGAAAGGGATACGCACCACACACATAAGATTAGTCTGTTTATTATTGTTGGGGTAAATAATCTTTTTACTACAAAAATTTTGACTTTATTTGAACTTTCTCATATCAAAGTAATTCAACACATGTTTAGTTTTCAATAATTCTAAGGGTATGTTTATTAAAAAGAAAAATTAACATTAATATGCAGTTAATTTAAAAAATATTTTTTTTTTATTTTTGTAAATTTAAAATTCTTTTCTTAGTTATTCTTTAAACGTTAATTACATATTATTATTAATTTTTGCTTTAATAAATTCACATAACAATTATTAAAGATAAAATGTGTGTTGAATTAAATTCAAAGAAAATTAGTAAAATAAAAATTTTATGATAAGATGTTAACTTATTTTATTATATTAAAAAGCAAAATATATTAATAGTTATTGATGTTTTATTATGAATGAAAGAAGTGAAAGAGATGGGGTCCATAAGTGATGAAGGTGGGAGTGAAGAGAAGAGAGGAGAAGACATGACATGAAATAAAGATAAAGGAGAGCCACAGAAGGACACTCACTCCTTCCCTACTTTCAATTCCACTTAACTTGTCCCTATATGCCTATGTCTCTCCCACTTCATTTCCTTATCTCCACACACACTTACATCTCATAACTCAACTATTTTCAACCCCCATTAAATGTGCCTCTCTCAACCACAATAATACTCAACCAACTATACCTCATTTAAGTTTACGCACCAAGCTACATTTACTTTAACAAATATAAATGCATTTAACTTTCAAAAACAATCATTGCTAAAAGTATTTATGAAAGATGAAAACATATAAAGTATAATTAAAAACCATAATTTCCCATCTCTAAAAATGGGCTTCAAACTATTTTACATCGTAATCACTTTGTTTTTAATTTGCAACACATACACTAGTTATATTTTCAAATAGACCACGACTACAAGGGCAAGTAGGAAAGAGAGACTTGGAGAGTTTCTTTAGCTGTATGATTTTATATTTACTAGGAATCGTATTCTTTTTAGAACATTATCCTTTGGAATATTATACTTTAGAATATTATACCAAGATAGATATTCTTACAAATAAACTTAAATCTACTTAATTAGCAAAATTTTAAAAATATAGGAATGCAGTAAAAGTAAAGTTGTAGACAATAACTTCTATTGTACAAGTGAAAGAACACTAAAATTACTCGAAATTATATTTTCCTAACCACATGAGAATTGGCATTACCGGAAATGTAAATTAAAAATTTACGAATAAACAAACATCTCCAAATAATTTCAGGTAATTCAAAGAACTTTTAAGCCAAATTTATTTAAACTAGCAAGAAGTGACCGTTTTATTACAGTAAACTTTTCATAACTTTATTTCTATAAATCCCCTCAGATTCGACAGTTTGACAGATAAGTACTGCAAAAGTATTTTCCCAAACACAACCTTGACATTCAAAACCACGACTAGAAAAGTTTTCGGGCCCTTTCTCCAATTGTATACAAGAAAACAATCATACAGAAATTATGCATAGTTCTCGCAATATATGTTATCGTCTAAGTTACTCAAACCAAATAATAATAATGTAACAGGGAAATAGTGCCTGCTTTTGACATTAAACAGTCTATTACAGAAATCTAAGGTCTGACAAATCCTCGGTATTTAAAACTAGGTCGCCAATAGGGAGAAGTCTCAAGTCCAATATCAAACATAAAACCAGATAATGTTTTTCATGGCTAATGTCAATTTTACTAGAAAACTTGGTAGCACTCACCACATCCACAACTTCATCGATTGCAACAATCAGAGCTCACCTGCAAGATCAAGCTCAATTAGATCCAGAGGAATAACGCTTAAATTGACCAAGTCAAAGAACCAATAGACAAAATCATCCAGAGAACTATCAGAGTTCCAAGATACAGACCGAGACAAACTCTTAGTCCTGCTTCTGCTCCTACTCGGACTCCTGCTAGCACTGCCCCTTTTGGGACTTTTATTACGCTGCCAAAGAATACAAGTAATTGGAGGGGGAAAAAATTGCCAAGTGTACTAAATTTGTACTTCTACACGTGTACTTAAATGTTAAAATATGATTTCTAAGGCACTACACAATACCCACCCCATCAGCAATAAAAAATTTCTTTGAAATCACAAAAATTCACCATAATAAATGGCTTAAAGTACAAAACCAGGCAAACCGTTTGATTATGCAAATCACAACAGTATAATAATGTTCAGACGAAGTTAAGTTACACTCACAGAGGGCAGTGGAGATCTGGACCTGGACCGTGATCTGCAAAAGTTCCACAAACAACAGAATTTAAAATCCGCAAGTTCCCTTATCAAATTGATCCAACAGCCTTGATGCCTCTTCCATGTCAGTTAACATATCCAAGGAGGTAAAAACAAGCATCACAAAATATAAAAAGGCTAACACAGAAGACTAAAAAAGGTAAAGTATATGCGTAGAATGATGAAAAATGAATAAAAATAGACCATTTCAGGGCAACATATTAAGGCACCGATTGTCATGAGAAAAGAAATCTTCCCTACTGCACCACAAAATCCAGAGAATCCAGATGGTGCATCCTATTGGCTTGGCAAATCTTGAAGCCCACAATTGTAATGAAATTGTCCCTATTGCTCACTGGAGGTGATTTTCAAATCCCAATTGCCTTTATAAACAATCCAGCTCTATATGGCAATCCATGATCTCCTTGGTCCCCAATCTAGCACCCATGGACATTTACATGCTAAAAGTATTAGAACAGATGAACTGTGAAGGTATCCAAAGTCGCCCATTCTAAAAAATATCATACCTCCACAACAAAATGAGTTGCAGACAATTGAACCAAATCCCACCAAGTCCTAATTTCCAATTTCCAGTATGCTGCATGTTTCCATATCTAAGAGTTAAGAAAATAAAGGAATCTTTACAAAAACAAAAAGGAAACTGAGAACACTCTGACATTGAGGCAAGTTTCACCAAGTTCCGCACGAACAAAGCAAGATAGGGGAAAATTGACCGAGGGAGGCAGTGTGAAGGGGACAACAGTTGTGTCAGGAAAAAAAAATATTAAATCCGAAGTTCATAGAGAAGAAATAATAAATAATTTATTTACAGGAAGATTCTCTGTGACTTTCAATTTTAATGAAAGGTGTTAAATGAAACAAGATCCAGTCTTTGATGGCTATCAACACAAACAACTGACTTCACCAGGACAAATCAAAATAAAATAATTTTATTCATACTAGAATTTGCTATATGATGCACATGAATTTAATTTAATAAATTCAACAATTGATCCCTATTTATTCCTATTCTAATCATTATCAAAAATTCAAATTCCCTAAGTTAGCTGTGTGCAGTCATCAAAATGCCTCTTCTGGTCTTTTCATCTCTGCACAATGGTGAAGAGGCTATGAAACTCTAAACATATCAGTAAAGTGATCAAGTTGATCAACCATACCGTTCATACATTTAGATACCAAATAATTTATGAATAAAATAATACTTTGAAAGATAAGTCGCCAGACAATTAGTATTAGACAAAAAAAACTGCACTTTCAAAACATTTCATACCCTGACAACGAACGGGACCTTGGAGATTTTGATGGAGATTTAGCAGGTGAACGCTGTGAAGATTTACCCTTTGGAGATTTGCTGCATACAGAATAATAAGTTCATTCAGAAAAATATCAACAGGTTAACAATGAACCTTACAATAAGGAACGCTTTTTTATTTAAAATACATATGGCACAGACCTTTGGCTCCTGTCCCGACTGTAACTACGGCTGCGACTACGGCTTCGGCTGCGGCTATAGCTTCTTCCTCTAGAATGAGATGGGCCACGGCTAGGACTTCGAGAGGAATCCCGCCTTGAATCATATTCTCTCACCTATATGAAGGTAAAAGCAAAAAAATTAGCAGAAGTAGCATGCACTACTAAAAATATAATATACAAAACGTCAAATCCATGCCATACTCGAACATAACCCTTGGAAAATGCATTCCGGAACTCAGAGTCATCAAGCTTCTTGATCTGTAGTAAAGCGAAATACCAACAATTAAAGATGAAAATATGCAAAGCTCATGACTGGTTATCCACGATGTACTTGTAAATAAATAAAACCATAGCAAATAAATACTCACAGCATATTTCATATCATCATAATTTGTGTAATCCACAATACCAGTAGTACCTGCAAAAACAATAATAATTAATACATCAAAGCATCCAGCAGACAATATAAACCACAAAATAACAAAGAACAAAATCTCTCAGACTCCTCGTACAGGCTCAAATGCCACCTCTCATAAATAGAACCAAGACAAAAGAAGAAGGGCATACGGATGTAGAAAAAATACAAGTTTAAAAACTGTTCAAATAACAATACATTCAAAAAATCTAGCATAAATATGAACCAGAAACTTCATCCAAGTGTCACATACCCCTTCCATCATGAAAGACTTGGGAAAAACAAACATCTCCTGCCTTGCGCATGTGATCCTGCATTTATAAAAAAAAAAACATTGTTTTGAGACAATATCCATAAGCACCCTGAAAAATAAACTAATAGACATGATTGAAGAACAATAACTCTGTCCAACAGCTCACCTTAAGATCCTGCCAGGATGCTGAAGAGGGCAATCCAGTGACTAGAACTGCACAAGGTTGAGTGGAGAATTTAGAAACATACCAAGAGTCTTAATAAGACTAATACACAAGGCTATCAATGGCGGATGGCAAGAATCCAACCATATAAGTATGCCATTGCACCCCATGGAGGTGCCATAGGCAGGGCTTCCCTTCACATATTGCCTATGGTGGAGGGGTTGAAAAAGTCACATTAGATCATTACGAAAACTAATAAAGATTCCAAATATATACACACCACGATATTCAGAGCGCCTGGATACCCCACGTCCAGCCCGTCCATTGCTGTGACTGCTGTTTCGATCTCTTGAGGATGAATGACCACGCCCACCATGGGCAGGCTCCACCTATACAGATACAGGTTATACAGTGTTGGTGAGGTATTCATAGTCATCTTGTTTTTCACCACTTCTGAATTTTGTATAGCTATCATATTATTCAAGCATATAATTGAGATAACCAACCCGTAATCGGTGCCCATCAAAATCATAGCCATCACGCCCACGAATTGCATCCTCAGCATCTTGAGCATCTTCAAACTGCAATAATCAGGCATGAATCAAAATAATGCGTAGTGGGGAAAAATGAAATTTATGAGAAACTGAAGGCCTCCAAACTCACCTCTACAAAGGCGTAACCAGGGGGTCTTGGGGGAACCTTTAGATCTATGTGAGTTATGTGTCCATACTACAAAGTGAAAAATTATGCATAAACAACAAGAAAGCCCGCAATTATGAAAGAGAGTAAAAAACATTTCCACAAAACAATAATTATATAATGCATTCAACAGAAATTCATTAAGAGTCATATATACACATCAGGAGCACATCCGACTTGCTAATTAAAAAATAAAAAATAAACAGCGCATCCGACATACAATGTCCCAAAGGGGACCATGAAAAATTCTATTTTAGTATTTATTGCAATTAGAATCCATTATTACACCATAGTGTTTACCCAATTTAATTGTAAGCAACGATCACTTTAGTCCCTTAAATTCACAATATCCTCACTGTAGGTCATTCTGACTTGGAAAAAACCAGTCACCTTAGTTCTTTTCCACTACATTTGTCATTAAAATCACATTAGAATTTCACTTCACAAACAGCCTGTTTGATTGCCCACTAGAAAAGATGGACATGGATCCATCTGGAGTAAATTGTATTGGCTTTTACGGTGAATTGTACATGGAAACCTGGCAACGCGAGACTAGCTGATGCCACCAGACACACAACGTCAAGACCAAAATGATGACTTGCGAAATCATAGCTTACAATCTCAGGGACTAAAATGGGATTCACTCCCCTCCTTAACTAACAAGCACCAAACAATATCCTCAAATAGCAGAAGAAACCAAATGTAGGAACAGATCCTAGCAAGCTGATGACTTTCAAGCCCAAACACATAAAAATGTTAATCTTGGTAAATTCCCCCAACACTTCAATACCCAACCCTCATTTATTGATGTCTAAGCACCTCCCTCAGCCTATAGCGAATAACACGTTTCAGATCAAACTGCAGACCTAGCAAAAATTATCAACGCACCTTCAGAAATAAATCTTCGACTTCTCTTTCACGGATATCACCAGGTAGATTCCCAACGTAGACAGTTCTGCTCGAGCGTCTACTCATTTTTTTCTGCCAAAAGAAAATCAAGAAATAAGCAAAAGCACAGCAAAATTAAATAAAAATTTACGCTATTCAACATGCCACGGTGGCCAATACGAAACCCGACTGAAATAAAAAAAACCAGAGTTAACGTAATTGAGCGAGAAATTTAAAATTCAGAAAAGAACAATAACATCACAAGAAAAGGGGGAGAGGATCAACGAAATCGAAATTGGTGTTCGCATAGAAAGAAGTTAGAGTGAAGAAGCAGTGAGGAGTGGAATTGGCGGAAAGGGACTCACCTTCGGTAAGTGGGGATTGGAAACGGTGGCGTTGCGGTGAAAAGTTGAGAGGTTAGGGTTTTTGATTTTAGTGTTCGAGACAGGAGAGGGAAATGGGATGAGAAAAGTTGTGTCATCTTATACTACCACTACCAGCCCGGCACGCTTGTGGTCGCACGTGTGTGATCCTCAAAACTTTGTTTTTGGATATTTATTTATCATTTTTTATATTAATATTTTTAAATATTTTGTGTTTAAAACCTTAATAAGGTTTTTAATTTTAAATTATCCACCTAATTTAAATCGTTTTTATTTTAAATTCGTAGAAAATTTTGATTTAAAATTTAATTTACCTAATTGTATGGGCGTGCATAATATCCCTATAAACCAACCTTTTACAAAAGCAATAGACTGGTTTAGTTTCTATGAAAATCGGTTTTATATTTTTTTAAAACAGGTTCAATTTGAACTACGTGTGTTTTTAAAAATAGGTTTTACACAATTTTTTTATTAAGTTTGATGCTAAAATTAATTCAAAATATTATATTTGTATGTAGGGATTTAGCTTCTCCATCAATTATTACACTTTCACCGTAAAAGCTACAACATTACGATTCTTTTATTTTAGTTTGTCAAAGAAGTTATCCATGTGGAGAGAAATTTTTTAAAATTAATCTATAAATACCGTACGATTTTTCTCGAACTGTTTACTTGTAATTCAATTACCAAACTTACTCAAATAGTTCAATTAGGTAAGTTCAAATTCTTTTAATTACCACTCATGTTTTCTTTTTCTCACATCTTACAGTTATATTTTCTAATTATTTATTATTTGATTTTTTACATGATAAGTTGAATAATGAGTGATGATGCTAACTTAAGCGATAACATTAGACTAAAATATTGACGTGATGATAATGCGATAATTACATTGATAGTTGATGTAAGACGCAATTAGATGTAACTACAGCTATAATTTTTTTGAAATTATAATTTCAACAAAACAATTTTACTGTTGAAATGTTGTATTAGAGAAGTATAAATAACATTTCCTCAAATACTGTTACTGTTATTAAAACTTGTTAAATATCACAAACTTTAAATAAAAAGTGTAACTACCAAAAGTTGAATGTTTAAACAATAATAATAGTTTTAGGAAAAAAAATTGAAAAAGTGTTAAAAAGTGTCTCCGGTATTCCTGTGTATATATTCCATTGGTGTCTGGTTTGTCTGCTTTTACACAATTAAATCCAAGATACAATTTTAAATGGCAAAATTGAAGTGTTGGATCACTACTCTCCACTGATAAAGAGGATAAGCTCACAAAGGGCAAAAATTAAACGAGCCAAAATAAAATTTTAAGCTGTTGATATTTTCATTTCGTGGATTTCAGTCATTAGCCCCAGCATGTTTGCATTTCAGAAGATATTTACCAAACTCACTCAGCAAACTTATAATCTAACTTGCAGTCCCAAGTTGACCACTGAATTATTGCACATGGAAAATGAAGTTCGCAAACTCAAAAGTATAAAATATGGGCTGACAGAACATGCAGCAATACTGATCCAAGCAAATGACAAACGTTTTAACAAAATAATTGTTCAGAAGCTTAAATTGAAAATCTTGACGACGGGTGCTAATGATGTCCATTAGCAACTCCATCATCTTTGTCTTTCCTGGCAGCAGCCCTTATTTTGCGCTGCTCCTCCTTGTAAATCCGGTTTCGTCGTTGAAACTGCATCAAATGAAAAGAATCAACGTCAGTAATTTATTTGTCTATCAAAGCCAACCGTATTACAAGGTTTACACGGAGTGTAGAACAACCTTGTATCTGAAGAAGGAAGTTAACTCCCATCAGTGCTTGGGCAAAGTAAAGTTGACAATTCTTTTTAATAATGACATTCTCAATTGCTTTCAAGATTTGAACTAAAATAGCAGGGCATACTACTGTAGCAAAGTAAGTTTCATTGAGAAAACATTATAGGTAGGAGAGCAATGTAATCAGGAATTCTTTATGCTTAAAGTTTACTCCAGTAATTTTGAACATCCATATTACCCTTAGTTTCCCAAACAAGTTATACCACTTTCACACCATATTCTGATTCTTATCGGATGCATTGTCTCACTGCGCCCAAAGTAATCATTATACGAGTTTTTCTTTTATACAAAAAGGTATAAAATATCTATGGGCGTGCTTTTGATGCACTAAGGGGCAATATAGACAGAAAAATACAAAAACTTAAGTTACAAACATCACTTTTTGTTCTATTTCCCATTTGGTGACCGACGCAGTGCATAAGCAATTTCTGGGGAGATCTGGGGATGAAAGGAAAGAGGACAAAGGCTGAAAGGGTTGGGAATTTTTTCTTAGTTTTGGAATATTGTGTGTGACACAAGGTTATCCCAGGGTTTATAGAATAAGAAATTTTGAACTTTTGGCCTGTGCTGCATCTTTTGTTTTGTCTGTGCCCCATGGCTGCGTTAGAAAGCAAACTTGGAACAAGTATTGCTGTTGTCTATTCTGGATATTTTTACAGCAAATCAAATTTATCCCAAAAGTATTTTAGGTTTCCTCGATGATTCTAGAGATATATCTAGAGCATTGAATATCCATTGTGTACAACATTTACCCGACCTTTGTAGCTTTGTAGTGGTCAAGTTTGTGAGTTGCCAATCTAAGATCCGCAGGAAGGAACTTTTTTAGATTTCTGTCCTAATGCTAGTTCTTAAGATTCCCTTCTTTTCAGATTACACAGCCATGTTGTTGGGATGAGATTATAACGGTCAACTTACACAGGACTCCAAGGGGATGAGCTATAACGGTCGACCCATGATTACATTGATCATGAATGATTGAACAGTTCAACCGAGGACCTTCTTGGGTATCAGCCTAAAGCCTCTGGGGGTATAAATTCCTCAATCCTGTTATTGATAACACAGAGACTACATGTAATGAAGAGCTCGTCTGAGGACCTTCTTAGGTGCTCAGCCCAGTGTCTATGAGGATATACAACCCTACAGCCTTAAGCACTAATAACACAAAACAAAGAGGCTACAAGTAATGAAGAGCTCAGCTGAGGGTACAAATATGTATAAAACACAGTACCCGATTACTAGATTAAACCATACAAAATGATAAGCTTCACTACATTGGGTAAAGTCTTTAACCAGATAACAACAAAACAACAAAACAACACAACTTTATCCGCTCTGATTGATTTCTTTAGCCAACATTTTCATTAAAGATATACCACTATGCACTGTGAATATAATGACACAACAGTGATTAATCTGCGTAATTATTCACAAAAGTTTGAAATTCATTAAAATTTATTTGGATTTACGAGTCCCTCAAGCACATGAAAGTTAGTAATTCTTCTTGAAACTTTATCAGGATTTTTGATCTCTCAACCACATGAAAGTTTCTAAACTTATAAAGTTATAATTAAACAGCATTATACTATAATAACATCAGAAATCTGAAATTAACCACCATACTATTGTCAGTCAACCACAGGATTATACATTCTATGACTTCTTGACTATATACAAGGGGTCTATGAATAATTTTAAGCTATTAAGTTCAGCCAAATAGCAAACAACTGATATCCCATTATCCATTATTAATTAGGTAAAACCACCATATGAGCTACAAAAGACATACAGACATATAGATAGATAAAGTGTGTTGAGAAAGCAAGAGAAGAAATAAAGTTTAGAACATAACAGGCTTACTGTTAAATCAAATATTTAAAGTCCAGTTGTACTCGAAGTACCAAATTCAGTTATGCAACAAATACTTTTGGTACACACAACAAAGAGAAACACAAATGAAATCAGAGAATATCAAGAAATCAGCACAAAATCAGTGTTGTTTTCATTATTCATTGGGAACTCCAAGACTGAATTAGAATGTAGATTAAAATTTGATTACAGCAGGGAAAAGAAAAATAACATTTCGAGATTTAAAGGAAAACTGTACGTCGAAATTTTCAAAGCCAATCAAAAAGCTTCATATCAACATCAAATCAAAATACAACATGAACATGTTAATAGTTTCTTCCGTTAATTGCAAATTCAATCGTAGGCTAAACAGCGTCTCTTCGGTTCAACATAGTTTAATTGAATCAACAACGATACAAGATCCCAAAAGACGGGAGGAAACCAGAAAAAGCGATCTAAGGAAAAGGAAAGGCAGATGAGAAGAGAAATAAGTAGGAATTAGGGTTTGGATAAAAGAAAGTGCGTGGATGCGATAACCGAATGGAGAATCAAAAAGAGGGTAGGGTTAAGGAAAAGACCTCCTTGGAATGGTGGAGGCACTCGAGGTAGTCTTCGCGGAGAAGAGCACAGTCCTTCGGCTCTCTGCACTGAGACATGCATTCGCTGAAATCCATCCAGAAATCGTAGCATCGACCTTTGTTGCCTGTAATTCCCCACCCCGACGCCATTCTCTCTCAATCTCTCTCTCTGATCTCACTGCTTCCTCCAACTTCAAACCCTCCTTGCCTTCTACCACGCCTAAATTACCAAACTACCACCGTCTCTCTTTTTATTTTTTAAATTAAATTAATACGTTTAAACTTAATTAAAATATATTCGTAATAAAAATTAACGCCAACCTTACTCTAACTTTCTCCATCTTTATTACATACATACTATCCAAACTAATCTTTAATTTTAATTAAGAATAATACAAAAAAATGGTTTTTTGGTGATGAAAGTAAAACGGGACTAAATTGGTTTGTATCTCGCAATGATAAAATAAAAAAGAAAAATTGAAAATTTTAATTTGTATCCGCGGTGATAAATGATACATTCTTTCTCACGTGTGTTGCGTGCGGATATCATGAATTAAGTTGAAACATGTTAGTTTTTTAAGATAGTGTATTTTTAATCCCTGAAATAATGTAATTGAGGAGAGGGTACATGTTTTTCTCTGTTCTACCTTCCATCTTGTTACCTTCCATCAAACTTATCAATCTTATTCTGGTTGCTCCATCAAACATCATTACAATTCATGTTTTTTTTAAGAAAGAATATACAAATATGCGAAGTACTATGAGCGTTTTTATCTTTCTATAAAAATAACCATAAGATGAATCTAAGGTTAATTCTTGGTATAAAAAAACTTATTCAACCTCATATTGTACCTTTGTTAAGTGTTTAAAAAATTTATAACCAAAAGAGAGTTTAAATTAAGTGTAATTGAAATTGCTCAATTTTCTTAATAATACTTCAAAAGTTGAATACCTTTATTTATAAACTTTGGCCTTCCACCTCTAAAATTATAATAATGGTATATTTGTCTTCTTATCCACTTCTCACTATATCCCAATAACTATCACAGTCATAAAACTCTTACATTTTCAACAAAATTGTGTAGGTTTATCTCTTCGTATTTTCGACATTGTTTCTTCTCTAGCTTAATACTTTATTAGATTGTCCTTTTTAGCGTGTACTTCTTTGCATTTTAGAATTAGTTTAACCACATAAGAATGTAAGATTTCTACAGTGAAAGTCTAAGTTTGGTTAGTTTAATAAATGCACTACAATCAATTTTATTTGATATTTAATCATGAATCTCTATTCCACTTGTTACATCTAACAATAAAATCATTAATTAAGAGACATTTGCATTTGAATTGATGGCAAAGTATGTTTTTCATAGCTTTCATCTCAATATTTCCACTCAAAAAAATACAAACACTCATAATATGGTCTTAAAATTCCAATACTTGTGGGTACAAACAAATTCCATGCCATGTTTTGGAGTGTGCTCTTATCTGTTTAGTACTAGAGTTTGCAATTCAGGTATTTATCCATAATAATGTGATCTACACCCTACAGTTTTTTATAATTCAATTTGATCCTGAAAGCAAGATTTTGTTTTTTCAATATTTGCATGTAATATATTCGATATGACCAATATAAGTATCATGCTTAACAATAAGAAAGAAAAGAAATAAAGATAAAAAAAAAAGTCAAAGATGAAGAAGAATGAAGATCAACAGAAAGAAGATGAAAAATAATGAACCAAGAAAAGAATAAGAGAAAGACAACAAAAGAATAAATGAAGAATAAAAAATAATTAAAACATATTTACAAAAATAAGCAATATGATACAGTAAAATGAAAGCTCTTATAATAACATGAAATTGTTTAAATAGAGATGGATTTGCAAGAATTAAATGGATTGGCAGGATATGTTGAAATGACAAGGAATAAACAAATATGAGTGGTAGGCTATGAAAAAAATATAGGTAAAACTAAAACATTTTGTGACAAAATTATATGAGGAATTTAGTTAGAATTATGTCCAGCTAAAAAATTATGAAATTCTGGTTACAAACTTAATAAGCACTAAAGCAGACTCGGTTGAGAGTTGTAGTTTTATTGAAGTTATTTAAGACATGAGTAAAGAGAGTTAAAAAGTTACATTAAAGTATATTTACCAACAAACTAATCAATCACCTGATTTTTTTTTTTTCTTTTGGCAGACAAAACAAGGAAAATGGAGAAAAAAAATTACCTTAGAGCAATCTCCTTTTTATCTACATAAGTTGCTAATATTTGATATAGTAGTTTCCTTTTCAGACTTTAACCCCTATTTTCTTTTTTTCTTTTTTAAAGAAAAACTCTTTAATTTAATATGTGCTGGATATGGGTGAAAAATAAGCGCAATAAGTGGGGAAAATGTGTCATTTAAATTGACATTTCATCAAAAATGAAGTTCTATCTTAATATACTTTGAATGACCAAATTGAAAGCCTTCATCCACCTTCTGCTGTTTCCTACACCATTTATTTAATTTATTTGAAGCATTTATTAGAGTTGACAACATATTTACGAGTTACACACAAAGAATTGCTTGAAATTTTTGGTTCTTCCACATGGTAGAGTCTGTTTCCCCACGTCTTAATTCTTTGGTTGGCTGTGCTAACGGAAAGAACAGTGTTCAAAATTTATGAGTAAGTGGTTCTTCCATACATGTTAAAGGAACTGTTGTAGCTGACCTATTTATTAAAATTGGTGCGTTTGATTGAGTTGTGGGAGTTAGATATGGAGTTTGGCACCCTAACCTTGTAATGTAGTCATCATACATGCACACCACATGTAATGCAATTAGATATGGCACTCATCATACTGTTAGCAGCCTTTTGACCTTCTGCATTGAATCGCTGAGTTTCCCATAATTTTTGTTCAACAAACATGCATAAATGAATGTTCAACAACTTTGTTTTTCCTACACAACTATTCATTATACAAAACACAATCACTGTACCATATTTGCCAATGAATTACACCGATATAAAAATAGTATTCAATTGTATATTTGCAGATAATACTATATTTAACACAGAAACAACAAGCCTTCACAAAAAAAAAAATAACTATGTTATGCTTATCATGCATGACAAGTGCGAAACTCACTTTTCTGTTCACATGTTCCTAACTTTTCCCATATATTTCATTGCACCAGCCATATCCCTTTTCTTAATTGCAGTCACTAGCCTCATGCCTATGCAACAGTTCCCTATACGAAAAGTCCATAAAGTGAAACATAACATGCTGCTTTTAAACACGCCACCTTCAAAGCTAAATCTCACACTTAGTACACAACTACCATCACCACATTTACCTTCTATTTTGTCCTTCAACTTCTTCCATTAATTTGCCTTCCAAAATGATTATTGTAGCACATCCTACGTTTCTGCTGCTATTCATTCTTTCACTCCTAACAAGCACTGGCCAGATGGTGTTTGCAAAAGGGAAGGACAATGTTAGAGAGGCTTGCAGTGTCACAAGGTACCAAAGCCTTTGTGTGCACTCTCTATCACAGTTCTCCAACACCGCTGGAAGAAGCCCTAGCAAGTGGGCACGTGCGGGAGTGTCAGTGTCAATTGGCGAGGTTAAGAATGTTAAAGCGTATCTTGCAGAATTGAAGAGGCATGGACACATGAAGGGAAGAAACAAAATTGCCCTTTCAGATTGTGTTGAAACTTTTGCCTATGCCCTTGACGAGCTTCACAGATCACTTGGTGTACTTAGGAGGCTGAGCAAAAGCACGTTCAGCACCCAAATGGGGGACCTCAACACGTGGATCAGTGCAGCACTCACTGATGAAGAAACTTGCCTGGAAGGTTTTGAAGGAGACAATGGGAAGCATGTTAAAGTGCTGCAAAACCGGGTTCAGAATGTGTCTTACATCACCAGCAACGCTCTAGCTCTTGTCAACAAACTTGCCACCACAGGTCTGGGAAGCATCAACGATCCATAGAATTGAAGCTGTGAAATGGTTAACAGTATATGTATGTATTATACGAAGGTTATATAAATAAACTGTGAACTATAGATACTATTTTATATATAGATAAATAAAAGTGTTTCTATATGTGTCTAAAATTTATGCTTTTTTGTTTTTAATTGTCCAGAAAAGTGACCATATACTAGAACTATGATGCTGCTTTGTAAATATGATATGCAATGTTAAAGCTCTCCTCTAAGAAGTTACTTTTTGTTTCCTCAGATGTGTTCTCTTTACAGATTCGAGTACTGTCTTTTTATATGTTGGCTGAGTTAACTGTCAAATCAATATCCATTCTCACGGAAATAATATTTGGACGCCTAATATACCAATTAACAGGATAAGGAGATAGATGAGAATGTGAGATATGAAGAGAAATAATAAGTGTTAGTGTTAGTATTTCAACATTTTGTGTCTTGAAAATCATGTCTCCGTCCATGAACACACAACTTCTGGAGGCATGAGATTAATTTCATTGACGAATTTGACTTTTAAAATCAAGATAGGATGTGAATTCCAGCAACTACAATCTGATGGTGATCGAGATTTATGGATAGAGTGATTTGAAATAGTTTATACAATGTGGTTCGAATTTATGTATGGATTAATATGAATTTGTATATGTATAGAATATTTAATTACTTTTTGTCATGTATAATGAATGTATTGATATTAATAATTATTATTTTAAAAATTATAGGGTCACGATCTCTAATTGATTGAGAATGTACATTTTTTTTTATATTCACGATGACTGAAAATTAACTCATTTTTTTATCACAAAAGCACGAGTTTTTTTCATCACAAACTCATTTTATTTTATATTCACAATTTGTTTTTGTAAAATAAAATTTAAATTTATACCATCATTGAAACAAATATGTTATTTAATTTAATTATTAAATTATAATTATGAAAATAATTATTAAATTAAATAAATCTATCTAGAGATACTTATAGTGTTAATTGATCTTTCACTCCATATATTAGTTGAGATATTAAAATAATAATATCATATTAAATTAAAAGAATAAATTTACTCTATATTTCTATTCGGCCCGTTCTATTCTCACTTCCCCTTTCTCTATGTTGCCACATCAACTTTACGAAAATACCATGAACACCTCCCCGTAAAAGGGAAATTTAACTACATAACTGAAACAAGCTGCTTAGGCTAAAAGGATGAAATTAAAAGAAAAAAGTTATTTTCATTGTGTAGTTCATCATTAACATAAGGGCATTGATTTATAATACACAATAAAAATATAAAATGGGCTAACTAGTCAACTTGTCTAAGTTTTTTTTTTTTTTTTAAATTGACTTTTGGTTGGACTTCTATTTACTGGAATTAAAATTATGGATCATTCAAAATTTCTTAATGCACTCAATTCATGTTTTCTAAAACCCTGATATACCTATCATATATTTAAGAAAAATATTCTTTGATCGAGTTGCAGGTTTTTTTATAGTCTACTTTGATAATTATACATTTTTTAGTTTTGTGTTTTATCTGCTTCACTAACTAATTGGTAATTATTACATGTCCAGTATCCATTTACCCTAGTGAAGGTTGATTGTGTTAAGTCAATTATATTATGAAAGATTCTCTTCGGCCAATTGGATAAAATTTTGGATATTATATTATATATGCAACCTATCAAATATATATATATTACATTAACTTGGAAGGCTTTAACAACACCTATCACATTCAATTTTATCACATCCATTACTATTTACTCTCCTATTATCCTATAACTTCTTTAATTTTCAAATATGTGATGCTTAGGTTCCTATTATTTACTTATTGCATTAAATCCAATGTTCCCACCTTTTAGATTATTTTACTACTCTCAACCTTTTTTCAAATAAGTCATTTTACTCTACTTAGTTCCTTGCATCATTGTTCATTAATCTCTACTCTTTTGAGTCTATCTTTTATTTTTCTTTAATTGATTATTAAATGGAAATATAGAGAATTAGAATTTCCTTTTTCTATCCATTTAGTCCTTGACTTTTACCTCAATATTTGTTTTTGCCTATGATTGATTACTTTTAATTCCTTAAACAACTCTCTTATTTCTAATTTTTTGTCATCTTCTAAATTACTCTCTTCATCCATCCTATCTAGCTCACTTATTTCCTTAATGATACACTCTTTTGTTAAATCAATAACCCCAAATACTTTCCATTCCATATTTTAAAGTCCACTTTTAGTCTTTTCAATTTTTCTTTTAGAATCATCCTGACATACCTTTTTTACATTGTACCTCTTCAAAGTCTTTCTACTAACTCATTGAAACTCATAGAACTTTACCATACATCTAGCATCCTAAAAGGCTTAGTCCTAATTCATTTATTCAGTTGTAATAGAAATGCACAATGATCAAAGACAAACATATCCATTATATATTGTTTACAAGCTGATCATTAGTCTAAGCATTCTCTAAATACAAATATTATATCCAAACTATTTTTTGCAGTTTCATTAGGCTTATATCAAATGATTTTTCACCCAATATTTGATATCTCTATCATCTCTATATTATCAATGAACCTGTTAAACTCTCTAATCTTCCTTATATTACCATTTAGCTCATATCCCTCCTCTCCTCAAATTTTATTACTGCGTTAAAATCTCCTAATGCATATCATGTAATATGACATTTATTTACCTATTTTATTTTGATTAGTTCTTCCACATATCACACACACTTATGATTAATTTCACAAGAAAAATACACATTCATTATTACAATTGAAATCTCGTCCTAACCACACTTACCAATATCACTATGCATCCATTTTTATTATACTCCTTTCACATATAAAATGTCTTTGCACCAGGTACTTAAAATTCTCCCAACATCATTATCAGCCTCTTCATTGAACCAATGAATATAATTATTCCCCCATATGGCATAAGATATTTGTTTTTATATCTTTTTCACTTTTGTTTCTTATAGGCACACCATTTTGATCCCTTCTTTGTCAATTAATTCTCTAAGATCCTCTACTTAATCGCTCAAGCCTATACCTTTGATATTTAAATTAGAAAACCTCATTTATTATTATGGTCATCCTTCTCATCTATCTGTTTTTCAGTCTTGTTATCTTTCTCCTCAAATTGCTCTGGTTTCTTTGTTATGCTTTTCTCTTTTCTAGAAAAACTAATTCCAAAAGAGCAAATTTAAATTATTAATAGAATTTTTAGAAATAGAGTTGCTTAAGGTGTGTAAAGTTAACCTCATTTATTTTTCTTCGTTGAGCTTGACTTCCTTTTATTATAAGAGTTTCTTTTGATTTTCTTATTTGATTCTCCCGCAAATTTTTTTTTTATTTTCTTGTTTGATTCTCTCCTCCAAAATAAAAAAAGATGAAACTGTTTTATTTAAGAATCATGATCATTTGACATCCATATCTTTTTCAACAACCACATTACAATTATAAAAAATATTATTTTATTATAATATTTTGTTTATATTTACTATTATTTAAATATAATATTTTATTATTAAAAATAGTTATAAGGTGAATATATTTAAAAAATGAGTTATCAAAGTATATTTATCCTTTATTTGACCATAGTTATTTTTTGGACACTTACGATAAACGAACCTATTTTCAAGACACTTGTACTTAATATTTTATCTCTCAATGAATATTAATTAATTTCGTTGAACTTATAGTGAAATTTAAAAAAAAAATGGAAATGAAAATTTTGTAAAGTAATCAATTATTAGAACATAGTTGCAATGATCATAAGTACCTACACTTGAGTGTTTGTAACGACATCACAGGAAACACTTACAATTTTACACAGTCGAAGAATCAACCATATTTGACAAACATCCACTTACATAAGAATTTTAGTACCTAAGGTTCACACTTCTTCTCGTGCAGCATAGTCAGATAAAAAGTACGCAAGTTAATTTTCAATCAAAAGGGAACAAGAGGGCAAGGGTTACCCTAGCATGCAACAATTTTAAAATGATTTTTAATACATAATTTTTTATAAAAAAAAATAAGAGGTTGAAATGTATTTTCCAAAATGGTATCGATCGCACATTCAAACAAAACCTTCAAAAGCTATGAAAATTCCTAGAAGTTGACGACAGGACAGTTTACCCTTCATATTATAGAAAGGTAAATTTTGCCTCCAAATTCACTTTAGATTGCTCCCACTAAAATGTTTACCAAAATCCAAAATTTTGCCTCTAAAGCTCAAGACGGGACAGTTGTTATGTGGAAATACCTCTAGTTAAATTAGTATCTGTTAATGATGATTCTTTTAACGTTATATGGTTAGCAAGAATTTTCAATTTAGTATTTATAAATCTTCAAAATGCTAAAGTATTTTAGTGTAAAACGTTACAAAACCGAACCTTGCCCGCACATAGTTTATCAACACAAACTCACCACTGCATGTTACTTGTTTCCAACAATGGAAAGATAAAAAGACAAAAAAAAATGCACAAAAAATTTGAATAAACAAGATGTTAAATTATGAAAATATAGAATTTTATTTTAAAAGTAAAGATATTAATGTTATAGCAATATCTTCTTACTTACATAAACTAAGATCTAAGTTTAGAAAAGAGATGTGCGACTTGAATTCTAACTTTTAAATTTGTTCATAAATTTAAATATTAAATTGAATAAGTTGTTAGTATCTGATGATATATATTTAATATAGACCTTAAAAAAAACGTCATTTAATATTATATTTATTAAATATCTTTTGAGATTTATATATATATATATATATATATATATATATATATATATATTGACAGGATACTTTTTATTAAATTATTTGTGGATTTACTTTATTTGTTTGTCTTATTCTCGTATTTTTTGTGTAATAAATTGTTATTATTATATTATATAGATGAATCAATATAAATAAGGTAGATATACAAGAGTTAGGAAAGAATAAAAATATATTTTTAGAATTACTTTTTATAAAACTTAGTATTTATATATATTCTATTATGTTTAATTTTTTTATATTTTTGTTGAGTTATGTTTTAAGAGAATGTTATATTATTATTATTATTATTATTATTATTATTATTATTATTATTATTATATAGTTTATGTCTTAGAAGAGTGTTACATTTTACAATAAATAAAATTATTAATAATAAATAATATAATTTTGTATATATTAATATATATTACGTACTATATACGGTGTCTTCCTTCACATAATACGTTTGCATAGATCTCATAGTTTAGAAAGTCTCCAATTATTCTTAACAATAAAGTCACATCTCATTATATGGTATTAATTAACTATTTAGTGGAATACCTTATAAAGTTGAGGTCAAATTTAATAATTAGTGAGCATGACAGTTTTTAATATTATAATAATTTATTATTATGAAGGTGAGATTTGAAAGCGTTGTTAGCATTAGAAATTGAAAACGTGTATTTGACAGGTAGTGTAGTTGCATTTTACAGAATGGAAGAAGCTTGAGATACGTAAGAGCATAGAAACTGCGTAGCTTCGTAAACAATCACTTCTGGATCTGAAAAGTTGCATTTCAGTCCCCGCCTTCTCCGCATTCATTCTCGTCTCTTCACATCAAATTCACAACCACACATTCAAACCACAACCAATACAACTAAAATATTGTGAATTGAAGCAGCGAAAATGGCTTCGGGCTTGGTTTTCCGAGGGCACGAGGCCCAACCTGTGAACGACGCCTATTCCCCGAAGCCGCAAAAGCCATGGTTCTCCCTCCGCTACATCCTCCGCGAGCAGCGCCTCCATTTCCTCCTCCTCGGCGTTCTCCTCGCCTCCATCTTCTTCCTCCTCCTCCCCTCCTCCTCTTCTCCCCCCGCCCAGGCCCACGACCCATTCCCCGCTTCTTTCTCGGGCCGCGACGAGTTAACGCACTGGCCCACTACCAACACCCGAAGCTATGACGTGGCGGTGCATTCCGTGGGGAAGATCCCCCTAGGGATTAAACGGAAGGGGCTCCGCGTGGTGGTGACCGGCGGGGCCGGTTTCGTCGGGTCCCACTTGGTGGATCGGTTGATTAGCCGGGGAGACACCGTGATTGTGGTTGACAATTTCTTCACAGGAAGGAAAGAAAACGTGATGCACCATTTCGGGAATCCCAATTTCGAACTCATCCGACATGACGTCGTTGAGCCTCTCCTCTTGGAAGTGGACCAGATCTACCATCTCGCTTGCCCTGCCTCCCCTGTCCATTACAAGTTCAATCCCGTCAAGACCATCATATCCTTTCATTTCCTTCGCTTTTACTCGCTTAATTGCATTCTATTCGTCTTAATTACTGCCATTATTACGTTTAACAACTGCTTAATTTCTTCTCCCTAATCTGATTTGGATTCTGATTATGATTTAGTTAAGTAAATGGAATCCTTAATAGTGTTGTTCACAAGACGAACGTGGTGGGCACGTTGAACATGCTGGGGCTGGCTAAAAGAGTTGGCGCGAGGTTCTTGTTGACCAGTACCAGCGAGGTTTATGGAGATCCTCTGCAGCACCCTCAGAAGGAGACTTATTGGGGCAACGTCAATCCCATTGGTCAGTCTTCTCTCTCACTCTCTCTCTTCTTTTTGATACTTGCGATGTACGTGTTAGCGTGTGCGACTCACATGATCTTCACCACCGACTCGGAGTATGTTTTTCTTGTTTAAATTAGAGCGATTGAGTGTGACGTGGCATCCGTGGCGTCCCGACAGCACAGCGTTGTCTGTGTGTTTTCCTTAAACTTCGTACTTTTTCTAGGTGGGGTTGGAGAAATGGTGAGTCAAAACCCGAGGTTGTTGGCCTCATAGCCACGTGGGGCATCTTAAGAGGACCACGTTTTCCACACCCTGTCAATATTCCCATGGGATATCCATGATTCCGGGGTTCAGATCTTCGTTGGTCTCTTGTGATCTGGTCACAACTTGTTGAATTGCAACAATCGTGAAAACTAAGCGAGTGGGAGCACCAGGCCACAACTTAGAAGGGTCAGCACGAATGTTTGGTGTGGTAAAACAAAAAAGGAAAGAGATAATACAGATCACAGAACCATCTAAAGAAGAAAAGAGAGATAATTATAATTAACTTTTCATAGTTCGGTGGTCTTTTGACTATCATCTTTATAATTTAAACACAGGAACTGAATTTTTAGTTTTGTTTAGTTTTGTACTAGTCGACATCATGGATAAAATTATTAGAATCACAATCTCCTTTTAACTAGGGTGGGTCTAGACTAGGGATGGTCTAAACTAGGGTGGGTATCTGATAAATACATAAGATATTTTTATTTGACTACATTGTATATGAATTTTAAATTTTGTATGTAGTTTCATGAACTAATTCATTTACCTGTTTAACATTATTTAAATTTCATTTTTTATTTTTAATGTTAAGACTAAAATACTAGATATATAAAACATGAATTCAAACATTATGAATATGTTTAAATATTGAAACAGACAACAGAATGTTACGATATTTTGAGTATTTAAATAATTTAAATGTTAGTATAAGTATTTTTCAGTATTAAAAAAATAATATGAATGTTATAATATTTTTAATATTTAAATAAATTTAATATTTGTATGTTTAGTCAATGATATAAAATATTAAATAATTTTATAAAAAATATTTTTTCAAAAAAGTTTAATAGATTTGTGAACTTGTCCGTTTATTCGTGTGCTTTTGATACCTGAGAAAAAATCTGTTTATTTTTTAGTCGAATTTGTTCGTGTTAAATGCAGCTGACCCACCCTACTTTTAATTGGATTAATTATTACCTTTCTTATTTGATAATCATTGATTAAATTTTATTTTTAATTTTATGAGACTATCAATACGCATAAATAAATAAAATACATGTAAATATATCATAAAACTACTTCCTGTTTCATCTTTAGTTTCCAAAGGAGATTTGAAAATTAAAGGCTTGCCAAAACACTGACTCCAGGTTCTTTTATCTTATTAAAATGAACAAAAATCGATAAAATAGAAATGAATAAAAATAAACGATAAATAGAGAAATAGTAATCAGCTTCGTTTTTACTCTATTTTTAGTTAACCTAATAACCAAATTGATTTCAATTAATTTTATTTTTACTCTCACCCTCCTGTTTGTACCGGAAAGGCCATTAAAGAGTGGTGGTTGTCTGACAAAGTTATACATGTTTGTGACAGGTGTTCGAAGCTGCTACGACGAGGGAAAGCGTACGGCTGAAACGTTAACCATGGATTACCACAGAGGAGCTGGAGTTGAGGTCATTTCATTCAACCTATCACATCTACCTCTTAATTGTTTCCATATTTCAATTTAATTAATTATTATTTAGGTGTTTATTTTTCTTTGCTAATTAATTTCATCATTCTAGCTATATAAAAATAATTATAAAATTTTCTCTGTTTTTTAATTGTTTTTTTAAGGTGAGAATAGCTAGGATTTTCAACACCTACGGCCCCCGAATGTGCTTAGACGATGGTCGAGTGGTTAGTAACTTCGTTGCTCAGGTAAGCGAACTTTGATGTGTTACATTTACATAATGTAGTTGGTGTTACTGAAATAAATGCATCGTGACTTTCTTAGTAGAATAACATCGCTAATCGGTGGCGTTAATGCAGGCACTAAGGAAGGAGGCTTTGACCGTTTATGGGGATGGGAAGCAAACTAGAAGTTTCCAATACGTTTCTGATTTGGTAAGTCATATATATGCTTCTTTTCCTCTCTCATCCTAATCATGTTAATAAGTTATATGTAATCAAATATAAATTAGTTTCACATGCGCTGCTTGTTTCCGATGGCTTAATTTGGAAGTAGCTTGACTTCCAACTTTCAAGCCTGAAACACGTGAAATTTCCCCTGTGCATACTGCATATATATACACAACAAACAATTCTTGGCATTATGCAATGAATCTTTTCTTTCGGGATCTATACGCCCGTGAATTGGAATTGTGGCTGAGAATCATAATTTCAAAACTAATTTAAGAGTTGTGGTGAGAGCACGGGTGGTGACGATTATAGTAACGTATTAGTGATAAGAACAGTTCATGGTAATTCTGGCTGTGTGTGTTCCAATATTGGGGACAGACGTAATGGTGATGAGGAGAAGTCTATCCGTGGAGGAGTTAATAATGGCGATCAAGAGTATTAAAAGCAAAGAATAGTTGCATATGGTAAGTTAAAATGTTTAATTTGGCACTGGGAATCGAGAATTGTCAATGTTAGTTCTACCACAACTACTTTGAATTCAATTTTGAATTTGCCGTTTTAATTTTAAAAATATTTCTAAATTTTATAATTAAGTTAAGGTTAAATTATAGTTTCAAACCTTAATTTCACGCTCTTTGTAAAGGGCTGAAGGCTCCACTGTGTGTTGTGTCTCGGATGTTCTGTGTGATGGAGGTAATCATGCAGGACATTACATCATTGCTCGTGGGACAATAAAGTCTCCATTCTTCAAACAAAAGAGAAAAGGAAGTAGCAACCTCGTTGTCTGATTGTTGAATAGTAATTCTTTCATTTCAAATAATAAAATATCATCATAAACTAGTGAGATTACTAGTTCTTGGTGAGTGCAATTATCTTGATAAAATAAGTTATATATATATATATATATATTACATAAATAAAATAAAATAACAAACTCATCCATATAATATATTTCTTATATTTTCAAGACATATTTAAGAAACTCCTTAAACTGCTCATATTAGTAGAGGTATTAGGAGTCGAAGAGTCTACAAAATGTTAATTTATAAACACATTGTTCATAATTGTTTCGGACCTCGTTCATGTGGAGACCACATGCAAAAATGCTACAAATGTGGTTATTCGGATATGTAGAAAAAGAATTAGTTCTTGTAACATCATGTGTTACAACTAACCAATCTATAAAAGGTTAGTTCATTGATACATGACTCATGATCAAGAACTTTTTAAAAAGTCCAATAAATTTGATATTTCTAAAATAAGAATTAGAATGAAAAACAAATGAAAAGTATAAAAATAATTGCAATTAAAATTCATTCAGGTATCAAATTAATTTGTGATATCTTATGTGTCCTTGAAATTGGTTTATATTTGCTAAGTGTTGCTCAATTGTTAAAAAAGATTATAAGATTTTATTTCAAAACAAACTATGGACTAAAATTACATACAACCTATAGATATTCAAAGTTCATATTAATACAAAAATTTTATTTTAGATACGATACAAAAAAAAAAAGTTGACTGAAAATGAAGATATAAAATAATGATCACAAAAAAAGATAGATCTTTCTTAAAAAAAAATTCATGTCTAAAAGAAAAAAAGTAAATTAACCACATTTTAACCTCCATCAAAAAGTTTAACGTGACTGTCATGAAATCGTAATAAATAAAGAAGATGAAGTTGATAAAGGAGAAATATAATATATATATATATATATATATATATTTGAATAAAAAAAGTTTCTATTAAAAGAGACATATAAATAAAAATTACAAGGAAAAAAAGAGAGGAAATCAAACATGAAAAAAAAAATCAAATTTGAAATTTAAAATTCAAATAAATAGATGTTATGACAAGAAATATAAGAATATTTGATTCATACTTTTTTATTTAAATTAATTTTTAAGAAAATTTTCAATAATTTTATAATTTTTTTACGTAATGATAAAAATATATTTATTTATTGTTTAGATTTAAAAAATTAAGATTAAAATACTCTAAATATTTAATATTTTGTTCACTTTAATCTATATATAAAACATGAATAAAATAAAATACCAATTTCTACAATATATCTTTTATATTTCCAAGATACATCTCAAAGACCTCAAAATTCCAACAAATTGGACTATTAGCTCTAGAGCTCATAAATTATTTCGACTAATGGGGGTGTTTATGATGTCGCAGGTGGAGGGGCTGATGCGCCTTATGGAAGGAGAACACGTGGGACCTTTCAATCTTGGAAATCCTGGTGAATTCACCATGCTTGAACTTGCCAAGGTAAAGTAGAAATTCTTGCTCTTAATAACGTACTTTAAGCTGACAAAACATGTTAAATGAAACAAACCTTACTTAAAGGAAAACGTTTAGGCCTCATTCTTAGCAAGGGCCACCAGTTTATTCTGGTATTCATGTCTCCTTTTCTTATTAACTTAACAAGTAAAACCAGGATTAGATGTCTCCACTAATCCAACCACATAAAAATTAGGGAAAGTGAAAAAAAGTTCGGAGTAGAGGCCAAGAGGGAGAAAAGGGTTGTTTTGTGATAAAATGTTTTATGGTTCACGAACGATAAGATTGTATTTTTGGTGATGGTGATGCAGGTGGTACAAGAAACCATAGATCCAGAGGCCAAGATAGAGTACAGGCCGAACACAGAGGATGACCCACACAAGAGAAAGCCTGATATCAGTAGGGCCAAGGAGCTACTGGGCTGGGAACCCAAGGTGGACCTACGCAAGGGACTCCCTCTAATGGTTTCTGACTTCAGACAACGCATTTTTGGGGACCACAAGGAAGGAGCAACCTCTACCTAATTCTTGATTGGAAAATGGAAATTGGAATTTGTTCTGCCAGATGCCTAGACTAAGTGCGAAAGGGGATTGTAGTTTACATTTTTCATAGCATTAGCCAGAAAACAGTTAGTGAGGTTTCCGATCTCTTCATAGTCCATTAGTCACAGTAGCATATCAGCCACACATAAATTTCCCCTTTGTCCTTTATCCTCTACCATTTTTCCTAGCATGTACACTCACAAGATGTAATACGCAATCGGATATATTCGGTACTGAAAAAACAGGAGAAAGTTTATGAACGAGTAATAATTAATTATGAAATGGAAATTATGTCTGACAATCTACATTTCGGGCACGGAATTGCATTTTCATTGAACCTCTTGAAGATGTGCCACATATTTAACAGACATCTTTGTTATTACATTATAAGGACTTGTAAATTGGTTGTTTGTATTATGCTATTATTAGCCTGGCGATGAGATCATAAAATCTTATTGATATGTCCTTTGAATTGTTTTTGAAACGAGGCTAATTGGAGCTTTGGCACAAATCGCTTTACTTTTGAAAACAAGTTGGACTGCTATTAGTTAGGCAACCATGGGGAAAATAGCCATAACAGTATATAGTCTCAAATCGCTTTTCTTTTGAAAACAAGTTGGACTATTATTGATTAGGCAAACATGGGGAGAATATGCCACATGGTCACAGTCCCTAACTCCAACCATGGTAGGACTACAAGCTAAATTTCTGAGTGGTATAGCAAGCGGTTTCCTTTCAAGCCACAAAGATAGCTTCTTCGCCCCTTTGCTTGCTTTACAGTCTTTGGTGGTGATGCAACGGTGGGCAATCTCTGAATGTCATATTTATAAGTCTTAATTTGTTGTGGAGAAGCATGAGATGGATTGCCCGTGTGCTTATCTAGCCACATTATAATGTCTTCAAACACTGTTTCGATGTTCTCATCAGTCTCCCCTGATGTTAAGCCATGCCACATTCCTGGGTACAATTTTATGGTCTTATCTTTGCTACTTGCCCTCTCATATAATGCCCTGCTTATTTCTGGGTCAGTCACCGTATCTGCTTCTCCATGCAACACAAAAAAAGGCAAGGTCACCTGCTCAAAACTCAGCCAATGAATCAATCAAAATCAGGTATGATTAGTATATTTAAGATGTGGTAGTAATTTGATTATGAACTAGATTCAATAAACGAGCTTAAAACATAACCTTATATAAGCTGTCTTCTAGGCTCATGCTGGTCCTTAACATTTCTAATGCTGTTTTTAGCCTGGGCTTATCCTGGTATATCAACTTGTTTTTCCTTATCTGTAATGGTCCTCAAAGAAAAGGAAGAGACACATTAGTACATCAAGTAACTCCAGTACTAAATAAGCAAGATTTTAAGTCTCAGGCAAGCCTCTCACTAGCAGTACAAACTTAAAGAATTCATATTTATGAGACAGGTTGAACCTTACCCTTTCTCTTTTAGCAGGGTCTTTGAAGGCTGCATTGATGACATCCTTTGTGGGAACTATCTTCCACTTTGGGATTACATCTTCCACTTTAGTCAATATGTTGACCACCACCGGGTGTGGCTTCACTTTCTCTGATATCTGGCTTATTGTTTCAACATTTGGATAAACAGTGTTGAATTTACATATGTAGGAAAAACGAAGTTGGATAAAAGGAAGTTTTAAAAATTGTTTAGCTCAATAAATGTTTCACACCTTACACATAGGTGCAACAAGAACTGCACCGTCCCAGAATGAAGGGTCCTTTCTATGCAAAAGGAGGCTCACTGCCCCTCCCATGGACTCTCCATACAAGAACCTAGGCTTTCCCTTATACTCTTGGAGCTCTGAAATACACAATAAATCATTAAGCTGAAACAAAAAATCTCATATTTCAATGGAGTTGGGAGATTAAACCATTTGAATCTTACCGCTGACAGACTTGAAAAAGTCATAACAATCATTAACGATGTTATCAAACTTCTTTATGTAACAGCGAGAACCTTCAGAACGCCCATGCCCTTCATAATCCATTCCGTACACAGCATATTTGGCACACGCTAGTCGTACACCACATTCTACAACCACATGCAAGCAAACCACAATATAACTCTACTACTAATTTTTATTTTACCATGCTAAGTTAGGGAACAATCATTATAGTTGGCTGTGTTATTTGTTTTTGTCCAACCAAAGAGCATGTCGTTGATTGGTGACCACACATCATGGTCATTTTGATACTTATTCTCAATGTTTGTTCCTGTTTTATTCCTACTTGATAGCATTAATTGTTTAAATATCAGTATAAATATAAATGTTTTATATTTACTTTTGTATTCTTCAGTGATATTAATAAATTCGATTATCTGAACAAATAATCAAAATTATGACATCTGTGTGGAAAAGGTTTATAAATTATTAAGATAACTAAATATTTCCGGACATTGTACAGCTATAATTGCTACCAATAAAATGGTTTGACCATATTCTTCCTCGTCTGGCTGCCTCCCCACACCATGTCTAATTAATACTACCAACTAGCTCTTTTGTTTATTTTATTTAAATATAATAAAACAAAACAGAAAAAATAGAAAAAAAAAAATCTTAGAAAAGAAAACCCCAGGCTACTAGTATCTACATTATATCTATGTTTGTCCAGTGATCAATAGTTTCAGCACTTGCAAGACATTATATCTGATGGAAAAAAAAAATATACTGCTGGTAAACATTTTCTTTAACTAAATTCTTTTATTGGTTAATTACATTTATAATGAACAATATTCTTTAACCTTTTTAAACATCTAATTAAATTTAAACTATTTGATCTAAAAATGTCAATAAAATTTAATTTTTCTTTATATTTATAAATTTATTTTTTAAAATATAAACTAAATAAAAAATTAAAAAGTCACAAAAAATATTTAAAAAAGTAGAATAATTAAAAAATATATAATTTATTTTACTAAAAAGTTAGTAGTTAGCTTATTGAAATTGCCAAATACATTCTTAATCTAGTATTTTTTATTGTATATTAAGAGTGTATTTACTAAGACGAATAATCTAACAACTAAATTGTTTCACTATGTCGTAAATTAAGTTAACCGACATAAAAGTATTTGGTATAAACCTTGAAAATGCTTATTTTAGGAATTATATCTTATAAACTACACTTTTTTTCTTCTGATGGTTCCTAGCATGTAGTTTATTTTAATTTTATTATTACCCCTTACTGTTTAATACATTTTCTTGTTATTTTCAATTTCTGTTTATGTATTATTACTTAGTTTAAATGAATAGAGATAATTAATTATTTCACCACTTTTAGTATTTGTCGGGTTACTTTTTTTAATTTTTTACGTAGTTCAAATTAAAAAGGATTTAACACTATAAATTAAGATAACTAATGTTTCATTATGTGATGTTATATGAAAATTGCACACTAAAAGTTGTAAAAGAACAAATTCAATCTAACTGCAATTCAAATTAAGAAACAAAAGGAAATTAAAAAGAAATAACAACTAAATTTAATTAATATTTATCACATCAAATCATTTAAATAAATAAGTGGTTGACATAAGAAAGTCTATACACCTTCTAAAAATAAAGAAAAGTAATAAAAGGTTTATTAAGAATTTAATTATTTAAAAAAATAAAACTATTAAGTAATAATAAAATATTTTGTCTCATTTATATAGTCAAATTTATATACTTATACCTTTTCATATCATTTTATAATTATCAATTAATTTATTAGTTACTTTATTAAACATTTTTAATTCAATAAATTAGTTTATCGGATGCTATCAACCGACTAGGTTACCAGCCACCAACTAATGACACACCGTCTCTGAAAAAGTATATCATTTTAAAAATAATTTTACCTATTTAATAAACTATCTCTTCCATGACATCGATAGAGTTTGATAATCATATAAAAAAATAATATTTTATTTAAATACAAGAATATTAGGAAATTTAAATTAAAAAAGAAAACTATATGGATTAATTTTCAGGGAAAATAAAAAATCTAGAAAAGGTACTAGTCCTTTCTCTTTTTTAGTTGGGGTTGTGAATTATAGTTGGATCACGGCAGTACTATATATATCTTATGGTCATGTTCCAATTCCATAAACAATCGTTTTCATTCCAACGCTACCCTACGTCACTTTATCAAACATTGGTAGCCACACCAACCAAATTGTCAAACATCTCAATCTCATGATCAAGCTTCTGTTTGGTAAGATTCATATTAAGCTACCACACTCAATTTTTTCTGAGCTGATCATAATTTTCCTCAAAATAACATTAATCAGATCACCATAGAAGCTTCTAAATTCAACAACATGTTATCTATGCGCTATCAACAGCTAAGGAACTCCCATTCAGGTCTACATTTTCCTTTTTCTCATGAAAAGAGGTTCACCCACTCACCACAACACGACAAGTAACTTCACAATGAGGATTACTATTAGGTCGCTGATGATAATAAAATGTTCTTACTGGTGATAAAACTTATTTCTAATCAAAACTAGATATTGCAATAAATGGATAAAAGATTAGGAAGAATGTAAGATCAGATTCTAATTTTAACTAGATAAAAGCAAGAATAATGTTTAAAGGTTTGCTAAGAAAAGGAAAAAAAATTTCTTGAAGGGTACAAAAAAAGAGACGGAAGAAGATCATTTATTACCTCTCATGAAGCCACTGCACTCCATGCCATAGCCTGCAAGAAATAATTAATGAAACGGAAGCAAATAAAACCACACCTACTCCTAAGAGAGAGAGACAGTAAAAGCAGAAGAAAAAAAGCAGTGAGTTTCTAACCATGGCAAAGGAAAACCAGCCCCATAGGAGAAGATGAAGGTAACCATTTACAGGTGAAGAGTTGCACTCCCCTTGAGTTCCTTCTGTATTCCTGAAGTTATACAACTTCCATATCAGATAAACATAGCAAGGTGAGGAAGAAGAGCTTAACATAAGAGTGTGAAGAAATTAAGAGAGGGAAAGAGATGAGTTACTTCTTCATATTCAAAGTCTAAATCCATGGAAGAGATAGATTCCAACACCTTCCTTGAACCAAGTGTTGATGGATCTGTAAACTGCACTTCTACCTCAGTGTGATGAAAGTTGTGAACTAATGCAGAAATGAAATAGCAGAAAAAGGTTGAATAGCAGAGAAAGAGAAGAGAAGAGAAGAGAAAGGGAAAGAGAAAGAAAAAGAAGAAGAATAAAGTTTAGAGCGTTGTCCCTTTGGAAAGAGACTGTTATGAACTTTCTCGTGTATAAAAAGATTCATTTTTTTTTTCAATCAATAAGTTTCAGCCTTTTAGTGTCTTCTTTTTGTGAAAACTGTTGACCTAATCCATCAATAATTTCTACATGTGCAACATAATCTGTATTAAAATAAATTTTTAACAACCAGCTATAATTAGTAACTTTGATATCTTTAATTTCCTTTAAAATTAAATTAACTATTTCTTAACTTGTAAAACTAAAAGTGCAAAGGATAATTTTGCATTCAAAAGTCATACACTAATTAATTTAAGTTAAAATATTTAAGAAAAATATAATAAAATAAAGTAATAATACTTTAAAAAATTTACATGTAAGAGAAAGGAGTTTTCCTATAAATTGAAACTAAATTATTAATATTTTTACTCATACTTAAGTAATTGATTCATAAATTTATTCTAACACAAAAAAAAAAAAAAAAAACTAGACAACTCGTGTTTTTTTTATAGATTTTCACTTAATTTTGTTTCTAATTAAAATAAAAAATACATTTCTTAAGGAACATGTGGTATAGATATTACATGTTGTAAATTCTCCGTTGTCATACAAATATTTTTGAATATTTTTCACATTTAAAAAAAATAAACTTAATTTAAAATTAGTTTATACATAAATTTGGTAAAAAATAATTCATATTTTCAAAATTTAATTTTTACCCTATACATACATGTTTTTCTTATTTTATCTTTTAAAAATAGTTATAAAAATACATCCAAACAAATTCAGGGACCTGTTTTAATAAATAATAATAATCTTAAAATAACATGCCACAAAAACGTCCATGTTTTTTTTTTTTTCTCAGCATAAAAACGTCCATGTTAAGATTCTATAAGAATGTATTTTTAATAAGACATAGTAAGATGCATGATACTTTTTTTATTTTTAATGAAGTTTAATAAAGGATAAATATTTTAAAATATGGTTTTTCCAACATTCCTGTAGCATTTAAAAAAAAAAAATCTAGTATTACCAAATACTTTCTCGTTCAAATGTATTAAAGTCAACATGCATTAATAGTATGCTTTATTTGGTAAAACATTTAACTTGTACAAAATTTTTATTATTATGTCATTTATTTTATTGAATGACATGGATTGATGAAAGAAGTTAATGCTAGTTAAAAAAAGTAAAGAATTATATGTTGAAAAGAAGTCAAGGGTGTTGTTTTTCTTTCACTAGAAGCAATAATTAAGTAGGGTGAGCCTTGAACTCAATAAACTTTTCAAATTTCAATTTCTTGTAATTATGAGTGGAGGCTCCTTGTCGATCAATCTTTTATTCGTATACATAAATTGTACTGTTTTTTTTTTTTTTTAAGAAGAAGAAGAAGAAGAAGAAAATAAAATGAACTTAAATATAAATAAATTTAAGTGATTTTATTTATATTTAATGATATTATTTTAAAATATTTGTCATTTAAGGATTATTATATTTTTAAGATTTTTTATATTATTTCTCTCAATAATAGATGTTTAAAAATTATTGAGTTGAGACTGATAAAACAAAATGATATCAACTGCTTTTTAATTAATGTAAAATAAGTTATTTTTCGTTAAATTTAGAAAAAGTATATAATACAACTATGTTTTACTAGCAATTATTTGGATTCTTTCTCACTTGTTACACTTTATCTGTGTCCAAGCAAAAAAACATAAGTTATTAAAGAGTAATTATGTCTTTTCTTAATCAAATTGAGGTGATTATGGATAGATATGCACATTGTGAGCAAGCTTTCAAAATCCACATACTCACCAAGTCCATCAAATGTATTTATCAATTGAAGTTGATTAATTTTATAAGCAAGATACTGTGTCAAAAAGTTATAGGCAAGTTGTTAATTAGAGGATAATGACATATTTTTAACAGATTATTTACAATTTATTAAAATTCATCAAAATTGTAAATGATAAGACTGGTTGAATGAGAAATGATAGTAAATTTTTGAGATTTTTAGTAAACTTTAATCAATAAAAAATATTAAAAAAATATGCTAAATTTACAATAATTTCTCATCTGTTATTCGTGCAATTATTATCTATTTTCATTTTCTTGCATAACTACGTGTGATTTCCTCTGTTTTTCTAAATACCGGTTAATATATATTTTTTTTTAAGCACATTTTTTTTTTCATTTTCTTAAACTTATTTATTTCTCTAAATTTTCCTTTTCTTTATATTTTATATAACTTTGTAATTTTTTTCTTATGTTTTTTCTAATAGATTCTCTCGTTTAAAAAGTTTACGTATATATATTTTTAACTATTTATAATATATA
>Ga0209489_102234_pt1 | contig 39519 bp, 19 predicted proteins | sample SiratrowhiteBW_FD_187527 | JGI IMG/M metagenome (GOLD analysis project Ga0209489, IMG submission 187527) | Root nodule microbial communities of legume samples collected from California, USA - Siratro white BW (SPAdes) (version 2) | ecosystem: Host-associated > Plants > Roots > Nodule | place...
CTGCGTTTTTTTTTTTTTTTTTTTTTTTTTTTTTTTTTTTTTTTTTTTTTTTTTTTTCCATTTTCACACGATTAGTTTATGGTCCCTTTTGTTGTTGTTCATCTTTAGGATTCATTCGATTTGGATGATAGCTATATTGAAACATGCTTTGAATAACGATACATTGCATTTTTGTACACAAGCCGAGATTAATATTTGTAGATGTTTTAGCTGTTTTGTTTATGGAAGCTCCGTTGTTGACTCTGGTTTGTGGTTGGCGGATATTATGTCAGGCAACATGTTGATTATCCGCGTCAATGAAATTTATGTTATGTGTAGTTCTCTTCACCATGAATTCCATTTGGTTTATCTTACAAGGAAAAAAATGGTTTGAAGTTGTTTTTTAATTGTTTAAAAATTATCTTACTTTTGAAGAGGTTGCTAATTAAATACATCGTCCACTGAACATATATTGTATGTTTATAATCAAATGTAGGCAGGTTGATTATTTTTTTTTTAAGATTTGAACGCATGTATTTTGTCATTTGTAAATTCACTTTTGGCGGATCTGGCCTTTGTTTTTGTGTTCATGGTTATCCCCTTGTCTGAATGTTACATAGTTCTGCAGGAAGAGTTACGCTATTGATATATGCCTGCTGTGTTACTTATGGTTTATGCTTCAAGAATGTGTTTTTTTTTTCCTTTACAAAGTTTACATTTTTTCTACCGGAAAAACCACTATCAAGTAAAATGTGCAGGGCTTAGTCTTGCAATGTGATATTGTTTTTAAATCCTTGCATGAATTATGGTTTGAGAGCTATTTGTACTGAAATCTTTATAGTATTGATATCAGTTATGAGATTATTCTTTTTTTAATGTTGTTCCCCTGCAACTACAGTCCATGTATCATTGATGACTGGTAATACAACTGTAATTATTGAAAAATGGTATTTGAATGAAATTGATTGAGCTTTTGTCATATTCATGGTATGATTGTGTATATTTTAGGGCCTGCAAGGTGTTATCGGCAGATAAAAAACAAACCATACCCCAAATCACGCTTCTGCCGTGGTGTTCCTGATCCTAAGATCAGAATTTATGATGTTGGTATGAAGAAGAAAGGTGTTGATGAGTTTCCTTTCTGTGTCCATCTGGTTAGCTGGGAAAAGGAAAATGTTTCAAGCGAAGCATTGGAAGCTGCTAGAATTGCATGCAACAAATATATGGCAAAGTTTGCTGGAAAGGATGCTTTCCACTTGAGAGTCAGAGTACATCCATTCCATGTTCTTAGGATCAACAAAATGCTTTCATGTGCTGGAGCTGATAGGCTTCAGACTGGAATGAGAGGCGCATTTGGAAAGCCACAGGGTACATGTGCTAGAGTGGCCATTGGTCAGGTCCTTCTTTCTGTCCGCTGTAAGGACAGTAACAGCCATCATGCACAGGAGGCCCTTCGTCGTGCTAAGTTCAAGTTCCCCGGTCGTCAGAAGATCATAGTTAGCAGGAAGTGGTATGTATTTAATATAATATTAATTCCTTTGACAGCAAGCTTTCACATCTGAACATGAATACTTCTAGATTAGTTGAGGCTATTTTTTTGACTTGAGTAGAGTTTCTGCCATAAGACCTTGATTTGACTTAAAAGAAATATATTTTTTGTGTTTTCTGAAACAAATCCTTATATCTTTTATCCATTGCCATCCTGTGATTATGATTACTGCCTTTTTTTTTTTTGAAAGGTTTTGATTTTCATTAGAGTTTATTTATTTCAATACTTTGTCATTAGGATCTTTTGTATGCATTTGATTTGACTGTAATTGTTGTTTTAACTGCTTGTTTAGGGGTTTCACCAAGTTTAGCCGTTCTGATTATCTCAAGTTCAAGTCAGAGAACAGGATTCTGCCCGATGGTGTGAATGCTAAGGTAACGCAAAGCTGCACCTGCATGTTGATGTACTAATTGAATATATTGAAATTTTATTGCATACTGTGTTCATGCTCGAGGACATTTATTTGTTTATCTAATTCACACTTGGATCTGTATTTGTTTGAAGAACATTTTTGCTTATGCATTCAATGGATCTATTTTTTAAAGTTATTTTTAGCTTATCTAATTTACAAATTCCCTCATGCTGTCTTGCAGCTTCTTGGGTGCCATGGACCACTGGCAAATCGTCAACCTGGAAGAGCTTTTCTGTCGAGTGCTACTGCTTAAATGACTGTTACTTGGCAAAAGTGGGCATTGACTAATAGTCGTGTTCGACTCAAATCGAGTTTCTTATTTATTCTGCCCGTAGTATTAAACGATATTGAGTTTATCTCATCTCTTACGAACCACCATGAATGGAATGAGTGCTATTTTTGTTCGGATCTCCTTGCCTTTATTATTTGTTTGATAGTAGCATAATGAAAAAGTTATGATTTTACAGATAACTTACCATTTGTATCTCCAGTGAAAACAACCGGTTGCTCATCCTCTTTTGTAGTAACATACTAGTGTGTCTAGAGAAAAAAAATTGGTTTAACTGGGTAGTGCCTCGGAAGACGTTAAAACTGGGTAGTGCCTCGGTAGTAGTTTACAAGGAAAATTCAATTCATGTATTGGTTTTGCCATCACGTAAACAGTGCTATGAAACTATAATTCATAACTTGGAGTAATGTATGATGTAGATTTAGAGTTGAAACTAAATGATTTGTAGACAAGTCGGATTACTGAAGAACAGCAGTCCTCCAACGTTGGTGCAATAATTCGTTAAATGAAATGATTTCTATCATCTCTATTTTAAGATTCCGGAGTGCAAACGTAGTGAGGATGAGAGACTTTTTCTCGACAGAATAAGTAAGCAGGCGCACTATCCTCTGCAATCAAAGAGTTAGCAGCTTGGACATGATAATGGCATTAGATAAAGTTACATGAATTTAGTGGAAAAGTAGGGAGTGAATGTAGATTTTTTTTCTTTTTACAATTTAATTGTAATTCATGTTGTATGTCCAGTAAAAGATTCCATATAAAATTATTTTTTATCAATTCACGATTTAAAATTCTTTAGGTGCATAAAAATTATCAGATGGTTTAGTAGTTTAAACGGAAGGGGATTGCTGACTTCCTCCGCACGTTTCTTCCACCTCCATTAACGACCATTATTAGCTTTGCAACGGGTCGGGTCGGGTCGCGCAGTTAGGCAGCAAGGTTTGACCCGATAGAGAGTGGGGTTGTGTTGTGAATTCCACAGTTGACAGCACTGCGTTTGCATTTGTGAGTCGTTTATTTGAAAATCAGAAATGCAAATGTCAAGGGCGTCTTCGCACAAAATCACCCAATTTCAAGCTTTAATTCGCGGCACCATCAATCAGCGCCCGGCTATCCACCACCGTCCCTCCTTCTCCGATGCGGCCGCGTTCCTCTCCCCTTCGCCGATTTTGCACCCACAGCAGCGCCTGGGCAATAGCACCTTCCGATTCTTCTCCTCGAATTTCGACAAAGGCTTTGCGCAGAAGGTTTTTGATAAACCCGCGGTCGCAGTGAAGTCGGCCTTCTCGCGGTATCGCGAGGCATTTGGGTTGCAAATCGAGGCATTTTGCAAGAGGAACTACCTCTTTCTGTTGGGCGCTAGTGGAGTTATCCTTTGCGGTGTTCTTTGGAGGATCCTCTTCGGAATCGCTAACCTCTTTGTTGGAATCTCCGAAGGCTTGGCTAAGTATGGCTTCCTTGCCCTTTCATCTGCTATCGTTGCTTTTACTGTAAGTTCTTTCGCCAGCTTGTTTCACAAGTTCTAGGCTATGTCAATTATTATTATTATTATTCAATACAAACTCTTCCATTAAGATATAAATAAGAACTTGGGTTATGTCTGGATGAAAGTTAGGAAAGTACAATGCAAATTTCCGCATTCCATTGCGCAAAATGAAAAATCAAGAATAATGCTTTTGAGAGGAAAAATACTTTTGAGCTCTCCCTAGTGAAAACCGAACATATACTTAATTTGTATGATGTTAATGTATGTTCGTTTGAGATTGGAAATACTGTTGGTGGAACATGTTGTGATTCATGTATGAATGAATAGTACACGGAATGCGACATTGTCTAACTGTTTCATTCGCGATGTCATTAAGGGCTTGTATATCCGCTCGAGGTTCACAATCAACCCGGATAAAGTTTATAGAATGGCAATGACGAAACTTAATACCTCCGCCGGGATTCTTGAAGTTATGGGTGCCCCGCTTTCTGGAACTGATTTGAGAGCCTATGTCATGTCAGGGGGTGGCCTCACCTTAAAGAAGTTCAAGCCGGGTATTAGGAGCAAACGGTGTTTTCTCATTTTCCCTATTAGAGGGTCTGAGAAAAAGGGACTAGTCAATGTTGAAGTCAAGAAAAAGAATGGCCAGGTAAATAAATTTTTCTGTTAGGAAATCAGTTCACAGAATTTGTTAGTCTTATGTTTACATTTGTTGTTTCCCTCATCCGTCTCGACATTGTATGTTTGCTTCCAAAGCTAGTAATATTGTTGAGTTAGGTACATTTTGTTGAGAATTGTTAGTTATATGATTCAAGACGGTTTCTTGGAAAAATTCTTAGCTGGTGATTGGTATTTCTGTCTCCATCTGTGTTGTATGATAAATATATTTTCAATAACATCAGATTTTGTTCAGTGCATGAATATTAATGATAAGCTTCCCAATCCAAGATCTAGATAAGCAACCAAATGTAAGCATACAAAATATCTCACATTGAGCATGTACCTAGAATCTCAGCTTCAAACATTTATTTTTAAAGTGTTTTTACTTTTTCTTCATATTGTAAATCAACAGATTGATATACAGCTGTTGCTCCTGTAAATGAGGGGTTCTTTTATGAATGTCTAAACAGGAAGATATTCATGCATTTGGGATGTTTATTTTGCATAACTTAGCTTGACATATGATAATGTTCAACCTATGCTACTTTTTGGCCCATTTGGTTGGAGGCTTGGCGCATAATGCTCGTGTTTGAAGGTGGTGGTTCCTTGGCATTGCAACTATTTTGGTGTAAATTATATAGTTTTGTTTAAAGGTATTACCTAACAGATATGTTGGGGAATTGGGATGCTTTGCTCCATTGGGGCGTGTGTGTACAACAACTACCAACAAGTCCTTTCCCATTATGTAGGGTTGGCTACATACTTTGTTGTTTTTGTTTTCCTTTTTGGCTAAGGAGGATTCCTTATACTTTAAATTCCATTTAATTTAGTTGTCTGTCTTTGTAATTTCCTTTATATACAAAATAAAAGAAAAAGTCAAGCAGTAAGATGATTGAGTGGCTGGCAACTTGCCACACCACATAAGTACATAACATAGGAATAGCAGAACAGTTGCTGTGAAAGGATGCTATGGGTATCGGTTCTCTTATACTTCAATTGGGATGGATTCATGAAGAGAGGAATGGTTTTGTTCTTAATGAGAAAATAAAACATGCTTTAATCCTGAATCTCGCATTACTGGCAGAATGATCGAGAGGAGAGGAATCTGGTGTTCATTAATCATCCAGGGCTGAAAAGTAATACACTGACATGTTCATATTTACAACCAAAATTATCTACATCATGATACTTGTAGTGATATCTAGATATATCTAAGAAGTGAGAACATCAGCTTAAGAGGTAAAGCTTTTGAGGGGATAGTGAAGGAGGAAACTGCAAGTAGATTTCTATTTTGGAGTTACATTCAGAAGGGTTCAAATGTGAAGAATGATGTCTTGTTTCTGTGGATTGGTTGATTGTTTTGAAATATATCTCATTTCTCCTACCACGAAAGTAATACTGCTGATGCCAAGTTGCCAACATATCTGTTGATTTTTGCTTGCTGTTATTATAACGTTCATGGTACAAAATTAACTTCAACATCTACTATTTTGTGGTTATTAAATCTTTTGGTTGAGTGATCAGAATGGATGAAAATTGTTTAATTCTAATATAAAACTGTAACTGAACTGAAAATGCAGTATCTGAAGCTGAATACATGATGTAGATATTCCCCATGAAGTTATTTATATGTGCCAATAGCATGGTTTCGTTTCCAGCAATATCCCCTGGGTTACTTTAGAGCAGGTGTAGGTAGTTGATAAAATATCTGATCTTAAGTGTATGTTCCCAATTTCTTTTCTATTTCTGCAGTAGGACATTGTGCTTGGCCTAAGAGTATTAATAGGAATCAATGACCTTAATTATCTGCTTTGTTTTATTTAGAGAAAATCTAGCATGGTCTGGTAATGACTGCGCTCATAATTTATGATCAAGTATGGATGATGAAAACCTTCAGGCTTCTAGTCATAGAATGTCATTTTTGAATATGATTAAGATACATAATTTTTTATTTTAGTACTTTCAATTCAAATAGAAGAACTATTTACATCAAGTAGATTTTGGCTTTAGAATTGTTTTCAAATTACTTTTTTTATTACATAGTAGTTTTCTTTGAAGTGACGTTGTGATTATTAAAAATCAGAGAAAATCGATACTAGTTTGTCAAATTTGAAAGGCTGCATAACATTTTGAAGTGGTCAACTTTGGCTCCCCCTCCGTCTGGGTTCTAGCTTCATCCCCTTAGGTAGTTGCTTATGTTTGTGCCCATCCGTTATCTATGTACTTCCAACAAAAAGAATTTTTTTCTGCTTGACAAAACCATTCTCTTTTTTACCCCCTTTATTTATTATGGTGCAATCCTTAGCAAGAATTATTCTCTAAGAGAAAAATAAACGTAAAATGTAATGAGATAGTTGTTGCTTCAGGGATGCTTACTTTGCCTTTCCCATTATGTTCATACGCAGTATGATATGAAGCTTCTGGCCGTTGATGTACCCATGGCTTCTGGTCCAGACCAGCGGTTGTATCTAATTGGGGATGAACAAGAGTACAAGGTTGGTGGGGGGCTAATATCCGAGCTAAGAGACCCTGTAGTGAAGGCAATGGCGGCAACCAAGGAATTTGATGCTCTTGATGAGATTGAGGAAGAGGAAGATGCTGAAAGAGAACGTCTGGAGGTTGAAAGAAAGCAGCGTGAAGAAATTGAAAAGCTTGAAAAAAGTGGCACCTAGTAATAGGCTTTCCAGATGTTTTTCTTCTGATTTATTCTCTATTTGATTGCAGGAGTTGATGTTATTTACAACACATTTTGTTTTGTATCAGTTCGAGTTTTCCGTAGATTTAGAAACCCCTGTACCACAAATGGCCAAGTTTATCTGAACCAAAGTTGAGAAAATAAAGCTGACAGGGATCAACGTGCACTGGAATGGACAGCATTTGTTGGTTTCGATGTTGCCTTGTCTCAAGTGTATAATCCTTGTCCACGATATGGTTACTATCTGCCATGGTTGGATGTCATTTCAGGGACCTAAGTGTTGACCACCTGCCCCCTACCCCTTGAAAGTTGTTTCTAGTATTCTTCTCCTACTTTCCAAGGATTCTCAGTGTGACTGGTGCTTCTCGACAAGTTACAGTGAGTGCTGAAATTCTAAAGTAAGACCAGTAGATGCTCTGATCTGACCAGTTCGGTTGCAAGTTAAAAATGTAGCTCACATAACAGAACATTGGCCAATTTGCTGTGAAACGTTAAAAATGTAGGTGGCATTTACAAACTGGAAAGCAATAAAATAGTAAAGGAAAGAAAACTAAAATTTGAGACGTTTACTGTTTAATTGAAGAGAACAGAAGCGAAGAAAAAGAAATGTATGTTTGAGCCTTGCAGAATCTTTCACGGGAGCTTTAACCTTGCTCAGACAAAGCAGAAGAAGTTTTCTTCTAAAATAGATATCCGTTGTGGTATTAAATATATTTTTCTCCCTATTTATTTATCTGTTATGTAGACTTTTTCTAGTTTAGGTATTATAAGAAAAAGTTCAATTTGATAACTATAAGTATAATAATTTTCAGTATTGCTTTTTCATCTGTTATTGTTATAACATTTTGAGGTCTACAAAAAAAAAATTCCAATGACTGCAAGTATAATTCTCTCGGAAGAAATTTTTATAACATCATTTCGAAATCATATAAATGACGAACTTTTATTGAATAACAATATAAAAATATACTGATTGTTTATGTTTGCTAAAACTTTATACTTGTTTTCATACCTATTGATGTCTAGCTCATTTTGTTTCAAAACTATCGATGTTTTGGAAATTAAAGATCTAATGATAGTATTTTTATCTATGCATATGATTCTGAATAAAGAGAATTGATACTACATTGCAATTTATGGTTTAGTTGGAAATTATAAGTTAGAAAACGTATACAAATCTAAAATGCTATTGGAAGCAAAGGTATTTTAGATGAAATATATGTGAGTTAATTATTTCCTAACTTTAAATATCAATATTGAACGCACAAAAAGAAGAGTAAGAAATGTCAATAGATATGAAATAAAACGAATAGTTAGCAACAGCTTTAGAAGCACATGTATGTTCATTGAATGACAGTTTTGTTAGCTAGGAATGGAAGAAGTAGACTTCTGCTGTGTGTGAAATAGAAGTGAAAAATGGACTACTCAAGTTCTTTTGATATTAATGAGGCACTTATCTTAGTTGTCTATAGCTATATGTGAATGTGACTTCATGCCCTTCAACTATCTGTCCACCCTCATGTCCCTTCTTCAACTACCATTTTCAAAATTATTGCTATCATATATGAACATATATATAACAGTGTCAGAGTTAAGTATTAACCATTGGCATGAAAGTGCCCAACAGATAATCATCAGGAACTGATTAGGTAAATTAAAAAATTTATAGAACAGTGTTAAATTAATTTTCTCACTTGTACAAGACTGGAGTCTCGTCATGAGAAACTTTTTGGGATGTCGTTTTTTTCAATAGTAAGGAAATATAACCAACACCCTTTTCAACAAATTTTTCATTATTGGTTGGACAAATTACAAATTTTAATGAAACTCTCATTTTATTTAATAAACCTCACATTGTTTTATAATTTTCAATATATCAGTAAGTTAAAATGTATGGTTAGCAGTTTTCTTAATAAGCAAAATATATCATCACTGATGCTTTATTTAAAGCTGTTGTACAAACTCTAATCAGAAATTACTGATTAAACTACTACTAGATCCATATATACTAGTCATGCCTGCACTATAAGATTTTTAAGATCGTCAGTGATGTGATGCATGCAATGCAAAATTTCTGTCCGATATCATCAAAATTCTCTCTTATTTACTCATTTATTGAGAGAAACAGATATGTTGACACGATGAGTTATGAGTGACAGCCAACCTACATCTAAAATAGCATTAAGATTAGTGTAGAAGGGTGGAAATGAAAGGATTTGAAATGGTTCTGCAACAGCCAACTACCTTCGTGTTTTTATGGGTAACTCATTACACGGTTGGCCCCATTATGGCCTAGTCTCTCTCACAAACATAGCCAATATGTGCCAATTTTAAATGTTTAGTTTCTGTTCACACCTTTATCCTATTCCTACTTCATCAATGAATGCTCGTCTTTTTCTTACTTCTCTTTAGTCAAACCACAATACCAAACACTTTGGAACATGACAATAAGTAATCATCAAAATATTCATAATCAAATGGACTGTAATGGATTTTCATAACTAGTTACAATGGTCAGTTTTTTAGCTGATTCTCATTCCCACATTAATACTGGATCATGGCCTATACGATAATAGGTGTTAGTGTGCAATACTTAAAGTGCCCACCATGGTGCCCTGTTGCTTTAATTAATTAATTCTCATGGGGACCCTTTTGATGTTGAATAAGAATTAAAACAAGAAATTATCTCAATCACTTTCCTCTTCATGACCCTGTAATTACTCCTTCAAGAACGGTTTCCAACTCAATCATAACCACTGGGGGAATTCCTTCCTTCCTCCTAGTTTTGAAAGTTTTGACTATAGAGAGAAATAGAAGAGTTAATATCTATGTTAGGAGAGTGAAATAATGATGTGGTAGTGAGATTTTTAAAGTACTGTATTATACTACGGTTCTTAAGTAGTTCTCTGAGTGGCATGCCAGCAAATCCTTATTTATGCCCCGGTGATCTTTGTACTTCTTTTTCATACGATTAAATCTACAAAAACCATGCATTGTTCCTTCTATGTTGGCCGTTTTCAGCAGCAGCAGGTGGATATTAATGTACTAGTACTATAGTTAGTTAGATAAAAGGCTTGCTGGTTAAGTCCCTCATTATTGCTGTCATTGTAGTGAGTAGGAAAGTTTTTTTTTTCTCCTTCCATTTTTTCATCAAGACATATTCAGCCACCCTGTCTTTTTTTGCTGTATGTGAATCTCTTGAAAAGAGAAGAAATCATACTCTTATTATTGGTAACACTGTAATGCCAAGTCTGATGCCACCAACTCCAACTTTGCTGAGTTGTAAGTAACTTTAAGCCAAACTAGGCTCCCTCTCAATTTTAAAGTTACAAGTCATACTAGATTTGTGAGCACAAAAATAGTCGAGTACTATTGCCCTCCATTTCACACAGTGCTTTTCGCTTTACTAATTAACTTGCTTTCTTCTTGACCTCGATGATATTTCCTTACTAATTTTTCCTGCAGCGATGCTTCACTATGTGATGTGTTCTCAGCTTCCCAGAACTGAATTTCATGAAAAGGTAGCATCTGTCACTTCCTTCTAATTCCATCTTCAATACTTGCAGTCATTAACTTGGACCACTTAATATGACATTATCCTTGATCAAAGATAGAAGAATTCTGGTTACTACTGATGCTCATAGCATAAGTGGTCTCCCCTGATCCCTATAAAGTTTTTATCTTTCTTCATGATTGAAGTTTTGAGTCTCTTTCTGGTTATATATGTCTTACAAACTGGAGAATTTTTCTAGAGGGAACAATATGTCTTCAAGTTGCTATTTTTTAAGTTTTATTTAATTGGGATGATGGACAATTGTTTTGTTTTGTTTGCTTTAAGTGGAGGAGGAATCGGCAAATTGTTTTTGTTTAGATGTTGATGCTATGTTAGCTTTGAGTTGTTTATTACAACACTTGACCCATCTGCATCTCTTTAATAATCCTTTGTTTCTGTGCGTGTCGAAATCTGGTTCATCAAATATTTTTCTGTGCTTCACAATGACCTTTCTGCAGTATTAACTGACCAGATAAGGTGGCAAAAATGAGAAATCAACACCAATGATTTATGTTGATCTTTTATAAATTATGAGAATGCGGTCTACTTTAGATAAAGAATGCTTTTTCTTTATAAAGTACAACGGAGAATCAAACTTTTACTTTTTCTTTTTGAGTTCTATTTTTTCTAGGATTCTTAACTATCACAATGCCCTTTATATTTTTTTTCACTTCTCCCTTCTTGGTTGTTTTTGAAACTTACAACCACCGATTTGTGAGACAACTTCTTTATTCCCGGTGAAAAATGCACTTTAGTCCCCCATTATCTAAAGTTCAGAGGCAAACCTTTGACTTTTTACTTTTTCTTTTTAAATGGAGGAGTCAGCATAACACTTCAAGTGTTGAAAGAAAGAAAATGCCTCAACTGATGCATTTGATTGAACGAAGTTCCCTTCCTTTGTAAATGGTAAGGAAGCATGTATGACACTGATTTCGTTTTATTGTTTTTTTTTTTTTTTTTTTTTCTCTCCAAAAGCTGCAACAAGTGATGTTTTCAGTTTTCTGCATAAAACTTGTACTATAGTTCAAATTTTCTGAGATAGAACTTAGTTCAAACTTTTTTAATGCAACCCTCTATAATTTCTAAATTCATATGTTCCTCCTACTCCTTTCATCCTGTAAATTAGACACTTCCTGTTTGTGTGCTGCTACAGTTTCAAAATTAAAATATCACTGATTTTAGGCTAGTTATGTAATCATGCTTACCCAAATGATTCCATCTGTCCGAACAAACATTAGTCAATTTAAAATTTGACCCTTTTGTACTTTCTTAGCTACAGGATCAGTCAAAAACTTGCTGCAACTTCCAAAGCCAGACTAGGAGAGAATGAAGAACAGTTAAACTCAGAAGCCGGAACCATTACTTGCCTTGGTTTTGCATCAAACAATAACCATGAAGTTGCAGTTCTCTATTGTTGCACTTGTTCTATTAGGCTCCACACTGTCTCTCTGTGGCCTGATTGTAGCTGACTTGAAGTCTGACCAACAAGCTCTCTTGGAGTTTGCTTCAAGTGTCCCACATGCCCCAAGGCTCAACTGGAAGAATGACTCTGCTTCAATTTGCACCTCCTGGGTTGGTGTGGCATGCAACTCAAATGGCACACGTGTCATAGGCCTTCATCTTCCAGGAATGGGATTAACTGGGACCATTCAAGAGAGCAGCATAGGAAAACTAGATGCTCTTAGGGTCCTCAGTCTTCATTCCAATGGCCTTAGAGGAAATCTTCCTTCTAACATCCTCTCCATTCCTTCACTCCAATTTGTATACCTTCAGCACAATAGCTTCTCTGGCCAAATTCCTTCTCCTGTGTCCCCTAAACTCTTTGCATTGGATATTTCCTTTAACTCTTTTTCTGGCAGCATCCCACCTGCATTTCAGAACCTCAGAAGACTCACTTGGTTGTATCTCCAAAACAATTCTTTATCTGGGGCTATTCCTGACTTCAACCTTCCAAGCCTCAAGCATTTGAACTTGAGTTATAATAACTTCAATGGCTCAATTCCAAGTTCCATAAAGACATTCCCTTATTCCTCTTTTGTCGGGAACTCTCTCTTATGTGGGCCACCACTAAATGCTTGCTCTACAATCTCCCCTTCTCCATCTCCTTCCACTGATGATTACCAGCCACTCACTCCACCAACCACCCAAAACCAAAAGGGTACCAACCATAAGAAAAGCTTTGGCCTTGCTACTATCCTTGCTCTAGTCATTGGGGTCTTTGCCTTCTCTCTACTAGCTGTAGTAATCTGTGTGTTCTGTTCGAAAAGGAAGAAAGACAGTAAAAGCAGTGGCATACTGAAAGGAAAGGCTTCGTGTGCTGGAAAGACAGAGGTTTCAAAGAGTTTCGGGAGTGGGGTGCAAGGGGCCGAAAAAAACAAACTTTTTTTCTTTGAAGGTTCCTCTTCTAGCTTTGACCTTGAGGATTTGCTGAAGGCTTCGGCTGAAGTTCTTGGAAAAGGAAGTTATGGAACGGCATATAAGGCTGTTTTGGAGGAGGGAACAACAGTGGTAGTGAAAAGGTTGAGAGAAGTTGTGGTAGGAAAGAAGGAGTTTGAGCAGCATTTGGAGATTGTGGGGAGATTTGGAAGCCACCCAAATGTGATGCCCTTAAGGGCTTATTACTATTCCAAAGATGAAAAACTTCTGGTTTACAACTACATGCCAGGTGGCAGCTTGTTCTTCTTGTTGCACGGTACGTGATCACAAAACTCTTCTCATTTTCTTCCAAACTAACATGTCTTATGATTCTGCATGAACCTCTCAGTTATAACCAAACTATGATAAATCAACTTAGTATCAATCATTGTTCATTGAATTCGAATAGGAACTGAAACTGACAACGACAGTATAACCAACTTGTCTCCACGATTTCATGGGTGATCTCATGCCAATATGGTTAGATAATCCCCAATCACACACCCCAGCCCCAAGAAAATATTACTATAACATTAAAATATCTCATCAATGCGTAAAAAATCTCGTCATAAACGATTAGCAACCAGTTTTGTAAAATTGAATTAAACTTAATCAGTTTCTTAAAATGATATCCTAACAAGATTTGATGGATGGTAACACTTGATGCCAGGTTGTTAGCAAGGCAATTCATAGTAGTATACAAAAACTTTTACATTGTGGCTGATTACTCAACATAACATTTTCAAAATTTTGTCTTTAATTCCATGCTTGAGTTACTGATTGAACTAAAACTACTTGTCACATCTACAACTTCTCAACTTCAGTGGTAACACTATTATATCTTTGGTATTGCAAACAACAGGAAACAGGGGTGCAGGAAGAACCCCACTAGACTGGGATTCCAGGGTGAAGATTTTGCACGGAGCCGCCAAGGGAATTGCTTTCATCCACTCCGAGGGAGGTCCAAAATTTGCACATGGCAACATCAAGTCAAACAACGTGCTCATAACCGAAGAACTAGACGGCTGCATCTCTGATGTTGGATTGCCACCTCTAATGAACACCCCAGCAACCATGTCCAGAACCAACGGCTACAGAGCTCCAGAAGTGAGTGACTCAAAGAAGATCACTCAGAAGTCTGACGTATACAGCTTTGGGGTGCTGCTGCTTGAAATGCTGACAGGGAAGACACCACTGAGGTATCCAGGGTATGAGGATGCGGTTGATCTTCCAAGGTGGGTGAGGTCTGTTGTGAGGGAGGAATGGACTGCAGAAGTGTTTGATGAGGAGCTTCTGAGAGGGCAGTATGTTGAAGAGGAAATGGTTCAGATGCTTCAGATTGCATTAGCATGTGTGGCTAAGGGGTCAGAAAATAGGCCTAGAATGGATGAAGTTGCTAGAATGATTGAGGAAATTAAGCATCCTGAGTTGAAGAACCGGCCATCCTCTGAGTCTGAGTCTAATGTGCACACACCATGATCAATCTTTTTATCTTTTGTTCTGTCCTAAATTAATAAGCATGTTTCATTGTAAGATACTACTCATGTTTTTATTACAGCTTCCTTCTTGTTTCACATTATTTGGTCAAGTTATGAAAGATTTGGCTGATTGTTGTTCAGTCTGTGGAAATAATTCAAGCTCCATTTTGCACACCAAAGGTCCCCCATTAAGTTGCATTTTCTTTTCCTTTCAAATTCTTCTCAGAAAACAGGGGGTTTAGGTGGAAAGAAGAGAAAGATATAAAGAGAAGCAACTGAAAAAAGTGATAAAACAGTAAATATTATTTGAGGAAATAGAGAGAAATGTAAGAGACATATGGGTGAAAGTGAATATGTGTGTTTTTATTTAAAATTCAATAAATTGTATTACATAAATATATGTATGTATGTATTTATTTATTTAATATAAAGGGTATGGATACTTTTACAACCGATTATAAGGAAATAACGATTTGATGACTAATTATACTACTATTGTAATAATATATTTTCTATTTTTAAATAAAAATTATTAATATATATATATATATATATATATATATATATATATATATATATATATATATAAAATTAAAGAAAAAGGAAACAGTAGATGAAGGTGGAGATAATATATGGGAGAGGGAAGGAAAAGGGAAAAGGATGAAGAAAAATGACTTACATAATATAGATAAAATAAGATAAGAACTTAGATTAAGTTTTAAGCGATGGAATAAAAGTTAAATTGTGTTGTTAAATCTTAAGTGTGAATGAAGAACCCATTAAGAGTGGTTAAGTACAGCGAGATATTCTAATGTGTTCTTTTATCTTTTGAAAATGTGAATGAGATATGCCAATAATTTTATGGGCCATGTATCATGGGCTCAGCATTATTGAGGACTCACAATATAGACTGCTTCTTCCTGCACCTCCAAGTCTTTTTGAGGCAACCAAAAAATTTAAAAATTCTAACATTACTTTTTGTGCAATGATTTAGTTTTGAAGTAATAGAACATTGGATTGGAATGGAGGAGGGCTGTGTAGAAACGTGAAGGTTGGAGGTGACTGGGAAGGTGCAATGCGTAGTCATGAATCCGTGAATAACAACAAAATCAAACTACAAATTTAAAAAAATAAAAAAAATTAATTTTCGTAATAAATGACTTACAAAATGGAGCATTCCGTAACTTTAAAACCCCTAAAAATTTTCTTAAATATTTTATAAATTTAAAAATACATCATACATACCTCAAATAATCTTTAAATGTGTTGTTTTTGAAAGTTTTCCGAATAAAAATAATCACAAAAATGAAATCACGAAAAAAGACTTGAGCTTGGTGAAGCTGCACAGCAAAAATAGAGGTAGCATAGTGAAAGAGGAGATACGTGGGTTTTAGGATTTAAGAGCATTCTAATCTTCACGGTATCTGTTCAAAATATAAAATTTGAGGATGGCCCAAAAATTTGCTTGGAGGTGCAGGCAGAAGCAGTCCACAATATATTTACGTTCGGTATGTTTTTGGTGGAACAAAGAGGAAAGACTGAGGTGAAAGAAAAAGGAAATACAAATGGTGTTTATACTTTTATGTCTTTGTTCCTCCTTTTATTACACTCGTTCAATCATTCCCGCCAATTTATTTCATGCACATGATTTTTTACAATTTATTTTTTTAAGAATGTCGTGTAATTTTTACTAAAATTCACTGAAATAGGTAGATTTCTTTCTTCTTACAGAAATTAATAAGTCGAGTAACGATTATAAAATGAAAGAGTTATCTTTCATTTTTTTTTCATTCAAGTAGTACGATTATTATGATACGGTTTTATTTAATTTATAATTTTAAAAATTAAACATTTAATATGAAAATTAAAAATCCTGATGAACACAATTTCATTGCAGGAAAATTTAACTTAAAAACCGTGAATTAACCTAAATTATTTTATAATTTACACTAAAATTGTATTATAATGATACTATTTTTATTAATTTTTTTAATAAAATCGTGTTAATTTGATAAACTTATTCGTAATCTTCATTCTAAAATTCTGTGAAAATATTATACTAAAATGAAAAAATAAACTTATATTAAACTTTTGTTTCACGTAATTTTTTATCTAAGTCGTCATGTATGATACTATTTTAGTATAATTTTTTGTTTACAATTTCAGTATTAATTTCTTTTAACTGAATTCGTGATATGTAATTTTTTTAATTGAAGTCGTAATATACCGAATTCGTAAAATAATAAAATTTTTAGTGCTTCTGATTTCATGTACCTTTACAAGTTCAATAATATAAGATGAAAGGAAAGACGAATAGATAAGAGATCGTCTTTAATTATATTAAGTATTTAAATATAAGTCTAAGTTACATATTAAATAGAAATGAGATTGAGATTGTTGAGCAATATAGAAGAGAAAAGACCTACAAACCAACTTAAGGTTTTTGATTGAAAGTGATGTCATTTTTTTATATTAATTTTGATTCTCTTATATTGATTTTAACTCAATTCTTATTCTTGTGAAATCTTTCTATTATTTTTTCCTCAAATTTTCTCAACAAACACAATTTTCGTTTTTGAGCTTTGCAACATTCTTTTATTGCAAAGTAAGAATATATTTGAAAAACCTTATTACAAAATACTTTTTTATAAGAGAAGAATAAATTTATAAGACAAAAAATTAATTTATATACAAAATTAAAAAAAATATGTTAAATACTCTTTTTTTCTTTCATTATTACGATGAAATTTTCAACTTTCTTCTACTATTTTTTTAATTATTTTAATTTGATCTGTTTCTTTTAAATGAGTCAACATATTTCTTTTTAGTAATAAATAAATTTCGTTGTGTGTGCTACTTGTTATTTTTTTCAATAAATTAATTTTAATTTATGATGTGTTATTTATTTTTCATGTCAGGTATTACTAATATAATGTCGTTATATAGAAGAATTAAGTTGACTTGTACAACTTAAATTTATGAAAATAAATCTTTTTTTTTTTTTTAATTTTGTGTATAATTTTTTTTTCTTAGTCTTGTGATAGAATTTTTTTACATATAAGTAATAAAAAAATGATATATTAATTAGATGTTAAGATCGTGTTAGATATACGAGACTCGTACAAGTAAAAATATATTAGAATATTTAAATAGGTAAAAGTTTTAAGGTATAAATGATTCATTAATTACACAATTATTATTTTATCTATATTTCTCTAACCTGATCAGTAGATTATTTTTGAATATATCCTTATTATTATAGTTTAAATCTTGGAATATAAGGAAGGAAATATCTTAAGATATAACATGAATACACCTCAATACGTAAGGAAGAATGCATCTTGATACGTAGTTAATGTCGAGCTTCATCGTTGGATCTCCATCATCACCTTCACTCCACCTCTCTTCAACTCTTGACAGTAATGGAGAACTGAGAACGGAACTCGCTGCGTCAATGTAGCACATGATGATTACAAAAGTTACACTTAAAAAAAATTGGAGGAATCAATGTAGTCAAATCCTAAGCTTGGAAACCAAGTTCTACAGATTTGCCAAAATCACACACTCATAGTTTACTTGGTAGCTGCTTTGATTGTAAATATACCCACATCCATAAAAATGGATTAAAATGTCACCAATTTGGTTCAAAATCTTATATCATGATGAGATATTCTTATAAAACTTGGGTTTTACAGTTAAGACTCTCGTGAAGATTCATGCCCTGTAAAAGTATAAGTTCTAAATTGAAGTTTGACATCGACTCGATAATAATTGGTAATTAAACTTATTGGAAGTAATTTATGCGTTGGGGGTGAACCAATATAGATATTCTTATATTTTTTTATATATTTTTTATACTAATTGGTCATTGGTCTAGTATACTGTGAGAAAGAGTTAAAAATTATATTTAACCTTCTTTTAGAGTCTGTTATTTTGATAAATGAGAGACAAATGCTTTTTTACAGAGTTTGTTAACGAATTATACACTTTAAAATATAAAATATATTTAAGATTATATGATCCAACCATATACATTTTTATTTTAAATTATATTTTAAAATATATAATATGAAATAAAATTTCATAAAGGTAAAATTCAAATTTCAATTTTTATGGATAGCAGCTTCAAAATATGGAGGTGCATAGTGTAATAGTCTAAAAATATTATTTTTAGCCCATTGTTTTCGGCTGAATGAATTATAATTTTGAAGAGAGGGCTTCTTACTCTACCTCCTTACTTTCTTTCTTCACATACCTATTTTAGATTTTTGGCAAATTTCTCAAACTATTCTAGATTTTTAACAAATTTCTAAACTAGTGTAATTTTTTTTTAAAATTATCAAAATAGTGTATTTTTTATTTTATTTTCGGATATAAGTAAATCGTGCAGAGATTGCACGATATCATTATGAATAAATCGTTCTATTATTGCACGATTTTAATTTAAGATATATAAAATCGTGAGAAGATAACACAATTTAATTAAAGGAATGAAATTGTGGAATAAAGGTACGATTTTAATTAAGTAATTAATTAATTAATTGAAATCCTTAGGCTGCTGCAAGAGTTTAGGATGATTAATTCTCCCACCTTTCCTCTCCTATTTCTCCATGTTTTATTGGGTTGTGCACATAAAATTAAATTAGAATTAATGCATAGTGATAAAAATGATTTTAGAAATTTTGATGAAAATAAAAATGTAGTCATTGAAATTAATTAATTGTCATTTAAATAATTGAAATAAATGTGAAATTAATTTGATGGAAGAATATGAAGAAAAGTTCCACTGATTTTAATTTGAATGGTTTATATATAGAGAAAATTTAAATTATTTGAATTGATTAGTTTCTAAAACTTATTTACATTTTTTTCCTTCTTAAAAGTACTTCCGCTTTTTTTTATATTTTTTTTACATAGATAATTTGTAAGTTTGGGAATTTGTATAAAAGAAAAAAAAAAGAGGGGAAGTAGTTTGAGATTTTTTATAAAATTACAACAATGGTTATTTTTATAAAAAAAAAGAGCATAAATAGTTTTAAAAAGGAAAAAAAATATAAATAAGTTTTAGAATTTTTATAAAAGAAAAAAAAGAGTGGAAGTACTTTTCATTTTCATTAAAATTTCTAAAACCTTATTATCACTATGCATTAATTTTAATTTAATTTTATGTGCACAACCCAATAGAACATGGAAAAATAGGAGAGGAAAGGTGGGAGAATTAATCACCCTAAACTCTTGCAGTAGCCTAACCATTTCAATTAATCAATTAATTACTTAATTAAAATGTATCTTTATTCCACAAATTCATTCCTTTAACTAAATTGTGTTATCTCTCAGGATTTCATATATCTTAAATTAAATCGTGCAATAGTAGAACGATTTATTCACAATGATATCGTGCAATCTCTGCACGATTTACCTATATCAGGAAATAAAATAAAAAATACACCATTTTGGAAATTTAAAAAAAAAATTACACTAGTTTAGAAAATTTGCCTAGATTTTTCATATTGTTCTTATTATTTTATTGCACAATCAATTATATCTTTCTTAACCCTACACTTCTATATATTGTTACACCTGAACCTGTGCTGCCACTTGAACTCGCGCCACCAGCTTTGTGCCGCCAAGCAAGGAGCATTTCTCGTTGTCGTTGCCACTATCGTTGCCATCGTCCAACACTGTGTGGAATGGTTATGCCGTCACTCTAAGGATCGCTCTAAAAAATTTTGAAGATTAACCAGCATCGTCTCAAGTTCTTTCTCAACTTCTTGTCATAGCTACTTATAGTTTCTTTACATTAATTTGCTTGTCAAGTCAATCAAGTTGTATGGATTCCTTACATTTTCTCTATTTTCTTCATAATAAATTTTATTTTTTTATTCAAATTAAAATTAAGGCAAGTGTTTGTCACCCAATACCAATGGAACAACCAGCTTATGCTATTATTTTATTTCAATTTTGATGCTTTTAACTGGGATATATTACACACATTTACAACTTTTAAAGTAAAAATATAATGATACATTGAATAATAGATTGAAATAAGTTTTTCACTCATTTTAATCTTTTTGATTCTCATTCATTGAATTCAATCTTCTAGATTGAGCAATCCGGAAGAGAAACTGAATGCAGAATGATCCCCTACCCCACGTCATACAACGCCACCCATCTTCAATTGTAACTAATGATGAATACAATGAACACTTCTTTATAATGACAGCGTAATTTGAAAATTTTAAAGGATGAGATATATAAAGGTGTAGGTTGGTGAGGGTAAATTAGATATTATATATTTTAATGAAGGGTAATTTGAGAATTTTTAAAATATATGGAGGTGGAGGAAGAAAGCAGGAAGACGCAAGAAACAGGTGAAGAATTAAAAAAAAAAAATAGGGTGGGCTTTCGACTAGTTGATCATTATTTTGCTCTAAATATAGTTTTATTTTAAAAATTACATTATAGACTATTTTTTTAAGATAAATATAATTTTGTTCTAAGTTGGAAAAACAACTTTGTATATAGATTTATGTTGTCAGAATGCATGATATTTTATGTGAAGCAGCCAATTTTGTAAATTAATGAAAAAACGAAAAAGAAAAATATTTAAAATAATAAGAATATAATTCAGTTGTTATAACTTCATATAATCATTTCCATCAGTATATATATTATGTATATATTTATAGTCATAATTATTGCTTTTATTTTGTTTTAATAATATCATTTATCATATTCATTATTTTCTCTCATTTTTTTTCTTTACATCTATCTAGTTAATTTCTCATTTATCATACGTGTCAAATGATCATTATTCTAAAGAAAATATATTCTTTTGGAACTCTTCTAGAAAAATAAATCCATACATTACAATCTATGTTTGTTTCCTTAATTATATGAGAACAGGTTTCTTGTGTGATGTTTTGTTTTTTAAAGAATTGAATAGAGAGAAATCAATTTTACTTTTCTTAATATTTGGTTCATGTATAAATCAATCTTTAAAGTGTACAATTAGTTTCTTAATGATTTTAAAGTTCAAAATCTTGAGTGAATAGGTAAAATGTTTTCCTTTCTACTACTTATTTAATTTATTTTTGATTATATGTAAGAAAAAGTTAAAATATTAATGAAATATTATCAATAAAATTTTATTTATCTGTAAAATACCATTATCGACAGATTTTAACGACAGATACCAATTATTGACAAATTTATTGACAGATTTACTGACGGATTTAATTTCGTTTGTAATTAATATTTAATAATTTTTATAATATAATTAATATTTTCTGATTTATCGACGAATTTATCAATGAATAAATTTGTCAGTAATTATCGACGGATTTACAAAATCCATCGATAAATTTAAATATAACTGATTTATCGATTTATTTTTAATATTTTAAAGAGATTTGTTCCGTCGATAATTTTTGTTTTTTTAATATATATAGATAGCATCAAGAACTCCTTGAAACAAATATTTAGATAATGTCAATATTTAAAAAAAACTCTCAAAATTAATATTTTCTCAAGTAATTGTCCGAACTACCAAATTAAATGGTGTCAAATGCTTAGGTTCCTAAACAAAATGTTAAATTTACTTATTTTAATTTAATATTTTATTAGACATTGGAACATTTATTAGAAAAAATGTAATATAAAAATCAAAATAATTATACTTGATAGTCTCATGATTTATTCCTTTGAATAGTTAGCGATTCCACGTATAGATAATTTATAATATACAACTAAGAGATAATTCTTATTTTACAAATCGATTATATTTGAATAAATTGGACTTAAATTTAGTTTTAATTATTATAATAAAATATAATTTAATATTATATATATATATTACAATTAGTTATTTTATTTTTAAGATATTATAAAAATTATATTGAACTATTTAATTTTCTTTTTAACTTGTTAGTATATTTTGCTATTATATAATAATTATTTTTTTAAAAGAAGCTTTGAAAATGAATAATTTTATTTCTTTTGATATATCATTCGGAATCTATTTATTATATATAATTCATTATTTAGTTTACAGATATTCTAGATATTATACTTAATCTGTTTTTTTTTCTATTCAGTTTATTAATATATTTTATTATTACATAGAATTTTACTTTTTACAAATGATACATCTTAATTTAATAAAAATTGTCTCTTTTAGATAATAATATAAAGATTCACCTTAGAATAGAAATACTATATTAATAAAGTTAACTCAAGGATCTTAATCCATGTTCCTGTTGTCTCAATTAATATTGAACTGGATGTCTTATTAACAATAACAGAAATAAAAAAACAATAACAAAAAAAGTATAAGACGTGATGACGAATAGAAATATTATATTGATAAAGTTAATTCCAGGATCTCACATAATGATTATCACATCATTAACCTGTGGTCTCAATTAACATTGAAATGTATGTCTTATTATAATAATAATAAAAAAAAAGTAAAACATGATGAGGCATGCAAGGCCACGTTTGGCTTATTTAGATATAAGGGAAATTGTATACATATGCATGCCCAGGAGCTTAAGGAGCAGTGTAACCTGAAAAGCACGGTTTGATAGTATCAGCAATCGCAACATGAAAAACAAATAATATCTAGAAATAAGCACATAATAATATTAAAACAATATTTACTTATAATAATTAAATATTTTTTTAAAGTTTAAAAGATTTTATTATGTAATAACATACCTACTTATATAATAATAATAATATTATTATTATTAGTAGGACAGAATAATAAAAACTTACTTCCGCACTTGGTTCCGGAAGCAAGTGGCTTTTGACACTGATTGAGGACATACACGATTTTTTCTGTGCTGAAAATCATCTCAAACATTCCAAAATATTTGCAGAGACAGTTGACATCAGTAGGTTTCAGTGCTTCGCAGCATTGCGGAGACGGTGGAGTCTTTTCCCCTGACCGTTGGATGTATTCCCCACAATCAGTACCAATAGTCTCCGGATCACCACCACATTCAAATTGTGCTGAAATGAGAGGTAAGTTTCCTATCACCATCACCACAATCCCACACACCACCAACATTACAAATACTCTCTTTCCCATCTTCAAAACTAATATCACCATCAATGCAAATGGAGGATTTCATATCACATATTTATACCACAATCACTAGGGCTTAAGCTATTTTTTTCAGTAATCAAATTAAACCATTTACCATTATTTTCCCTATGCCTATTGAAATATGATTAAGTCCGTATTTGACTTTCTTATAAGGATTAGCTCAAGTAGCACGTTTTTTTAAGGGCTTAAGCCATTTTTTTCTTCAAAATAAGCAAATTAAAGCATTTACCATTATTTTCCTTATACTCATTAAAATGTGATTAAGTAAGTATTTGAATTTCTTTTCAGGGTTAGCTCAAGTAGTACACTTTAATCTTTGAAATTTTCGATGAGTAAAGGGTCATTGGTAGAAACTTTTGGTTAAAACTAGGATGCTAGTGTATATTTTATAACTTGGTGACAAAGTTGTTGTCTAGGATGGTAGAAGTATATTGTTGTAGATGTTTGACGGTTGTTTCCTGTTCACAAAGAAGATATTTTTACCTTTATTTTTTTTATAGCAAATGTAAAAAGATAAAATCAACTAAAACAATCTTAAATTCAATTAATTAACTTTGTAATTTTTAATATTGATTAATGTGATATTATTTCAATTTGACTTTTGGTATATAATAATTTCACAAATTGTAAGTAAATATATCTAATTTCAAATTGAACTTTGAAGAATTTAATGCAAGTAATTTTGATTTGAAATGTTAATCTTTTTAGACTCCATTAGTTTTTACTACGTAATCTTTTTTTTTTTTATAAAAAATAATGAAATTAATATGAAGTAAAAAAAAATGTTTCAACCCTTAAAAAAATAATATTTTCAGAAGTTAATAGATTTATCTAATATACATTTGATTATCAATATTTTACACCCTTATTACTTAAAAAAAATATAAAAAACATAACAGTATCCTAAGTATGATGATGATAATATGGGTGAGACCAAAGAATAGTTATAAAATAATTGTAAAATTAATAAATTAATAAATAAAAGTCAATAAACAAAGATAGTTATAAAATAATTAATAAGATGATGAATGTCTTATTTTCTTTTCTTATCAATTCTTGTTTGCAGTTGATATAGTAAAATGAGACTAAGTTTAGTAATGTTCTGCACAAGTTAGTTTAATTTTTATATGTCATAACTTTTTCAATACTATGTTTTTGCCTATCTAAATTTCAATTACAGTATTAAATATTATATAAATATTATAACAAATAAATAGATAAAAGAAAAAAGTATATCAAAATGAACGAAGTAAAATTGAAATTGCAATAGAACATATATGACATTGATATGTATCTATAATTTATTATGTCTTTGAAAAATAAAATAAAAAGGAGGGTATCCAACTTGCATAAAAGATACTGTAATTCTTTCATGAACATATCTAAGGTGAAGAAGAGAAAGAATGAATTGGGAAGCTGAAAAGAAATAAGAAATGGTTGCATTAATTACACAGGTGCGTAAGGTCCCGCTATAAAGCATTACAATGCTCTGGTCTATTACAGAGACTGGTTTATGCACCTTTAGAACCTAAAAATTCTTCATCAGCACAAATTTTCATCTCCAGAGTATTCTTGGATAGATTCTGAACAAAAACTAATTTGGAGAAGAGAGGTTTAATATTAGAAAGAATATTGTGTCTTCTTTATAGAAATCACGAAGAAACAATAGGCCATCTATTGATTAATTGTAGCATAATGCAAAAATTTTAAAATAAATGTGATAATTGAGTGGGAGTGAGCAATGTTAGGCACAATAAGGTGGTTAACCATTTTCAAAGTTTTCATATAATTAGTCTATATAAAAATCAAAAGTTTTTGAAATATAAAAAAGTTAAATTGTTTTCAGAAAAGGGAGACTAGACGTAGAAAAAATCTTTTGGAAGGCACAACTCAAAAGGATGGGTGTGGATGAGTATAAGGTCCCATGGTGAATTTTACATATTTAGTTGCCTTAAGACATTAGTATAAAAGGAAGCTTTAAGTGATAATCTGGTTTCAATGTGAAGAAAGAGTTTAATGTGAAAGGAAGAATCTGGAGTTGTTTATGTGAAGAAAGAGTTTAATGTGATGGGAGAATCTGAAGATGAAAACACTATAAAGATATCGAATAATTAGAACTGAATCAAAATTCATATAAATAAATGATATTATTTTCAATTCAAAAATTTTAATATATTAAATTTATGAGCTTTCTTTCTTATATATTGTTGAACTTTTTATTTCTACTTAAACTTAAACTCACACTAAAATACCTAATACAATGTCCTCGTCAATATAGTTTACTATCACCATTTATTATATCGTGTGTGCAGTAACAATATAAGAGATTGAAAACCATCACCGTTACGAAGCTTTTCCACACGTATAATAAAAGGATAATGTTTTTCACTTTTTTTTTTAGTACAAGGTGAAGTTTTATGCTTAATTTAATTTAGTTAAAAATATGACATTACGTAAAAAGTAAGAAAATTAAACAATATATAATAAAAATCTATAAAAATATAATTTTGAGATTTTGAATTGAAAGTATCTTACATCAATTCACTCGTCTTAATTTATTTTGTTACATTAAGAAAATTCTGTTGAGATAAAAAAAGAAAATACATATATATTATATTATAAGGAGAGACATTTAGAAATTTAGAAATATAAGTATGAGTTGAAAGTCTTATATTATTTTAGAATTTTAATTGGAGGTGATGTGATAATATATTTGTTTACATCTCATTTTTGCAATGATATTTTTAAAAATTTGTAACTATAGATTATTTTGGTTAGACTCATACTCATTGTGATAAAATCTTAACATATATTCGAGTCAAATCAATTTATTATCTTTTTTGCTTGATTGAAAATTAAAAAAAAATATAATTTGTCTATAAAAAAATTATGATATATCATTATTCAAACATCTAATATTTAATATTGAATAACAATATTAAAATGTCTATATAATATTATTGTTGATTTCCAGTATTTTTAACATTAATAATGTATTATAAACATCCAATTACTTAAAATGTCTATATAATATTTATAAAAAATCAAAATGTATCAAATTTTGTTATTGATTTATTTAAATATATTATCTTCTTGATTAACTTGCTTGTAAACAATTTCATTTCTTTTATTTCTTTTTCATCTATAATTGATAATAAAGTATAATACTAAAATTTATATGAACAATAGATGATAAATAATTACCCCTTACTAGAAGATTTATGTCTCTTGCACTAGTTACTTAAGATAAAAGTTGATGTAATTAATCAATTTGTTTAAATATTTAATAAAAGATTATACAAACGATCCAAATTATTTACCTACCAACCCTCTCATATCACATAAATTAAAAGATTATATTTAATAATACATCTAGCAAGTGTATCTTACTTTGGAGTCAAATTTTCATTGTTTTATTATCAACATAACTCTCACGTCATAATAATTAAGAAATACATTGCATTTAGAAAAATATTTTCTTATACTGGTGAACTATTTCATATATTTTTAACTTTGAATTTAAGTTAAATATTAGTATATGATAAAATTGACATTCCAAAACTATTATACATATTAAAGTTTGGAACATATATAATTATTATATATGTTTTGCAAACGAAATATGTTTTGGGTATTATGGTTTATGTATAATTGTAAATATACTATGTTTATATGTATTACATGCAATGTTGCAACATGTGACTATTTTATAGATCAATTAGATTTCAAAAATAGTTAAAGTTTGTTTTATTTTTAACCAATTTAGTTATTTTAGGTTTACTTTAATTTGGTTATTGAGAGGTTTACTTTAGTTTAATTTTCTTTTCTTAACCCCGGTTAAATATATTGTTAATCCTAATAAAATTTAATAATTAATATTTTATTTCTTATATTTTTTTTATCTCGTATAAAAGTTATAATTTTTTTTTTAGTTTCTATTATTAGTAACTCTTCTTAACTTTTAACTTATATGATCACGGAAGCATTAAATGTTTTTTCATATTATACTAACTATTCTGAATTTTTTATCTTTTCAATCAAAAGTAAGAAAGAGTAAGTAACTTTATATATTAGATTGTGATAAATAAGTTGTATGTTTATATGATCACTGAACCATTAAATATTTTTTCATATTATACTAACTATTCTAAATTTTTTATCTTTTCAAGTAAAAAAGAGTAAGTAACTTTATGTATTAGATTGTGATAAATAAGTTCCTAGCTTAAATTCTCTCAAAGTTCTTTTTTAACAGTCAAAAATAAATAAAATTATATGAAACATTTTAGGGATATTCTAACTCTTATACACTATCTGTGTGATTAGATTAGATAAATATGCGACAATTAGTACCTATTATACTACACACTCAACCAAATAGGATTACACTATAGATAGGTAATAATGTATACAAAGAGTTATACATTAACGAAGCGACAAACTATAAAATTGAGAAAAATCTTTGCGAGGCTGCATAATATTTGCCCTATAATGATTGAAACATATCTTGCAGTTCTTTTATTCCTTTCATCAATTGATTTTAACCATGTTCCCTTTTATCTACACCGACAAAGCAAACAAATACAAATCTTACCAACTTTATTTGTTGAAGTTGTCACCAAACTTCTAATATTCTATTTAGTTGTAAAAAATTCTAAATATTTTACAGGTGAGAAGTGTCAAATTTTACTTTTTATTATTTAAGTGATATAGAACTCATTTGAGTAATATGTATAATAGCTCAGACAATATGTTTATAAATCAAGTAAGAAAGAGAAAAAAAAATTGTTATCATAATATAAAAGTATGACATTAAAGTAAATAGACTCGCACTACCATTATTCTTCTATTTTCCTTTCATACGTTGTTTAAAATTAACTATAGTATTATAGATGTATAATACATGATATTTATGTATTGAAAATTGTGATTAAATATATTATAATAGTTATTAATAATTATAGTGGGATTATTGAGTTCAAGAGATATGTTATGTAAATGGAAATGTACTACCACCGTAATGATGTATAGGGTGAATATTAAGTTAAGATATTTGATGAAATTTTGATTTCTATAAATACATTGATTCATATAAATAAAAATTTTAAGTGATGAAAATGGATGTATTTCTATGATATTAAATTAAAGATGAAAAAGTCTACCAAATATTAGTTTTTAAGTTGAAATTTAATATAAATCTTTAACAAAAATTAATTATCCGTCGTCTTTAGTGGCTTTAGTCTGCAAAGATTTATTAATATTATTTTATATGCTATAATCAAGTAGTTTAATCTTATTTCGTTGTATTCGCTATTAACATGTCGTAATAATATTTTGATAGGAGAACGTATGATTCTATATATATAGAATAAAACTTGGAGACTTTATACTATAAATATTACATTTTATATGACTATAACTATAACTATATATATATATATATATATATATATATATATATATATATATATTGACCATATATTTTAACAAAGTTGAAAAATTAATAAATAGTTTATAACCTCCCTGCGTTTACTAAATTGTGATTAATTAAAAGTTTAAATATTTTGTTTTCAATTTTTTTTTATTTTCTAATGTATTTTTTAGTTCCTGATTCTTTCTCTAAACGGACTCTAATATGATTTTCGAGAGAGAAAAAAAAGTTGAACATCATTTATGATTTGGTAGGTAATTCCTAATAACAAACTTAAAGCTATAAATTTAACTAAAAGTATAATATAATTCCTTACTTTTTTTTTAAATTGTTTTCATACATTGTAAATTAAAATAAAGACTGATAATAAATTTATTGTTGAGAACAAAAGAAGGACACGGCTACTTTTTATTTTTATTTATTTTTGTTATTTCATACATTTATGTTATCAAACTGTCGTGGGGTTCATTCCTTATTTAGCGAGTCATATTCTTTTATAGGTGCAACTGCGATTATTTTTACTCAATATATAAAAGTGTATACAAGAATTGTTACTAATATTATTCCTTGATATACGAGAGTACCCATGAATTAAGGAAACATATAAAATTGTGAAAGATACATGTACTATGTGCTAAACAAAACTACTGTTAATGAATCATCGTTAATATATTTTTATATTTTAATTAATTAAAAATATTTAATTAAAAATTAAATATTTTTATTTAATTAAAAATAAACTATTTTTGTTACTTTTTAAAAATTACTAGAAAAATAATTTTTCATTCGTTGTCATTTTTTATAATTAATAATAATAATATAAAAATCTTTATTTTTCTTAGCTGGAGATATGACACAAGGTTGAATTTGGATTCTGTAAATAGAAGGACACACACGGGCATTAGATTAAACTTAATGGAGTTTGACTCAAAATCATTTATTTTCATTTAAGACAATCACTTGGTGAAGCTTTTCCCATTAGTCTTTTCACTTTTTTCATGGTGCAGGATGAAGGCTCCTAAAAAGGCTGCTACCTATGTCAATGGACTAAATTAAAATACTTCTTAATTTTTCCACTTAATCTAATTTTAAGAATCTAAATGTAAATTAAAAGTTTGATATTAAGTAAAATTAATATCTGAAAACATCCAATTACTTAAAATGTTGATGTAATATTTACAAAAATTAAAATGTGTCAAATTTTTATTATTGATTTTGTACCTCTTCTATTTATTTTGCAATTATAGTTGATAATAAACTATAATACTAAAATTTATATGTAGAGTAGTTGAAATGAAATTACCTCTTACTATTTCATAAGAAGATTTAATGTCTCTTACACTAGTGGCTTAAGATAAGGTTGATGTAATTAATTTGTTTAGATATTCACTAAAGAGATTATATAAAAATGATCTTTTTACTTTATTGATCTGTTTACCTTATTTACCTCCCAAACCTATCGTACTTAATATAAATTAATTGAAAGATTATATTTAATAATACATCTAGCAAGTGTATCTTAATTTACTTTAAAGTCAATTTTTTATTACTTTGCTTTATTATCCAAATATTCACTAACACTTAAGAAAATGTCTTTTTAAATTTAATTAATGGTACCTAAAATTTTTATACTTTTATACAATTTGTTACATCCTTTTTCTCCACCCCTTTAATATGTCTTTGACAATGGAGCCAAAGTATATTATTATTATTATTATTATTATTATTATTATTATTATTATTTTACCTTTACTCCTATATTGTAAATTAGAATACAAAGAGACCAATCTTATTTTTAACATAAACGTGCACTTTATTATCTTATTTGGTTGTGTACTCCCTATATTAATTCTAAAATATTTCTCAATAATCTTAAATTGTCATTTTGTTATGCCAATATGAATTACAATACTTTTAAAAAATGGTCAATAATTAAAATTAACATTATGTTATACTTTAAGTTATTTATTATAAGTGTAAAATATTTAATACTTATATATTTGAATATTTAATAAAAAATTTATAACATAAGAATTAAGAATAAAAATTTAACAGAAAATAATTAGTCTGATAGTGAATGTGACATTATGTTGAGTTAGGCTGAGAAAAGCTCATTTTTGTTATTTTTAAAGTCTAACAGAATCATATACTAAGCAGAGCGGATCCAGTTTGATATAACCTTATCCATGGTAACATTTTAAGTATTTGAATATAGATTAAATTAGTCGATTATTGCTTGATCATAGATATTTTTAAGTGAATCTTAAATTAAAAAAAAAATTACTGATTATCTAATTTTTTTAATGAGTTCTAAGAAGTTTTAAAACAATAAATTTTCATTATTTTAAACCATAAAAACTAGTTATGGGAATCTATGTTTTTAATTTAGGGACCAATTACTCTTGAAACGTCAAACAATTAGGAGATTAATTACGTATAGTTTCAATCTTTACTAATCTAGTTTGGAAAAGTAAGATCGTAATTTACAAATTTTCATATATTATAAATTTAAATCTTTGTTATATATTAGGTTTTTTTTTTTTTTTTCAAAATTTAGATAGATATAGTTTGAAGGAGTAAACTTTAATTTTTTTATTATCTGAAATTTAAAAAAGAGTTTTATTTACAAATATTGAGAAAATTATTTTTTTTCGTACAAAAATTATAAATTAGAGAAGACTTTACTTTTACAATTACAAAATATTTTATTTTAATTTTGAATACAAAAGTGTATTTATTCGAAATCTTAAAAAAAGAACACAATTAGTTTAAAAGAATATTCTATTATATTGTAGTGAGTTTTTTATTCATCAAAATATGAATATCTTATCTTATTACCTATTCTATTTTATTAATCAAATACATTCATTATCTTAAAAAGTGAACTAGAAAACTACATCATAATATAAAATCTCATAATATACATGTGTGTGAAACTTAAAAATCTCATAACTTCAAAATAAAACTTTAAAATATTTTGATTATATATTTTACAGTAAAAAAAAAAGAATTCCTGAGCATAAAACGGATGGATTAGACTTAAACTTAACAAAAACATTTTTTATTAGTTTTTATTTTTCAAATTTGTTGACCAATTTTGTTTCAAAATTTTTGAGTACTTAGTTTATAAAATTAGAGAGTGAAATTTTTTTCATATTTATTGTGGTTTAATAACATAATTTTAGGAAAATTTATATTTTCCGCACCTCATCTATACCATATCGTTTCATTATATTTGATGTTTTATAATAAATTTTAGGGAATTTTTCTAATTGATTGATGTGAGATGAATATCTCTTTGAAAAATGACATGACACATTCATTTGTTGACAAGATTAGTTTTTTTGTTTATTTTCTATATTGTTTCTAGTAAAAAAAAAATGTTGTAAAAAGTGTTGACGAACATGGGGTATAATAGGCTTAGTTAACGTATGAGCTACTATAATTACGCTTAACTGTATGTGTATATGTAAATTTTGAACAATTAAAATTCTTTTAATACTTACTGCTTTATTTCTATTGTTGAAAAAACTTTTATTTTAGTCACTTGCTTTAGTCCGTAATTTGTCAAAAGTCTTATTTTTATCTAGATGAAAAATTGAAATTATCGATAGATTTTTATCAAAAATATCATTACCGATAAAGTTTTAAGATAAATAAATATACGATAAATTGACAGTCAATTTATTAATAGATTTAATAATAAATAGATTAATTGCTAAATTATATATAAATAAACTTTTTAATAAATTGATTGTTAAATTATTTACAGTAAAATTTGTCAATAAATTGATATTTTAATAATTTTTTATTTTAAAAATGTTAATATAACTCTATATTTTGTCTAACTTGCTTTAACTTTTATAATTATAATTGTGGCACACGAGAGTGTATTTGACTAATTTTAATAACTTTTCTACTTTCATCAATACTATTTTTCAACAACAAATCCATTGAATTTTTGTAGTGTAATGTATTCAGGAACTAACTAATTGTTGATTATGAAATAACTGATCTATAAGAATGTTTTGATGATGTAAGATTTACCGATTGATGTTATTGCTTTCATGCATTTTTTTTTTGTTTATGAACCATATATTAATCTAGGCATTTTTAGTTACAAAATCAAGCTTATAATGTATATTTTGTTAGTTACAAAGTCAAGCTTATCATGTATATTTTGTTTCAGAAGTTTTGAACATTTTGAATTTTTTTTTTACTTTATATTAATAAAATAATCTACTATGTATTTAATTATAAGAATTTATAGATAATTAACTTTTTTGGCTCGTGATAATTTATATGATAGTGGATTATCTTACAATATATTTTATGACGTTAAAATATATTAATCTGAATCATTGTTTAATAAATATCCTTATATATAAATTTCAGGTTCCAATTAAGTAGTGGGATGAGAGGCTGTTAAAGATTTCACTTTAATTAGAGATAATGACTTTCAATGATTTATAAATAGATAAAAACCTCACTTTATAAGCTGGTTTTGTAAAATTGAATTAGGCTTAAAATTCACTCCTTAAAAAATTTAATAAATACTTATGTTTTTTCTTTTACTTTGAAATATTCTTGAATATTGCTCCAAGATTCAAGGTAACATATTGTTGAACATTACACTTGATAAAATTTCGTGAGTTTTTTAATTTTAATCTTTTTGTATTTTAAGAACATCAAAAGATATTATTCCATTTCTCTTTGTTATAGACTTTTTTTGTAACACGTGTAGTTGATTTCCACATTTGTGTGTGTGCTGTTTTTTCTTGATAGATTTTCAAGAAGTGAATATTCTTAAGTTTGTTTCATATTGAGCATGAATTGTGTATGTAATTATGTTTTAAAAAGTAGTGGAACAATTCAATTGAAACTGAATGTGGATTGAAATTCTACCGAACAAGTATAATACTTGATGGTCTTCTCTTTTATCTCTTTATTAACTTTCTTTAGTTTTCTTAATTATTAAGGAAATTAAATTATTTTCGAATTCTTTTGGTTAAGAAGTTCAAAACATATTTTCGAAGTATATTACTAAATAAGAAAAATACACCTGTCTATTCTTTATTCTTAGATGTATATAAAAGAATTAATTATGTTTTCATATATTTTTGAAGATAATTTTTGTGTCACTTCGGTATTTAGATTAAGAAGAAAAATAAAGAATGAGAAGTAACTTTGTTATTCCTAAAATAACTTGATACATGTATGTTTAAGCATGTGAAGAATTTGAAGAAATATTTTCTGTTTGCCCGTATTCAATACAAGTAAGCCCCACTTTTCTTTCTGTACATGTTAGCAAAAGTTTTTATTTAAAAAAAATAAATAAATACATTTTATAATTATAAATTTAAATGTGATTTAATTTATTAAATATGAGACATTATTTTCTTTATAAATAATTTATGATAATCTATTTTGTTAAAGAAAAAACAATAAGAGAAAAAAATAACGGAGATAGATTGAGAAAAAAATATTAAATTAAATCTTTCGTAAATAAGATAAGTCTCTCACTGTCCTATCTTATATTATTATTATGTAACAATCATATATTTTAAAATTTTATAAAATAATATTGATAATTGATTATTTTTAAGTTTTACTATAATATGTAAAATCTCAAAATTGATATTTATATTTGATTGTTTTTTAAGTTTTACAAACCAATAAAGATATTATTATTTTAAAAAGAATAGAAAGATAGAAAAATGATAAAATATTCATTGATATTCATCTAAATATACAAGATGAATCATATGCCAAATTACTACATTTCTTCCGTGTATAAAGACTAATTTTAAGATATGGTGGGCAAGTTATCAACCCATCCATCCATATTGATAAAAGATGCAAAAGAAAACTGTTCCATATATGAAGAACTTAATTTCTTTGTCCATGAAACACGCTTTGAAGTATCAGCTCCTGGTCCTTTGCAGTCAATTTCAGCAAAAGTGGTGGTTCCCCTATAGGTTTGATAACAAATTAATCAAAAATGAAAAAAATAATTAAAATATAAAATATCGATATAAACACAAAAAGTACTCATTTTTAATACAAACATAAAATAATATAATTCCCAATTTTTTAAAGGCCCTTTTTCTAAAATATGTATGTATTTATTTGAACTTACTCATTGCCTTTGGCAGTCCAAGCTTCCCATCCTTGAGGAGTTACAACAGAATCAAAATATGTCTTATGAAATATGACTCTAGCGTAGGGTCGCCATGCTCTTCCTAAATTCACTTTACCAGTTCCTGTAACGGAACCTCCTTCAAACACAAAACCACTTGGTTCAGTGGAATCTCCTCGTCCCTGAGCTGTAACAAAGCCTGGTAAATATGGATTTCTCCCTGCAGCATTAATCCACGAATTCTACAAATAAAAAGAAATAATTCTTTCATTATTTTATTTTCAAGATGAATTTAAAAAGAAATTAATGTAATTTAATTACCTCATGATAAGAGCGTGCATTGCCATAAATAAAGTCTATTTCACCTTGAATGTAACAATCTTTGAAGTAATGGCGTCCATTAGCATCAAATATGGTGTCTTGATAACCTATAAAAGCACATTTATAGAAGAAAGATTTGTCTCCGTATATTCCTGCCGCCAATGCTGGTGCACCAATATATGAGTTCTGTTGATGCACAACAATATTAGAGAAAAGGAAAATTGGAAAATTGGAAAATTGTGAATGGTTGTAGTATGATTTGTTCATGTGAAAGTTCACCTTGAAAGCTATGCCAGTCACGATCACGTTCGCTGGTGATGAAGTGAATGTAGCACTACTACCTGTTCCGGTGTGGTCTCCAAAGCTTACTATTGTATGTCTGCTACCTTCTCCTTGTAAAATTATGCATGGCTTTTCTATGGGAATTTGAGGCTTTTCTCTGCACAATTATAGTTTTGAAATAACTATGGAAATGAGTTCATATTCCTAAAAACGTGTTTCAAATGTAAGAAGAAAACTCACGAGGAAGGTTTCTAAAACAAAAGTATAAACTACCATATAGAATTTTTTTTATTTTTATTTTAAGAAGAATACTATTTCATTCCTTGGTAGAATGCCAAAAGAAGGAGGCCATGCACAAAATCTGAGGGCAAAGTGAGAATGGTAGAAAATGTTTTTGGTGAAAACTTCTTCAGAATTTTTATGATAGTTTGTGGGGATAAATTTTAGTTTGGATTGTATTGAGAGTGATTTCTCATCCTTGTTAAAATCGTTTTGGAAATCATAAAGAAGAGAGATACTCGTTCGAAGTTAAAACTCTAGTTTTTTTTATGAAGGAATCGTTGATTTTTTAAATGAATTTGTTCAGTCAATTTCTATGATTCATATTTTCAAACGAAGCAATAAGTGGGTAGATTTGTGAAGATAATTGGTGAAAATGACAAATAAGTGGGTAGATCCATGAAGACTACAAGTGAAATAATAAGTAAAAAGATATTTTTTTGTAAGAATAAAACATTAAATATAAACTAATTGTATAAATATATTGATATCAAAATATTATTACTTTCTATTTTCATAATATATGCAGTTGTAAGAACATTGTTATAAACATGCATTTTCTTATTATTAATTTAATATTTGTTAATAAATCAAAAACTACATATCATATCTAAATAACATCATTTCAACTTACATGTATACACCAGCTTTGATGTAAATCTTCACCCATTTATCATTGTTGCTCTTTACTGAATCAATGGCATCTTGAATTCTTCTAAATGCTTCTTTACTTCTTGGATTAACAGTTATGGTATTCGAAATGTCTTTTCCTCCACAATCTATGGCTTTACCGAGACAAAAGAAAGTACTAGTAACCAAGACGAGGAGCAAAGTCATAGGATGAGAAAAGGATTCCATGGTAGATAGTGTGTTGAGTGATTTTTAGGAGGAGAAGCACCTCTCTTAAATACTAAAAAAAGTATCCGTGTCTCAATTTTGAAAAGGAATATCTCCAATGTCTATCTTTAATAATTTTAATGAAAAAAAGTATTACTACAGTTGTCAATTGAAAAAATAAATATTAATTACTTTTAATTAATTTCCATGTACAGTTTAAAAAATAAATATTAATTACTTTTAATTAATTTCCGTGTATAATTAATACATTTCCTAAGAAGATAACTATTGTAGATGTGAAAATGTACACCTAACACTACACATAAAACTCCAATCAAATATAATAGGAACAATACGTATACAAATACAGTAGACATTCCTTCTTCCACGTCGTAGATTCTTCTAGTATTATTTGTATCAGGTTTTAGTTACGCTCCCCTTCATATATACATGCAAAACAAACAAATAGTTCTATTGTACTAATTATTCTGAATACACATTCCCCTCGTATCGTTCAACAGAGCCTTCATAAAATAATTTGGCTAAATCAAAGATTCAAGATACTTAACTGGTAAAAAGTGTTAATCCAAATATAAAAGTGTAGTTCTTATTAACTTGGATTTAAGCCATAACATAACCAACCTTTTAATTATATTAGACTAAATATTTCTTTACCATCCACTTCGATAATAAAATATAATACTAAAATTTATGTGAAAAATAGATGATAAAAAGTTACCCCTTACTAGATTTCATGTCTCTTGCACTAGTCGTTTAAGATGAAATTGTTTAAATATTCTCTAAAAGATAAAACAAACAATCTTTTAAATTATTTACCTCCCAATCCTCTCCTACTACATAAACTAAATGAAAGATTATATTTAATAATACATGTGTCTAAGTATTTTTGGAGTCAAATTTCTATTAACAAGTTAATTTTATTATCCAACGTAACTCTCATGTCATAATCCTTACAAAATACACTACATTTAGAAAAATGTTTTCTTATACTTATGAACTATTTCATGTATTTTTAACTTTGAATTAAATGTTTTCTTAACTTGTGAACTATTTCATATATTTTTAACTTTGAATTTAAGTTAAACATTAGTATATTATAAAATTGATATTCCAAAAGCTATTATACATGTTAAAATTTGGAACATATACAATTATTATATGTTTTGCAAACCCAATATGTTTTGGGTATTATGGTTTATATGTATAATTGTAAATATACGTTTTATGTTTATATGTATTAAATGCGATGTTGCAGCATGGAACTTTTATAGATCAATTAGATTTCAGAAATAGTTAAAGTTTGCTTTATTTTAACCAAATTAGTTAATTTAGGTTTATTTGGTTGGGTTATTGAGAGTTTTACTTTAGTTTAATTTTCTTTTCTTAACCCTTATTGTTAATCCTAATAAAATTTAATAAATTTGTATTTTATTTCTTATATTTTTTATCTCTTATAAAAGTTGATTTTTTTTTTAATTTTTATCATTAATAACTCTTCTTAACTTATATGATCACTGAAGCATTAAATGCTTATTTCATACTCAGTATTCTGTATTTTTTTTATAGTAAGAAGGAGTAAGTAACTTGATGAATTTTTTTTATAGTAAGAAGGAGTAAGTCACTTGATGAATTGGTTCTGACATAGACAATAAGTTTAATGGCTTAAACAATAATTTAAGGTGTTTGAGATAATATTTGATGAGAGTTAATATTAATTATTTTTCCTGTCAAAGCACATAATTAAAATATTATTTTTATTATTTAAATGATACGGGATGTCATTCAAACAACATGTATCATAACTCAATCAATATTTTCATAAATCAAATAAGGAAGAGAAAAAAAATCTTTGTCGTTATATAAAAGGATGACATTAAAGTGAATAGATTCGCTCTACCATTATTCTTCTATTTTCCTTTCATACGTTGTTTAAAATTAACTATAGTATTATAGATGTATAATACATGAGATTGTTTATGTATTGAAATTGGTAATAAAATATATTCTGATAGTTATTAATAATTAGAGTGATATTATTGTTCATTATTAGATATATTATAGAAGTAGAGATGTACTACTAACTTAATGATATATAAGGTGAGTATTAAGTTAAGATATTTGATAAAATTTTAATTTATATAAATACATTAATTCATATAAATAAAAGATTTAAGTGATGAAAATGGATGTATTTCTACTATATTAAATTAAACATGAAAAATACTAATACTTGATAAAATGTGTAACGAATAAACTTTTATATGTGAAGTTTCTACCAAATATAAGTTTTTAAGTTCGAATATAATATAAATCTTTAATCAAAATTAATTACATGATTACATCTTTAGTGAATTTACTCTGCAAAGATTTATTAATATTATTTGATATACTATAATCAAATTAGTAGTTTAATCTTATTTTGTTGTATTTACTATGATCATGTCGTAATAATATTTCAATAGGAGAACGTATGATTCTATATAGAATAAAACTTGGACAATTTATTCTATAAATATTACATTGTATATAACTATATATATATATATATATATATATATATATATATATATATATATATATATAT
>Ga0209489_102235_pt1 | contig 39514 bp, 14 predicted proteins | sample SiratrowhiteBW_FD_187527 | JGI IMG/M metagenome (GOLD analysis project Ga0209489, IMG submission 187527) | Root nodule microbial communities of legume samples collected from California, USA - Siratro white BW (SPAdes) (version 2) | ecosystem: Host-associated > Plants > Roots > Nodule | place...
TTTTTTTTTGATTTTTTTTTTTTTTTTTAATTCTGTGGCATGAAAACAATTGAGTAAGACATATATAAGACCTCACTAAGCATGTGCTTGCATGTGTTTTTCAGCATGCATGTGTCGGAACACAGAGTGAGAGGATTGTGATTCTAGTATGTTCATCTATGAAAACACAAAACATGAGTGTCTGTTTTGGCAGTTCTGTGATGCTAGTTGTAATTTGTTAGATGTTCTTAATAGACATTGAAGAAGTAGTCATATGTTATTACTAAGCTTTGTACAATATTTTGCTACTAAAATATATTTTTAAGGACTAATTTAACACTAAATCAGAAATTATTTTGTATTTTTTACACAAGTTATTTTTCCTAATTTTTTAAAAATGTATTTGACAATGTCTTCATGTTTAATGACCAAAAAATTATTTATCCAACTAAAAACTTGTCAATCTTAATGTTTAAATCAAAATAAACTACTGCTATTAAAACTCCACTAAAATCTTCACTTCCATCATATTATCATTCTAGTTCAATAACATGATACTAGTAATAATCATCATATAGTGATCATTGGTACCACTAATGACTAATTATCGATTTAGGTGGCTTCAAATCTTCTCCACTAAAAGAGTGATCAAGAAAAAAAAAATGTATTCTATAATATTTAAAAATATTTCAAGTTTTAAGATTTTACTTAATTATTTTAAGACATATACCTATATATATTTTTTATCACCACGATATTGATATAGACGTTCACTTTGCCGATAAGTAATTAGCATTTGAAAATTTGGTTGATCACTTCATTGAATCTCCTTTCCCAAACAAGGTTTTTTCTTCTACCCACCCAAATTGAAGTTCCGACACTCCACTATTTCAAGTCCACCATCCCTCATTGACTCCTCATAAGATTTCAGATTTTTTCTTTCAAGAACATAGAAAACTAATAACTAATTCTTTAAATATTGAGATTTATTTAAGAAATCAGATTTATGATCTATGTTTTTAGTGAGGAGGTCATAGTGATCCAATAGACAACAAAAATGACCAGGGGTGCACATTATCTTTTACCCCAGCAAATGGAGAGAGATTTCTTTTTGCACCTCCGTAATTTTCTTCTTCACCTTCATAGAGATGAAATTTCCACTGTCTTAAAAAAAATCAAATTGTATAGTTAGAAAGTTATTCTTCACACAAAAAAAATTAAATTGTGTAATTCAAAAATATTTTTAGCTTCGGAATTGTATAATTTAAAAAAAAAATAACTTTCTGATTATGCATCCATAATTTTTATTTATTTTTAAATTATACAATCTAAAATTTATTTCTTGTATAAAAGAAAAGGTCTTTGAATTGTATTTTTTGAGGTCGAGATTGTGTAATTCAAAAATATTTTCCCAATTACACTTACAAAAAATAATTTCTGAATTGTAGTACCTTCTAAATAATACAATCCGCAGCAAATCTTTTTTTTTTGTACTCCATCCATAATACAATCCATAGTAAAAAATAAGACGACATAACGAGAGACGAAGACTGTGGCATTATTCCCATGAGGATGCACATGGAAAGTATGTAGAAAGAAATGGCCCAAATAGAGGTGTATTCAGCCACTGAAAAGCCATTACAACAAAGACACTTCAGTCTCAATCTTCTTCAGTTTCTTTTATTCTTGCCCAGAATGTATAAATGTATGAAGCGAAGTAAGGTAAAGTCAATCCAATTATATAATTATTTAGATGACTTAAATTTTACTATAATTGGATTGAATTAAATAAAAATAATTTGCTTATTTTTAAATTGTTTAAATTTTGAATTATTTAGAATATTATTTATGAACATATTAAATAGTTTTATTTGGGAGAAATTCCGTTTTAAAAATTAAATTAAAATATCAATTTATTTTTAAATTTTTTATAAGTAAATTCTATCACCAATTTAGTAATAATTTAAAATAAATCAAATATATTTAATTTAATCTCATTATACTCAATTACGCTAATTTCTTAAAGATTTATGTATTACGAGTGTTTGAAAAAAATTGGGTGGATTTAGTTGAATAGTATGATTTTTATTGATTTTTTGTGATGGATGTAAAATATTTGTTTGATTAACTAATAATATAAAAAGATATGTTGGTATTATAAATTTGTATGTACATTTGTAATTGAAAATTTCAAGTTTTAATTGTGTTTTTTGTTTTTTATGGTGACTGGTATGATAATACTTAATAAAACATAAAATGTTACAATATTGTAAGACCCGTTACAAACAAATATTTTAAAAGATTTTATATTAAATTTATTTTTATGTTAAAACACTTTTTTCAATAATTTTATTAGTCTAATATTACGTAACTATTTTGTATTACATAATATTCATCGTTTTACTGTATGAACAAGATAGTTATGCATTTAAACAGTTGGGTTTTAAGGAAAAACATGAAACTTGGGGGAAGTGTGTTTGAGATTTTAGGCCATCGGAACAAAATAAAAGTTAAAGTATAATATATTTGCTTTAATGGATTATTAGTTTGCTCTGATGACGTAAACCCTAAACAAAAGTTAAAGGTCTAGAAATAAAAGACTAAAATAATAAAAACTAAAATTTAAAAGATAAAAGGATCATTTTTGTTCACAAACTAAAATAGTAAAACGTGTATAATACAAAGACTTATAACATAATTAAGCCTTAAAGTAATAAATAAAATTGCATAGTATAAATTTATATTTTTAAATAGTATAAAACTATTTTCCTTATGATTTAATTATTTTCAACTTTATTTACTCATCTAAACAAATAATTAAAATTTTCAAATAACAAATTTCTCAATTTCATTTTATTTCTTTTTTTTTTTTTACTTGTTCCTCCCTGTTTAACTCCTAATAGAATAGAGGGTTAAAACTTACTCACAGGTATACATGGACGTCGTACAAGTAAAATTAATAATGTTACTCGGATTTTTCACACGCAATAAAGTTCAAATTATATGTATATATATAATTATATTTCTTAATTATATGAGCTGTATATTATAGTGGATGTTAATTGAATACATTAGAAGATAATAAGAATGCTAATACATTATAAATGAAGACATTTTTTCTGCTCTCCTCATTTCAAGGGAAAATAGGATCCTTTTAAAAATAAAGAAATTTATAGATCCAACATATCTTTAAAACATTCTCTTAATAACCCGACTAGTGTACTTTAGTATCATTTAATATTTTAAACTAGTAAATTAAAATATTAATGTTGAGATATAATACTAAAATTCCAATAATGCATGTATGTGATAGGAGTAACATGAAATAATATCATATTCTTTTGCATACATATGAAAAGTCAAGATTAGTTCAACCATCTCAACCATAACACGCAAAAACGGGCTTAACGTACCTGTACACTTCCTATCATCTAGCACGACCAATGTAATAGTTTGACAAACAACTATTAATTTATATATATTCCTTTTTTATATATTTTTTATTCATCTTTAAATAACTAGAATCATGCAAATATAATTAAACTAAGGGGAAGCAATTTAATGACAAACGACAAAGTGAAACTTATAAACCAAGGCAGGTAATTGGCAAATACCTTCCTAATAAATATGTTTACATATTAAACATAGATATTGCTTATTTATGCGAAAATTCATTCATTCGTTTTTTTCTACTTCATTCTTTTATTATATTACACTTTTGTGTCTCTAGTTACTTAAATACTTTTGCACTGTTCATTAATTACAGTTATTTGATGAAGATCAGATATATAGATCATATATTATCTCAATTTCAACTCAATCATGTGTGAGTTGATGAACCTGTCATGAAGTGACGGCATAGTTTTTATTATACTATTAGAGTCTATTTTAATTAAATTTATTATTCATAATTATTAGGTCATAATTAAATTATTCATTAATATCTATTATAGCTGGAGATATAGGGTATAAATTCTTACATTAACACATGTTCTAACGTATAAGTTACTACAAATAAGTCGTACAAATAAGTCTGGTGGTGTTAAATTAGATTTAGATTTACCCTCTAAAATATTAAGAAGATGCTAAATTTAAGAAAAATAAGATTAATATTTATTGATGATGTGTGTTGTATAAGAATCTAGAAAATTAAGAGTATAAGTGGTTTATATAAAAATAGTGTTAGAATATTTTAGTGATAAAAGTGAAAAGTGTCATACTTTTGCAAAAATATTTTTTTTTTCTTTTGGCGTGATTCCTCTAAGTTTTTTATATCTAAATTTGTGGAGATTTGAAATTAGGTGTGTTAAAAAAAGTTAAGTAATAATTTATGACTTATAAAATGTTAATTTTTATTTTATCATTTTTTAGTGTAGAAGAAATATACGTCGAAGTAACTTGGTTTTTTATGTTTAAATTTGTGGTAGATTAGCTGGATGATGAATAATGAATTATATAATCTTAAAATGTTATGGTTAAAATCAAGACATAGTATTTTTAGAAAATAAAATACCCGTGTTGAGATTATTAAGATGTATATTGTTATTAGAGTTCGTTTAGAAAGAAATATACCGACTCTACTGGTAATTTAGAATCATACAGAGAAAGACTATCAGGTGATAAGAATCGAAAGAAGATTCATATGGATGATTATGGTTTAAAAGATAGTCGGTCAGAAAAATGTCATATGTATTAACACTCTCATACAATAATGATTGATGATTTAATGTTAGAGATGTGTGATACAGCTTGAAGTTGTATGACAAGTGTAAATTTTTAAATCTATTTTAATGGACAGTTTTTAAGAAATATGTTCAACTTTACGTGTAATTGAGTAAGATGTGAAAATATGTTTTTTAATATTTAAAATGTTTTATAAACATGTTATATTTAAATAAAGAATAATATGAGAGTTATAAATATATCATACCTTGTTGAAATAGAGTTTTATAGTTATATTATTTTAAAACATTTTTATATTATTTTAAAACATTTTTAATTTATAGTTGTTTTAGTTTATGTGTTGTTATTACTTTTTATATGTGATGATCGTGTGACACATATGTTAACGTGTTTTTTAAATTTTTTTCTAAATGACTTTTTTAATGAAATAATATTATAAATATTAAATAAAAAGTACGAAATAGTTATATTTTGACATATTAATATATATATATATATATATATATATATATATATATTTAATTTATCACTAATTGTGTATGATTGTGGTTATTAGTCTAAGATATTTTGGGATATTAGTGTTTATATTGACATTTTTTTAGTTATTTTACATACTAAAATATAAGTTTTATAAAATAGGATTTATATGAATAAATTTGTTACTAAACACTTAAAAAAGATAAATAAAAAGTAAATAGGATTTATATTAAAGTTGTATAACATAGTAGTATAGACTAAAATTGTTCAATTTAAAAGAAACAAACTAAATATACAAATAAATTTCTACAAAAACAAAGATTACACGTTTACAAAATTATGAGAATAAAAATAGATTTGAACTTTAAATTTAATTAGTATTTTAGTGTATACATTGTATTGGAGTTCGTAGTTTATAGAGCTAAAATGCATAATAAAATGAATGTTTTGAATATATATTAGATTGTAATTAAAGTTTAATGTTAATACATTTAATACATGAATTGTATTTTTATTATTAAAAAACAAAGATATAAATATATTAAAATAAATAAATAGAGATAAAAGGATATGAGAGGACGGAGAAAGGTCGAGAAAAAACTTCTTAGTTTTGAAGTGTTAAATGTACCTTCAGAAGTGATAATAAATAATTGTGAAAATGAGTAGCTGAAAGAACGACAGGATCCTCTCCTATCTCTCTACCAAATTTTTTTTTTTTTCTAGACTGCACAAATCATAGTCAAGCCTTATCTTTTATCTCCAGCTTCATTAATTGGTGAATTAAGTTTCAGATTTTGCAAGATAATGACAGGAGCCAAATTGGACTAAAGACTATTATTAAACTATTGAAAAGAATGCGAGGGTGAATACACTCTTCTTCAAGTTGTGTATTAATTTATAAACTAAATTAAATAATATCATTTTTAAGTTATATTTCTTATACTAGATTGAAATGATTTGTTATTTATTTTTTCCTTATCATTCACCATACAGGGGATTTAAAGTTAGGACATAATTATTACATAATAATAAAGAATGTACTAATCTATATTCATTAATTTTCGAATGTAATAAGATATAATAATAATAATAATAATAATAATAATAATTATTATTATTATTATTATATATTTTCAAGATGTAACTTTATAATATATTATTTCTTGAAAGAAAACAATCTTCCGTTAATAAATTTATATTTTTGTTGTCGACAAAAAATAAATTTCTATTTTATTTACTAATGTTACCTTTTAAACTATATAAGAAGGACGATAAAAAAAACCGAAGGCATATATGTATTTATTTATTTTTAAATTTTACAATTTAATTTTTATGTGATTTTGAAAGTTATAATCCTTGTTTTTATGGTATTATGATACATTTAATAGTTTCACATAATACGGTACACATTATGGTATATTTACTGATATTATGAAATAATCATTCAGACAAAAAAATTATCCTTTACTTTAAGTCAGGTGAGTTGAGAAATAATCGAAAAGTTCAATTTTTAGTAAGAGTTGATGAGGAGGAGATTATTGCATATGATATTAATTATCTAATAGCGAAAGTCAAGTCACACTCAGAATTATGAAACATGGACTATAATTCTCTTATAACCCTTTGAAACTCTTTTTAAGAAAAAAATAAGGATTGATCTACCAGCTCAAAAATCCTTAAAGACAAAATCCTGATAAAATCTATATTATCTCAATGGAATTTTAGAACATTAATGTTATTTATGGAGATGAAAAAGAAGTTTCCAAAGAGTTTGTCTCTATGTATGTTCAATAATCTCATATTGATTAAAAATAAAAGACAAAGACAATTAAATATATATTCCTCTCTTAACATTATAAAACACCTTTTAAAGATAAAATTAGAATGAAATTCCAAGTTACAAAACAAATAATTAATAAGTTGTGTTATTCTCAACAGTCCCACACAGGGAGGACTCTACTATGGATAATTTCATATATATATATATATATATATATATATATATATATATATATATATATACCATTTTTTAATTTTGAAATTTACTTTTTTAAACTACAATAGTTTTTGAAAAAAAAAAATAGGTGTTCTAATTTATAGCTTAATGATTAAATGAACTAAAACGATGTTTTGAATGCAGGAAGAGCAAAACCAAATTTATTTAACAACATTATTAAATTTAAATATATATTATAATTTCAAACACACTTAAACACCCTTTTATCAACATCTAGACTCATTCCAGGAAAAAGGATAAATGACCAACCAAAGTTAGTTCAATTAGTAGAGATGAGACTTATATCCTAAGACTTAATGGAAACTTAATGATCATTAAGACTTATACATACCTAATCATAAGAAGTCTTTGACATTCAACTCACTTGGACTTTTCTTATCAGATAAAGAAAAGATGATTGTAGTCCCATGTCCTGTGTGGGAGTACTAAAAGGATTGGCTTTGGCTGGTAGTAAAAAAGTGTTTGGGGGAAAAGACAAAGAGAAACCCTAAGGAGGTGTTTATCTTGAATTTCAAACGTTCAAAGATGCAGTCACACTCACACAACCCATGCAGTGCTTCACCTAAAAGCTCTCACTAAAGTTAAATGCCACTGGACACTCCCTCACTCACTCATTCATTCCCCTCTTCTCTCTTTCCTTCTTTTCTTTACCATGAAAAAGTTCACCAGATCCATCCATGAATGAATGATGGATACCCTAAGCCAAATGCTGCTACCAAACACATTAACACAAGAGGACAAAACTGACCCTATTTTCCATCACCAAAAATATTTCCAAAATGAAATGGAAACTAAAATCTACTGTTACGTGGCATTTGTATACCGAAACCAGTCATATCTTTGCATACGCTTGTTACTGCTCTATAGCTGTACGGGACCCACTCTTCTCTCTTCCTACTATTCTTCCCTTCTCCTTCCCTTCTATTTATGGTGTTTCCTCCACCGTTTTTCATCCACAATTAGTGTAACAAAAGGCAGAGAATGAAACATGGTTGGTCTCAGTGTAGTGCTGGAAGTTCAGAAAAGTTGCATCAATAAAAAGACACCTCAAGTCATTAACAAAACCACCATTTTGTCTAGCACCATCCACAAAAACCCATCTCTTTTTCAGCCTCCTACTTTTCTAGACCAATGCTTTCTCTGTGGGAAGAGACTCTTGCCAGGAAAAGATATCTACATGTACAAGTGAGTCCCTTTAATCAAAATAAATAAGAAATAAACATACCCTTCTCTCTCTTTACATTTATTTTTTCCTGTGATCCATATAACTTACATTATTTAGTCTGTTAGACAAGACTTTTGCTTTTGTTGTTATTGTATTGTTATTTTTAGTTACTTTTTTCAGTCTAGGTCCAGATCTTATGCTATCCGAATCTTTTGTTTATTTATTGATGTTATTGAACTTGTTTTTCTTCTGGGGTGTGGTTAAAATATGAACATTGTAGAGGGGACAGAGCGTTTTGCAGCGTGGACTGCAGGTGCAAGCAGATTTTCTCGGACGAGGAAGAAGCTGTTAAGAAAGAGAAGTGTTCTTTGGCTGCGATGAGGCCCACGTCGTCTTCATGTTCATCTTCTTCAACTGCATGTCATCACCGGAAAGAAACAAGAAACCGTGGTAGTGGTGGTTTTTTTTTGAGGAAGAAGTAATCAGAAACGGGAGGATCGTAATTTTTTGCACCCACATTCCAGTTTTACCCACTATTTATTATGTTAATGACACCACAGCCCTTGTCCTTTTTGCTTCCTAGTATGAAGCCAAAATGTCCTTTCAGCTTTTTATGTTTTGGGGTCCAACCTCTAGCTGTGCCAAAGCTGATAGCTGATGAGAGCATTCTCTAGGGTGGTATTGCGATTGCTCAGAAACCAAACCCACAGAGAAATAGTTCCATGTTTTGTCTTTTGTTTTAGTTTTAGTTGGTGACAGTTGGAAGGGTATTTGTGGCATCTTATGATGGTTACTTTCTGAAATGTAGCAAGTGGCATTAGTATTAATTGGTTAATAATGTGGAGGGATTAGTTAAAAGTTAGTGTCAGTGAGTGTATTTTTTCCTTGGGGCTTGTGGCAGGAAACAGCGGTGATTGTTTTTAACCAAAATGACAATGGAACACAGTGATCAAGTTTCCATATGTGACGCGCATTTGTGCAGTTGTCGGGGTAACTAGAATGCCACATTTGTAGTTAGCTATGGCATGTTTCACATTTCTGGCTACCTCTCTCAGGTGCTCATGGAACGCACTTTCTCTTTAAATTACCAATTTATGCATTTTTTTTTTTATATATTTTCAGAAGTAGAGTTTTTTTTTTTTTTTTTTATTTTTTTTCAAAAATTAATTTTTTTTTTTTTTTTTTTAAAAAGAAAGAAAGAGGTGAGGTACTTTTATAGGTGGATTTCAATTAGGTTACACTCTCTTAACATAGTATAAGTTGTGTTGGATTTGTGTTTTTTTTTTTCACCAATCCCTATTGAACTAATATGATAAAACAGTGAATGTTTTTTAATTTTTAAAATATTACTTTTCATTACAATAGATTTTGATGTAACTTTTGATATTTAGGTTGTGTATCCATTTTGATTAAAAGAATTAAATAAAAAATTATATTCAAATAAATATTGATAAGTAATATTTTTAATATGGCATGAAAGCATAGAATATGATAAGTAGTTTAGAAACACATAAATATTTTCTCAACTACAAATACTGGTGAATATTTAGAAAAGAAGATTAGAAAAAAGAAAGAGAAGCAAACGGTGTTTAATAGATGTTCTTTTTTTTTTTCTCAATTTAGTTATGTACCAAAACTCTATGATACATATATATATATATACTCTGATGTAAAATATGTATAAAGTAATTAAGTTAGATCCAAATAATTAAAATACTCACTTTAAAATATTTAAGTTAGATTTGGTCCATTTGATTTACAGGCATCAATAGCCATAAAACATTCATACTTGTAATTTAAAGTTTATTTTAACTCTGATTTAAGTTTTTCTAAAACATATTTTCAAAAAATATTTTACAAATTATTTTAAATATATAATATTCTATCATATTAATTAAATTACTTATAAAATTTCTAGTTATTTATCTTATTTTTCATACAATTTCTTAATATAAATAACTCAAATTTCTATTCTATTTCACTTCAATTTTGTTATTTTGTACTTCGGTGATCTCTCACACTTTAATCTAAACAACTCATTAATACGTGTTTGGTACTTGTGTATTTGATGTATGGTTGGATTGCAAATCACATCAACTTTAGACGAATGAGTACGGCCAGGTAACTTCAGACACAATGTGCCACGTCTGCTAGATGTTCAACCAAACAACATGTGCTTAACGTAAGGGTTGTAATCTTAGTGTCATTGGGTTGGGCTTGAAGAAGAAAACAATGACATTATGGGCTTTAATTTAGCCCATCCAAAATCCCTGCTCCCTAATTGAACCCCAGTGGTCTTTTCTTGTACCCCTATGGGGTTTTGAAAAGGTCTAAAGCCTTAGATTTTTAGATTAGAAAATTCAGAAACATATTCCGAAAGACACACTTTAAAATATATATTTTAAATTGCGTTCACATTTTTAAATTTCTAAATTATATAATCTTAATATATTTTAAATTATGTAATTTGGAATTCATTCATTTGAAATGTATTTTTAAATTATTTAATCTAAAATATATTTTCAGATTCTATAATTTAAAAATGTAATATATTTTTAGATTTTTAAATTACATAATTTAAAATTTATTTTTATTATATAAATTTGAATAAATTTGTAAATTATGCAACAGATAATTTGAATTTTTCCTACGTTACAGAAAGAAGGCATGGAGTTGCTAAAGTAAATAGCACACTTGCTGGGAGCCGAAGCGAGACAAATGGACCACTCAAACTCATTTTTTACAGTGTTATGGGTTCATATAAGAAAAAACAAAAATCTAACATACTGCTACAAGTTGATGTTTGGACTAAACAAGAGTAAATTATTGACTCTGGATTCATTTTTCGAAGAATAGCATATTATTGAAAGCTTACTTGTTATCAAAAGCATGTATAAAAAACTCTATGCCAAATAAATTTCAATTTCATAAAATATAATTTTTCAGCTGCAAATATTATTGATAAATAAATAAAGTTTATATCAACTAATAACAGTAAAAAAATAAAAAAGTGTAAGTACATAAAGTTGATAAAAATAATTTTTTTTATCAATCCTTATAAACATATTACTTTATTTCAAAATTAGATTCCAAAAATTGTGTTGTAGATAAATACTTTTAGTTACTTTCACAATACTCTCAGGTGAAAAGTATCAATTAACAAGCATATTTTTATTTTTACATTAATCATATTCACATTTTGACAATTAAAAGTATATAATGTTTTTTTAGAAATATTACTCTATTAATATCCATATTTATAATAAATCACACAGATTTTAATATTGTTAATTTTGTCAGAGTAATAATAGTTTTAAATTTGTTTATAATTATTTATTTATATTATATTTGCATAGAGGATAGGAGAAAAATGGAACAGTTGGAATCTCATACATAATTAGAAATGCGGTTATCTATCCATTATAATTTTTAAAAAACATTCAAAATCGTATATTTATAATAATAATAATAATAATAATAATATAATAGCAATACAAGTAGTGCAGGTGACAAAAATTAGAAAAAAAAGGTTAATTGTGAATTCTGTCCATTAGTATCTGAATAGTAGCAAAGTAAGAAAGAGGGTATAAAATATGAAATCACAGTTAAATTAGTTTAAAATTAAAATATATTATTAAAATGATAATATAGATGGTTGTAATTTTAGTTAATGGTCTATAACTTCTTATATCTTCAGACATAGAACACTAAGATCAATGACTTTTTTTGACTGTGTTAGAACAATACATACACAAGGACTTTATTAAATATAACTTAATAGTGATTTAATATATTTTTTAAAACTAAATTTTGAATAAAAATTACTGATAATTAAAAGTTAAATGATCAAAAGTACAAAAAAAATTTGAAAAGATAAAAAATTACGGATAATTAAAAGTTAAGATATTAAAATGATAGAGAAAAGTAAAGATTAAAACTATGAATTTCGTAAAATATATAGAATCCAAGATTATAATTGAGTCTAATGAATTTAGAAACTAAAATATTAGTATTTTAAAATTCTATTAAATTTGTTGTAAATAATACTTTAATATTCTCTCAAATGGTTTGTTAGTTAACGTGACACAGCATTCATTATTTTTTGTGCACCTTGGAAATATCAATCTTGCTGTATCTTATCTGTTCCGCTGGCCGACTATACATTTTATTTTAGCATTTTATTATATTTAAAATACTTATTTCCTGTATATGTCTATATTGAAGGAAAGTATTTCAAAATCAAACTAAAGTAATTTCACTAAAGTACTTAGGGATCACAATCGACAGTTTCCATGTTTGATTTTAAAGGAAAAAGAATATGTTTTATTATCTTTAAATTTTTTAATAAAATATTATTTTTTCTAATATGGTAATTTGATCTATTATATAAAATTGAAAAAATATTCATTTGAGGAGACCACTAGTGTATTACTAATATATTTTTAAACAACATATGGAAATTCAATGAAAGGTGATAGATATATCTATCTAATTTCATTAAAGTAAAATTTGGATAATTTTAATAAATCTTAAAAAAGAAATTAAGTCAAACTTAGCTTTATAAAATCAATGTAGTAAAAATGAGTATTTCCATTATAAAAATAAGGAAAGCATTAATTATTTTTAAAATTTTCAAATTAATGCTCATATTAGTTTTGTTTTTCCAAACAAGACTATGATGAGAATATTTGCATGGACTGAAATCTATTTATTTTATAAAAATACTTACATTTATCTTCCTACATATCTTATATTATAACCTGGACACGTGAATAGTAATTTGCGATACACGAAACTATGACCCAACTAACATAGCGGACTTAAATATATACGTGTATATTTCATAACATATTAGTTACGTAGAGAAATTTTTAATTTGAAAGTACAAAAAATATATATATATTTTGTTTTTATCAGGAGAAAAATATAACAATTACAAAAATGAAACAGATAATAAAATACTTATACTGAAATACACTATCTCTTACATATAGTTTAACAATTTGACAGAGTAAATTTAATAAATAAATACTATTGTGGGTGTAAATTAGGATAATTGTGATAGAATTAACGAATCTAATATACGTGATAATTTGTAATTAGTTAACTCAGAAGGCAAAATTAGAGTAGTTGAAGGGTGTGGAGTTGAGACAAAATGGTATGATGTGATTAATTATTATATAGTACTCAATATTATTTGGATTGGAGCTCAGTTTTTCCTATTCAATAGGACATTCCGTTCACGACACTTCTTATTTCATTCAATTTCTTCTTCTTCTTCAAATCAAATCTGAAAAATCGAAAACCAAAAGAATCGCATCACAGCACAATGGGTAGCAGAAGAGGACACACGCACATGGAGGTTGGATCCGATGGCGTTGCCGTCATCACCATCGTCAATCCTCCCGTCAATTCCCTCTCCTTTGACGGTATACACTTTCGTTTCTCCTCTTCCGTTACTTTTAGCTCTGAAACCATTTCTTCATCGTCTCTAAGTGCGTGTTTGATTTCTCGGTCGACTACTACCTTACTGAAGTCTCTCATCATTCATTCGTTAATTCTGAAAACAAAATTGATTTTAACTTCAAACAACTTGAAACACTCTTTTTAAGTTGGATTAAGAATTTTGCTACTAACTTGCTTTTAGTGAAAACTAATTTTTCCGGCAATCACACTAGATTGTCTAGACTGCGTGTTTTCTTGCCAATCATGATGATGATGTGTTAGTAGTACCATTGTTGTATATTATATAACGGATTTGGGATTGTTCCGTGAAATTAACCGACGTTTTTCTGATTAATACCACTGCATGTTGTGAAACGTTGATGTCTGTTTCGATGTGCATATTTTTCAGTATCATTCTATATTTTCTTCATGTTGTACCTTTTTGTTACTTAGTATTCCTTTATGTTGCTCATCCGTCTCGCTGTGTCTCTTTTGTCTCTAGTATTGCGCGGTCTAAAGGAGAGTTTTGATCAGGCCATAAAGAGAAATGATGTCAAGGCAATTGTCGTTACAGGTATTGTGATTTGCTTTTGAGCAGAACAGTTTATAAGCTTGGCGCGGGGAAGGGACAATACTTCAGTTTGTTCAATTTAACAAGATGGAATAGTAATTAGGTAGGATTTGTTTTTGAAAGCAGTAACCATGATTTGGCAGGGACAGTGGTAAAGAAATAAATTTCTGAGAAGTAATTTGTTCGAAGGGAACAATGTAAATCCAAAACTTTGAAAGAAGAAAAAGATAATGTGATAAATAGCCAGCATTTGAGCCTATAACCTTTTACCTAAGTCCCCACCCTCCATTAGCTATGACGAAGTGACAACTTAGGATCTTATCTATGGTACTATTTATCCCTGTCAAATTAGAAGTCTCTGATCGAATGAAGTCTATCATACAAATGTTAGTAACAGTTATGACTTTCAACCAGCTAGAATAGTCATTCTCACACAACTCGACTAACTTATATGACATGATTTTGATATTTTTATAGAGAAACTGTAAAGAACTAATTACAGTTGAGGAACAAGAGGGAAAAGAAAAATGATGCAGCAGGCTAGTTTTGCGCTTCACCAAAGATATTTTTGGGCCAACTAGCTTATAGTCGCGTAATTTTAACTGAATATTGTCACATACATTATCTTTATTAGGTGCAAAGGGAAAATTTTCTGGAGGGTTTGATATTTCTGCATTTGGTGGCATTCAAGAGGCAAAAGGTACTTTAACAATTTTGTGTGGCTTTCTAATTTCAACTATTAACATTCATACTCATTTTTTAACGCTTTCCTCTCCCCTCTTATAGAGCGTCCAAAACCTGGTTGGATATCAATAGAAATCATCACTGATACTATTGAAGGTACTTCGTTTTTATGAAATTCTTTATTTTTTTTATTCATTTTCATTTGTGCTATGTTAAATTTGTTCACTTCATTTTTCAGCGTCTAGGAAACCATCAGTTGCTGCCATTGATGGCCTTGCCTTGGGTGGGGGCTTAGAAGTTGCAATGGTACACGTTACCAACTAGTTAGGAAGAAACATTTCCTCATAATTTTCTGCAAAATTTACCAATTCTGTCTCATATAGGCATGCAATGCTCGGTTATCAACTCCAACTTCTCAATTAGGCTTACCTGAACTTCAACTTGGAATAATTCCTGGATTTGGAGGTAATAACTGATTCCTCCCTATTTTCATCTGATGAACTTGTATTTTGTGTTTGAATTCAGATTAAATGCTTCTCTATACATAACTTTTTTCTATTATTTATTTTGAAAACATACTTGTAACCATTGTGACTGGTCATTGTTGAGTTCATGAGCTACAAAGGAAAGCTGATTAAAGATCAAGTTTTACATGTTTTTAATGAAGTTATGAGCTAACTAAAAGTTTGGTTAAATACCTTAATTCACACATTTGACATGGCTAGAATAATTTGTAAAAAGAAGTCAGACGATTAGTAACAGTGAATGTCTTGTGACTGAATGTTGTCATCACTATTTTTTTGTTTAGTATTGTTAACCTGGATTTTTAAATTGTCTTAGGAACACAGCGACTTCCTCGTCTTGTTGGTTTGACAAAGGCACTTGAGATGATACTGGTATGCTACATTTTGTGCTTCCATTTTGTAACTTTGCTATTCTGTTAAATGTGAAGAACGTATTTGAAAACTGGTATATTCAAACTCAAGGTTGGTGATCAGTCTAACAGCATATTTGCACTTCTATGTTTGAAGTTTGTTGGATAGATATCACCAGATTTTTTGGTTTAGTTCCCCACTTCGAGTGGAATTGTATTTTCCATTTTAACAGAAAGTAAGAGCAGTGGCGTAGCTTCAGTGTGCCTGTCCAGTGATTTTCAATTACTTTCTTTAACACTTTTTTTTTCCCTTAAAAATCCAGGCTTCAAAACCAGTCAAAGGGAAGGAGGCTTTCAGTTTGGGGCTTGTAGATGGTTTGGTGCAACCTAATGATTTGGTAAACAGTGCACGCCAGTGGGCCTTGGATATATTGGCCCACCGACGACCATGGGTTGCTAGTCTTTATAAGACCGACAAATTAGAACCCCTTGGGGAAGCACGAGAGATTTTGAAATTTGCACGAGCTCAGGCTCGAAAGCGGGCTCCTAACCTCTATCATCCTTTGGTTTGCATTGATGTTATTGAGGCAGGAATAGTGGCTGGTCCCCGTGCAGGACTCTGGAAGGTTGTTATCTGTCTACACCAGTATATCCCTTTTCCCCTTCATATTACTGTAGCGTAAATATGTATGACATTGTGTTTAATATTTGTAGGAAGCTGAAGCATTCGAAAAACTTGTGCAGTCAGATACTTGCAAAAGCTTGGTTCACATATTTTTTGCTCAAAGAGGAACAACGAAGGTTTGTTGGGGTTGTCTTAATTTTACCTTTGTTTTTCCCATTCAAGTGGCAAAACTAGCTGTTAAAGACAAAAATAGTTTATATTTTTTTTCGATGACATACTTTAAACTTTTAATAGAAAGGTTAAATGTTGTCAAAAATTTTAGTGTTTGGGCATGTTTTTACTCAAATCTTGATATTTTTGTACTCAAGTGAGTATCTTAAGTCCCACATTTTGTAGTATCAAGTGTTTGATGGAGTATTGAAGTACTTTCGTTCACCCGCTGGTGACTAACTTTTAAGAGAGGGGGTTCCCCAAGTTCTTGGGTGTTTATCACATTGAAATGTTGTTTTCTATTCAGCAAGATATATTCATATGACTGTTACGTCATTATTTGGGCAACCTTATTAGTTTTTAGTGGTTGTGATGTTTTACTTGATGTCAATAGATAGGTATTTCATTTTAAAATGGCTGCGCCTATTCATTTTTTGTAATTTTATACAATTTTTGAGATTATTGACGAGTGTGAACCTTGACCCTCTTGATAAAAACAATAACCCATCTTGAATCCTGACCCACGATGTTCATCCTTACTGGTATAAAGTATTTATTTCCTTTCCCTATTATTGAATCGTATATATCTTAGACTTTCCATTTTTCTCCCAAGATTTGAGGAAAACTTTCTAAACCTTTGGATTGTTCCTCTAAACTTCCTTGTCTGATTTCTAGCCTTTTGATACCTTACACAATCTTCAACAATATTAGACCTATGTGTAAGGCTTTAATACACTCCCTTTTTGTTTATTATCTTTTCTTGAACACCTTCCATTTAAGCACTATTGGTTCAAAACTTTTTGATTCACCGAAGAATGTTCAGCAACCTTCCTTAACTTAAAATACGTCTCATGTCAAATTAAACTAACATTGCTTTGTGATTTCCAATTACCCTTCCAACTGCTTGAAATGTATCTTAAATTTGAAAGTGGTGTTTTCTGACTAGAGGTTTTATAGGATTGTTAAAAAGTTGCATATTGTCTAGAGTAAGGTTTGGGCAATCCACCAACCTTGAGCTAACTTTTGGGATTAGGTTAGGCTTGATGCTGGGTCACTTGTAAGTTTTCAATCTTGCAAACTTCAAACTATGTGTACCATCCTAGACCTGGATATGAGGCGAAATATAGTCATATTGCTTATAATGTTCGGGCAATCCTCCTCTCTGGGACCACCTTGCTTTTGGAGTCCCGTTAGGTTCAATTAATCTTTTTTATAAAGACACAGGTTTTGAAGCTGCATTAGGTAGCCCGTTGAGGGCTAAATTTTTTGTATAAATATGATAAATATGAAACCTTGTGTCATGGGCAGGTACCTGGGATTACGGATCGTGGTCTGGTTCCTAGACAGATCAAGAAGGTTGCCATCCTTGGTGGAGGACTAATGGGGTCTGGAATAGCAACAGCTTTAATTCTTAGCAACTATCCTATCATCTTGAAAGAAATAAATGGGAAATTCTTAGATGCTGGTATCAATAGGATTAAAGGTGAGAATATGTTCTTATGAGTTTACTCTCACTAGTCCCTCAATCTGCTTTTTTAATTAAGAAATAAGTGATGTTTTTCTATTCTCATGTAATGTTCTCTCCCTGGTGAGCAGCAAACTTACAGAGCCGTGTTAACAAAGGTAAAATGACCAAGGAAAATTTTCTAAAGGCCATCTCTCTTGTCACTGGTTCCCTTGACTATGAAAGCTTCAGAGATGTGGACATGGTCATAGAGGTTGTATAATGAAACTCCAAAATATATTTGTTTGTTTACTGTCCTTGGGGTCATGGTTGCATGTTATGAAAGTTATGAACTTTTGGTGTTTGATATATGGACAGGCTGTTATTGAGAATGTGTCCTTAAAGCAGCAGATCTTTGTTGATCTTGAAAAGTATTGTCCACCTCATTGTATACTTGCAAGTAACACTTCCACAATTGACTTGAACTTGATCGGAGAGAAGATCAAATCCAAAGATCGAATTGTTGGAGCCCATTTCTTCAGGTGGTATATTGTATTTGGAAACTACTTTTTTCCCTTTTGTCTTTTTGATCTAAATATCTGACTTGTGCGTACTTAGTCCTGCACATGTTATGCCGCTTTTGGAAATTGTACGTACAAAGCAGACCTCTCCCCAAGTGATAGTTGACATATTAGATGTTTCTAAAAAGATAAAGAAAACACCAGTGGTGGTTGGAAACTGCACAGGATTTGCTGTTAATCGGATGTTCTTCCCATACACGCAAGCAGGTCTCTTGCTTGTTGAACGTGGTGCAGATGTTTATCAAATTGATAGGGTAATAACCAAATTTGGAATGCCCATGGGGCCTTTCAGGTATTAATTCTCGGATAAGATCTTTATATTCTCAATCAATTCTTGAAGTGCCTGGTTTGTTACATAGTTACATGTGCAGATTGGCTGACCTTGTTGGATTTGGTGTGGCAATTGCTACTGGCTCGCAATTTATTCAGAATTTTCCTGAGCGAACTTATAAATCAATGCTTATTCCACTCCTACAAGAAGATAAGAGGGCTGGTAAAGAGCACTTCATCGAATCAAATTTTGATCAGATATATCTGTGTGGAATTTATTTACTAACCATGAAATGCTCAGGTATATTCTACTGAACTAATTCATGAACAATCTTTTGTGTAACCAATTCGAACAGGTGAAACAACTCGCAAAGGGTTTTATTTGTATGATGATAAACGCAAGGCTAGTCCTGATCCGGAATTGAAGAACTATATTGAGAAGGCAAGAAGCATTTCTGGTGTCTCTGTTGATCCTAAGGTATTTTCTACTTTTTCCTAGTACATAGCATATCTGTTGACTAGTGAGGGAACAAAATTTGAAGTCTGATTTGTTTGTAAATTTCCATTGGATCTGATGTTTTCATTCTGAACCTGGACAGCTTGCGAAATTACAAGAAAAGGATATCATAGAGATGATATTCTTTCCTGTGGTAAATGAGGCTTGTCGGGTCCTTGATGAAGGTATTGCAGTCAAAGCAGCAGATCTTGATATTGCTGCTATCATGGGCATGGGCTTTCCACCTTACAGGTTTGTCTTATTATTTATTTGGCGTACTTATAAAAAATGTGTACTCGTTCTAAATTTTTGGGGTCGATTTCATCAGGGGAGGCATCATATTCTGGGCTGATTCCTTTGGATCGAAGTACATATATTCAAGATTAGAAAAATGGTCAGAGTTGTATGGAGGATTCTTTAAGCCCTGTGCCTACTTGGCTGCTAGAGCTGCCAAAGGAATCCCTCTGGTGAGTAAAGCTATGCTCATTCATTTCCATTTCATTCCATACAAAACTATTTATGTTATTCTAGGAGGGTTTAGCCAATGTCTATTTGGGCATTGGCATTAGGTTGGGATTGTGTGCAAATTGTTCTTTCCCACGGTAGATTTTAAGGAATAGATCTATTTTTAACTCAAGAAAAGATAGAAACTTAAGGTAACTTTGTGATCTAAAGGGCACTTCACTAGCACATTGCATCTGTAGCCAGAAAAATCAAGATCGTCTACTTGATACTATAGTATATCATTTATTAGACATAGATAAACAAAAAAATAGTTAACTCCTTTGCTTGATTAACTGCTTTAAACTCTTAGCGAAGCAAACAAGCCTTGAGTTGTCGCCTTCTTCGTAGTATTAGATAATGATTAAACCAGATCAATCAGCTTATGCACTTCAGGAAATAACCATATAGTTCTTCAATAAAATTGTGTAGAATCACCTGCAAAAGTTTATTGATTGATCTGGTTAAACATATAATCTTGTCTCTAAAGGTATGTTAGAACTTGTTAAATCGGATCCTATAAGTGTACACATTTCCAGTTTGGAACCTTGCTACGATAGCCGTTTATGCATTTTTAGTTTGATTCTTGTACATCTAACACATTCTTAATTTGTTTTTTATAAGTACAGTGCATCCTTAATTACACCGAGTTAATGATGTGTTGCATGTATCACCAAATTAAAAATGTTTTAAGAGAGTTAACTTTCGATGTACGGTGACAGGGTGAACTTGTAATGTTTGTATGTCTAATGATCAATTTAATAAAATTTTACGAATGAAGTCCAAAATAAGAATTTGTAACATGAATAGATACTAAATTACGTGGTTATCTTTTTCTTATATTTTCTTTCTACATATGATTACAAGTATATTTGGAGAACATAAGCATTTTTAAGAGACAGGTAACAAAGAAAAATAAATGTCGTTTTTCCATAAACTAAATAGTTTATCCATAATTTAGAAATCAGATTTTGAAAAAAATATTAGAAAATATTTTTTATAAATTAATTTAATGTTGAGTTAATTTTAATTTATGGAAAATTTGGTTTGATTTTATTAATTAATTTATATAGAATTTAATTTTGATTTAGGAAAGAACTGATTTCATTTTTTTTCTGTTTTTTCTTTTATAAAAATGTTTATTGAGAAGTTGATGTAAAAATGACTTAGATCACTTCCCCAATAGATAACTCTGACAGTCTTTTTCCATTATTTGTGCTGTCTAATGGATTTTTTTGCAGAGTGTCCCTGTGGAGCAGGCAAAGTCACGGATGTAAGAAATACACAGCTCAATAAGTGTTGACTGTATTGAATTTTCCTGTTTCAAAAGGTGGGAATATTGTGGTGTCTTCAGAAATAGCTAAATAATGTATGATGAGAAAATATTTGAACAGCATAATTCTTTGGCCAAAATAAAAGTATTTAGTCTTGATAGTTATGTTTCTTCTGTATATACCTTGACGGTGTTTGGTTGTCACTAAGAATAGACGGCGAAAATCAAGAGTTAACTTAAATGGATGGCAAGGTAATTGTATAGTTGGTCATGGAATTCAATTTTAGGTTTTTTTCTTTCTGATGTGTAGAAACTTTCTGCATTGCAGAATCCATTTCCCCCTTCTTTGCAAGTAATATTTGATTAGTTAATGTTCAATATTTAAGAATTTTTTCAAAATACAAAATATTATGTTCATAATTTTTTATCTTAACAAAAGTTTTAATTGAAACAACTATTCCTTCATTTTCTCGTAGGAAGGAATGTAGGAGGTAGTATTTTTCTAGTTTGGATGGCTGAATAAAATAGGAAAATGTTTCAAAGGTATTTAATAATGTTTTTAAGTAGGATAAAAACTTATATGAATAAATTTATATGAAAAAGTTTGCCTTGATGTAAAAAATTATTAATTCTTACATGCTTTTTTTATGTAAGAATTTATTATTTCTTTCGGAGTTGGAACAGACTTTGATAATGGCAAATATTATGTAATAATAAAATCCAATTTATTAACGCTTACATACGATTAAGTTCTCTACGTCTGTTTTTTATGCCAACGTCAACAATGATGTTTTAGGATCTTTCTTCCTTATTATGTTCTTAAATCTTCAATTTTTAATTGCTTTATCTTCAGGCTTGTTGATGGAAATAGCATAGAAAATAATTGTAATAAAATGTCTTATAAGTTAAAAGGTTATGGTAATTAGGTTAAAGGCGCAATATTATTTGCCTTAATAACATTATTTATTACTCTCTTATGATAATACCACAGATATTGCCTAGTCCTTATATCCTATCTAATTTTTTTCATCGATATCATTAAAATATTTAATTTTAATAAACAATAGAATCTGAACTTACATATTTTTTCATCATATGCAATAATAAAAGAAGATAGATTAAACAATTAATTTATGCGTTAAAGTTGTAAATCACTGTTTCTGAAATTACAAAAAACAGGTTAAATAAGATTTTGAAGTTTATAAGTTTTATGTGGTAAAAAGACATTTTTTTTATTATTTTGATATCTAAATATATGTTATTATTATCACTTGAATCTTCCTATTAAGAAATTGTTTACAAACTTATTTCTGCACTTAGAAAATTTTTAATATACCAATAATATTTTTATTATTTTTATTTTAAAATTTATTTATTCAATAATTTTTTTTTCTTTTCTCACTCACAATTGAGTCACATGTTAGTACAATTAAGAAAAGAACTGTTAAAACTTTTTTAAATCGATATATATTAATAAACTTTTTTGATAAATAATAAAAACTATTTCAAAAATCATTATTTTAAAAATAAAATAAAATATAAAAAATTATCTATTACCAAACATACCTAAATTTGTATCTTTTATTAGTATAAGACACCACAATTGATAATGTCAAAGTGGACAACAAACATATGTATATGTTAGACATTACTTAATTTTACCGATATTAATAGTTTAAAAATTAAATAACCAAGAATGAAATATTATTATTTAGAATTTAAATAAAAACATTAAAGTATAAGAACTATTTCAATTTATTAATTGTTTGTGATAAAAATTATAATTTAAAAATTAAACAAAAATTACGTGAAACAAGAAGAGTGAGAAAACAAGATTGTTGGATATTATTTGTTATATGTATATATTAATAATATATAGTAATTTACTCTGTGAATAAACTATCTATATGGATATATTTTAGTTTTTAAGAAAAAAAAAAGTTTTAATAACATAAACTAAGAATCTATCCATAAAAAATGTTTAAAAACATGAACGATAACTAAAATAAATTTTCAAAACTTAATTAAAGTAAGAATAAACTCGTTTAAGCAAGTTTTTCTCACTCTTAAATGATACTTTTGTTTTTTTTTTAATTTTTAATATAAGATTTTGGAGTCATATTTCTTATTTTCCATATTTTAAAAATTTTGTAATATTGATCAATTTTCAAATTTATATACATTTTACTCTTTTACAGGATAAAATCTACTTTTGATTCATTTTAACTTTTTTTATTAACTTTTTTTGTAATTTCTTATTAACATCTTAGATTTAAGATTTATCTCGATCTAAATAAAATAAATAAATATATTAAAAATTGAACTAAAATTACAAATTGTCTAAATCATGTAAACGGAAACGGTTAAAAACAAGCAAAAAATCATATATAAAAAAAAAAATCAGAGAAGACAAAATCATAAGTAAACTTTTTTTAAAAAAAATTAAAAAGTTTTAAAACATAAACAAAGAACATCTAGGTGCTTTTGCTGTCTAATAATGATTTTTGTACTATTGTAACTAAAGTAAAAAAAATGTAAAATATTTGTTGGTATTAAAGAAAGTGTAATATATTGCACTTAAACAACATCAGCAACTTATTATATTATTTTGAGAAGAAAAAGTAAGAATGTCTTTGGGTGAATCATTATATTATTTAACTAATTTATAAATTAATTTAATTAAAATAAAAATATTTAATAAATATACTCAATTAATTAACTTTAGAACAATTTAACTTATAAACTATAAACTTTAAGTTATAAAACATAAAAAGTTTAGCCAATCTGTTATATCTTTAATTTATTATTATTATTTCTTACAACTCCATCCTATTTTGATAATTAATATGCAAATATGTCTTCTTAGTGTGAGTTTTATGGACCATAAGTGGCTTTAAGATATCTATGGAAAGGTAGATACAGTCATTAATACACTTTATGTGGGTTGATGTGATGTGAGTTCTTGTTTATGTTGCACAGTGATCACCATCTTAAACAAAAAAATCTCTCTTTTTTTCTTCAAATCTGATTCTTGGAAAGTCAAACCAGTGGCAGCACAATGGGAAGCAGAGGACACACTCTCATGGAGGTTGGACCTGATGGGGTTGCCGTCATCACCATCGTCAACCCTCCCGTTAATTCTCTTTCCTACGATGGTACATTTTGACCCTTTCAACTCTATTTCTATTGCTGAATATCACTCTATGTTTTGCTGCTAATTTGTTCTGTGTCCCTTTTTTCTCTCTCTAGTGCTTCGCAGTTTTAAGCAGAATTTTGATGAGGCTCTACGCAGAGACGATGTCAAGGCATTTGTTATTACAGGTATGTTTTACAATTTGCTTTTCTAGGCTTCCAGATTATTCAAACAACTGGGGTTTGATACTGAAATCTGTGCGATGGTTTGGCAGTGGACAGTGTAAAATATATGAACTTAATCTAAATTGAACTGAGGAAAAAAAGAACGCCATAGATAACTAACCACCACTTGAGTCTATAACCTTTTACCCAAATCCTCACTCTCCTGATTATCTTACCGATGATCAAGGGTTAATATAGGATCTTATCTAATGAAATAGTTGTCCTTGATCCCAAATTGAAAGAGGTATTGTACAAAAGTTGATGGTCAAACCATCTAGAGTAGACATCTTCACTCACTCCTCGACTAGATTACTCCTGTGATATGATGGGAACATTTTGATAAACACTGAAGTTTCAAACTGTGAAGAAATCAGATGCTTTGTTAGAATTGAAAGAACAAATGGGAAATGAGTGCAGACTGGTTTTGGGCTTAACTAAAGATACTTGTTGGCCAACTAGCTTGTAGCTATTGCATCATAACTGAATCTTATGTTACATTATCAGGTGCAAAGGGAAAATTTTCTGGAGGCTTTGATATTTCTGCATTTGGTGATGAAGATCTGAAAGGTACTTCTTTTGGGAGTGTCTTTCTAATGTAGTTACATTCATAGACATTTTCTAACTCTTTCCTCTCTCCTCATATAGAGCGACCAAAACCTGGTTGGTTATCGGTAGATATCTTGACTGATACTATAGAAGGTATGTCGTTTTTCTATGAAATTCTTTATTTGCTATTTATTTTTCATTATGTGCTATCTTAAATCTATTTTCTTCATTTTTCAGCGGCTAGGAAGCCATTGGTTGCTGCCATTGATGGCCTTGCCTTGGGTGGGGGCTTGGAATTGGCAATGGTATGTATTCCCACCTGATTACGAAAAGGAAACTTTTCTTTGTAAATTTCTAAAGTTATTATATTACCCATTATTTCTCATTATAGGCGTGCAATGCTCGGTTATCAACCCCAACTGCTCAGCTTGGTTTGCCTGAACTTCAGCTTGGAATAATTCCTGGACTTGGAGGTAGTAACTGATTCCTCTCTGTTTTCATCAAATTTAATTGTATTGCGTATGAATTCAAGTTGAACGTGTCTATATACAACTCTTTTTGTTTATTCTCTGTTTTGAAAAGATAAGTTTAACCACTGTTACTGGTCATTGTTTAGTGGGATGAGTTATAGAGGAAAGGGTTTGAAGGTTAAGTTTTACATGCTTTTAATGAGTTTATTAATTAAATACAAATTAGTTTAATACCTCAATTCGCACATTAGTTAGGCCAAGCATAAATGTTAAATAGAAAAGAAGTTAGACCATGAGTAACAGTGCATGTCTCATGACTAATTTTCTTATTATTTTCTTTTTCTTTAGTATTCTCAATATAAAATTTGCATTGTCTTTTAGGAACACAGCGACTTCCTCGTCTTGTTGGTTTGGCAAAGGCACTTGAAATGATGCTGGTATTGTACATTTTTATGCTTACTTTTTGTAGCTTTCCATTCTGTTCAATGTGAAGAACTGATGTGAAAAGCTGATGTTTTCAAACTCAAGGTTGGTGATCGGTCAACCAGCACATTCACTGTTTAATCTTTTTGAATTTTTCTGAATTGAACATCAGCAAGCTTTTTGTTCAGTTCTCCACTTTGTGTTGAATTATGTTTTCCTTTACGTTATTCAAGAGTTGTGATTGTGACTACAATGTGCTTGTCCAGTGATTTTCAATTAATTTCTTCACCTCTTTCTTTTTCTCTTATTTTAAATGAAGACTTCTAAACCAGTTAAAGGGAAGGAAGCTTTTAGTTTGGGGCTTGTGGATGGATTGAGCTCGCCTGATGATCTGGTGAAAGCTGCAAGACAGTGGGCCTTGGATATTGTAGGCCTTCGACGACCATGGATAGCTAGTCTTTATAAGACTGACAAATTAGAACCCCTTGGGGAAGCATTAGAGATTTTGAAATTTGCTCGAGCTCAGGCTCGAAAACGGGCTCCTAACCTCCATCATCCTTTGGTCTGCATTGATGTTATTGAAGCAGGAGTAGTTGCTGGTCCCCGTGCAGGACTCTGGAAGGTTGTTATCTATCTCGAGAATACCTTTTTCCCCTTTCATATTATTGCTGCAGAAATGTGTTGTGACGTTGTCTTTGATCTTTGTAGGAAGCTGAAGCATCTGAAGTACTTGTAAAGTCAGACACTTGCAAAAGCTTAGTTCACATATTTTTTGCTCTAAGAGGAACTTCCAAGGTTTGTTAAGGTTTTCGGTGTTAATTTTTACACTTATTTCTCCTCCTTCGAGTGACAAAACTATCAAGAGATAAAGAGTGTTCATTTTCCTGCTTAAAAGTTTGTTATAAACTTATACATTGAAAGCTGAAATATTGAATCTGATGAAAGTTTTGAAAAGACTCTTCTAATCTTTCCTATTTTCATTGAATCCTGGTTCTTCTTGACACAACAACTATAATTTTATCCCAATAGATGGGGTTGATTACATGAATTAATCAATGCCTTTAGGCCGATTAAAAATAATTTCAGGGATATTATTTACCATGGTATCCTTTTTAATAAATTCTGTTAGTGTCGTTCTTGACATCCTTTTATCAATTTCACACGGACTAAAGGCCGTGCCAATACCCTCCTCATCGGAGCCTCCAATGACTTTCTTTGAACATATCCCCTCAGAATGTTTGGCCATTCAATCAAGCAGATCCCGCAGCTGGAATTATGTGATACCCCTTGAGTATGATTGCTGATTTCGTAATTATTTCCTTAATTAGAATAGTTGTAAGTACATAATTATGTCGTTATCTACTTAATTAGGATAACACAGATGTAGGTTAGCATTTGTGTTCAGCTACTTTTCAAGGCTGAAATGTTATTTTATTATATTATTTGTATGAGATTTCTCAAAATGAACACATAGTTTTTCAGAGTTTAACACGATTTTAGTCTGAGGTGCGATCCTACCTAGGTTTGCCCAGAATTCCTTGCCTCTTGTATTTATTATCTCAGTTCTGTCCTACTCTAGAAAAGTTCATTTGTCCTCTGTCCCTTTTTCAATGTCCACTCAATTCTTTATGACATCTAGTTGGTACGCAACCTGAGCATTTCAGTTCTAGATATTTATAAAAGGAAGGAATTGCGATATTGATGGTAGCATTTCTTCTCTCGATAAAGATGAACAAAACACTAAATATGCCAAGTGGTAAATCAAAGACACTTAAGTCATGACTTGGATCATAGGCTCTGTTGATCTCAATATTGTCCTCAATCTTTTAGACCATTCAGCATTGCAGTCAAGATATTGGCTTATCTAAAGAAAATTTGTAGAAAGAATAACACTGCTAGAAGGTTCTGGCTTGAAGTTGAAATAACCATATTTCAATAGGAAAGTCTCCCTTAGATGAATTTTTGGACTGAATACATAGACATTGTTTATGAAAATTTGTCAATTAAATGTGTTACTGTAGTGAAAAAAGTTCATGAAACTACTAAACGAGATTAATTTCTTATTGAGTTGAGATTAGATTTTGAAGGTATTCTGCTCAATCTTATGAACAGAGATACTATATGCTCCTTAGATGCATGCCTAAATGAACTTCACGAAGAACAATATCTCTTCCAGTTGCAGACAGCATGCAAAGCAAACCTAGAAAACAAGTCTTGAGAACTATTCAATGTTTTTGTTGCAAAGGACTTAGACTTTCGCTTCACGCTTTCTAAAAAATTCTGCAATTACTGCAAAAAAGATGGTCAAATCATAAAAAAAAGTCCAATGAGTCAAACCTAGAAAATTGCCACAACCTTTATTGTCTCGGTTGTTGCTTTTGCTCGTAGCTCTGTGCATAGAGGAAATGTGCAGCATAATGCTCTTACCCGCCTTCAAACTTTGACCCATTAATTTGTTCACGAATGATATTACAGCTTCTGTGCTTTAGGGCTCTTGGGGAAATCTTCTACCCATTTTTATTTGTATTTTAACTTTGGAGCATCCAATCATATGACCAACAGTGCTAAAACCCTTACAAATGTCACAAGATACTGGGGAAATCTCCAAATCCATACTGGAGATGGAAACCATTTACCTATCACAACAATGGGTGATAGATATTTCATCATATTTAACTATGTGTTTGTTTCACTTAGTCTCACTAGTGATCTTATTTTTGTTGGTCAATTAGTTGACAATGATTTTTAAATTGAATTATCAAAATTTTGTTCTCTTGTGCATTATTAACATCATGTAAGATATGCACAAAGGGCCTAAACTTGTTCATTTGTTCCCCTTTCATGTCCGTTCCAACCTTTTATTTTCTATCATTCTAGAGATAATTTCAAAACATGGAATATGGTGATGCAATCATGCTTCCAAGACTGAAACAAGAATATAGAGGTCACTGAGCTAGAGTATTGATCAAAAGTTTATCAAGCGATTGGGCCTAATTGGATTTTTTTGGGCCACCAAACAAACATTTGAGCCCAAGTTCAAAAATTGGAGAAAATCACACTAGAGACTTTGGAGTTTCAAGATAACAAGACCTCTACTAGTAAAAAATTATATAGAGTAATGTAGAATTTATTTTGGGTTTTATATTTTGAGCCAAAGTAGCATAGGAGTTTAAATTTGGACCTTGAATTTGGGCTAAAACCTTAACCCTAAGAGGGAGAGAAAGCTAGCGCCTAGGATTAAGAGTTAGGACTGAAGTGGCACTTATGTTGGACTTAGGTGGCGCCTATACGTGCTTCCTGTCACATGTCACCTCGCCAATGGAGATGATCCTCTCTATTCATAGCTTGACAAATGTCATTCTCTAATTGGAAAGTTTTTAAGAAGCTTGTCATACAAGCTAGGGTTAGTCTTAATTTAGGCTATAAATAGGATGCTTATGTAACTTATTTTTACGTTTTGGATAAGTAATGAAATGTTGGGGAACTTTTGCCTCTTCAACTTGTTCAAGAATTCTCAGTAGTCTCCTAGACTAGACTCTTGCTTCCTCCTCACACATAATTCACTTCCAAACTCCATTTCAAATACTTCAACATCTTCTTTTCATGATCATTCCGCTGCATCTACTCCAAGCAAAAAAAAAAAAAACGCATAGAAAGAAGACAATTGGCACAAGCTATTATGCATTTCAAGACTGGGATTGCATAATATGGTATCAAAATGTATCTAGTCTTGATGTTGGGCTACCCACAACTGTTTAATCTTGCAAACATCAGACTATGGAGGTGAAGGGGTGTTAAGATGCCTCACATTATCTAGTAATATAGTCAGAATAATCTTGTTATGGTTTGGGCAATCCTTCGTCCTTGATCCAGCTTGTGATTGGGTTAGGGTCAGATGTTCAATCCAATTTTTATATGGATAAATATGGCTGTGAAGCATAATTAGCTAGCCTGATTCTGAGTGCTAAATTTTTGCATAAATTCTACATATATGAATTTTTCAATACCTCTCGACATGAACAGGTACCTGGGGTTACGGATCTTGGTCTGGTTCCAAGAAACATCAAGAAGGTTGCGGTCCTTGGTGGAGGACTAATGGGCTCTGGAATAGCAACAGTTTTACTTCTTAGCAGCTATCCTGTCATCTTGAAAGAAGTAAATGAGAAGTTCTTAGATGCTGGTATCAATAGGATTAAAGGTGAGAATAATTCTTATGAGTTGGCTCTCACCAGTCCCTATTCAATCCGCATTTTTAATTAAGAAATAAACGATGCTGTTTACCTGTTTTCATGTAATGTTTTTTCCCTATGAACAGCAAACTTACAGAGCCGTGTTAGGAAAGGTAAAATGACCCAGGAAAAATTTGAAAAGGCAGTCTCTCTTCTAGAAGGTACCCTTGATTATGGAAGCTTCCGAGATGTGGACATGGTGATAGAGGTTGTATTATGAAATGCAAAATAAACTTTGCTTATTTACTGTCATCAGGATCGTAGTTGCATGTTACCCATTGCTTGGGAAATCATTAACCTTTTTGGTGTTTGTTGTCTGGATAGGCTGTTATTGAGAATGTTCCCTTAAAGCAGCAGATCTTTGCTGATCTTGAAAAGTATTGTCCACCTCATTGTATACTTGCAAGTAACACTTCCACAATTGACCTGAACCTGATTGGAGAGAAAACCAAGTCTAAAGATCGAATTGTTGGAGCCCATTTTTTCAGGTGAGATATTTTATTTGGTTACTATTTTCTTTCTTTCCGCTGATTTAAATATCTGACCTGTAACTTCCTTAGTCCTGCACATGTTATGCCGCTTCTGGAAATTGTGCGTACCAACAAGACCTCTCCTCAAGTGATAGTTGACGTGTTACATATTTCAAAGAAGATAAAGAAAACTCCGGTGGTGGTTGGAAATTGCACAGGATTTGCTGTTAACCGGATGTTCTTCCCATATACCCAAGCCGGTCTCTTGCTTGTTGAACGTGGTGCAGATGTTTATGAAATTGATGAAGTAATAAGCAAATTTGGAATGCCCATGGGGCCTTTTAGGTATTAGTGATTAGATAAGTTCTTGATATTCTCTATCAATTCTTTAAGTGCATGATTTGACACTTGTTTACTAATGCAGATTGGTTGACCTTGTTGGGTTTGGTGTGGCGATTGCTACTGGTATGCAATTTATTGAGAATTTTCCTGAGAGAACTTACAAGTCAATGCTCATTCCCCTTCTGCAAGAAGATAAGAGAGCTGGTAGAGATAAACTCCTGCATCAATTGGAATTCTGACAGTATTATATCTATGTGGAAAATATTTACATAACAATTATGTGCTCCATCTTATTCTATTAAACCAATTCATCGACTATCTTTGTTTAACACTTGCTTCTAACAGGCGAAACAACTCGGAAAGGGTTTTACGTGTATGATGATAAACGCAAGGCTAGTCCTGATACTGAATTGAAAAACTATATTGAGAAGGCTAGGAGCTTTACTGGTGTCTCCGTTGATCCTAAGGTATTTTAACCCTTCCTAGTTCATAGTATATTTTTTTATTGTAAATTCCTGTGGATATGATGTTGTGAATCTGAACCTTGACAGCTTGTAAAGTTACAAGAAAAGGAAATCATTGAGATGATATTCTTTCCTGTGGTGAACGAAGCTTGTCGGGTTCTTGGCGAAGGTATTGCAGTCAAAGCTGCTGATCTCGATGTTTCCTCTGTCATGGGCATGGGTTTTCCACCTTACAGGTTTGTCTTGTTATTTACTTGGCACTTATCAAAACTCTGTACTTGTTCTAAATTTTGGGATTGATTTCACAAGGGGAGGTATCCTATTCTGGGCTGACACTCTTGGATCCAAGTACATATATTCAAAATTGGAGAAATGGTCAGAGTTGTATGGAGAATTCTTCAAACCTTGTGCCTACTTGGCTGCAAGAGCTGCAAAAGGAATTCCTCTGGTGAGTGACCTAAGCTCATTCTTTTCAATTTCATCCATGCAAAAAACTGTTTGTCATGTTGTTACCTGCTTCTCGAATTCAACAAACTGTCTTCGATGATAATTCTGAGTCTCTTTTGCCATTTGTGTTGCTCCCTGATGGATTTTTTACTATTATATTGCAGAGTGTCTCTGTGAAGCAGGCAAATTCACGGTTGTAAGAAACAAATAGCTCAATAAGTGTTTGCTTCATTGAATGTCTCATTTCAAAAGGTGACTTGAGAAAGAGCTTAAGGTAATATGAGAAAATATATGAACAGCGTAATTGTTTGGTCAAAGATAAGAATGTGTTTGTTTGAGAAAGCCGAAATTAATAAATTTCTTTTTAGAAAAATTATTTAGTTATTTCAGTGTGTTTCAGACCTGATTTTTTTTTTAAATCTTTCGAAAATAAGTTTTCATAGATCTGAAAGTCTGAAATTTATGATTACTTGCATATTGTCATCAAATTGTTCAACCGTTTTTTTTTTCAACAACTTCATGCATTTTTGTAATTTACCAAGTAAATATCAAATTTTTTTGTTGTATAAAAATTATCATTTTAAAATAGTCTTTTAGCAAATTCATCCACACAAATTTGTAGATATTTTAACTGTTTGTAATTAAGAATAGAAAAAAATTGATAATAAAATAATTAACAGAAGATCTTTAGCAGACAGCCTATTCAACATTAATTACGAATTGAACCTTTTTTACTTTTTTTAACCTGAGATTGATGAATGTTTCCCATCACCGTCCATACCTGTGGTGGTTCTAGTCCAGTCTCTCGAAACCAGCCATTATCAGACCTTAATGTTCCCTCATGAAATCTCAGAACACAACTCAATGAAGACAAGGAGGTAGGCGAAGTGGTCATGAGACTTGCGGAGGAAAGATATGAATTGGGACTGTTTTGCAAATTTTTAAAATTATTATAGAATGGTAATTAAGTTTAGTATATCACCCTCAACTTTTTATATTGGAATTTATAAGATGAGTAAACATTCATACTTGATTTCAGATGGCATTTTCTATGAAAGAATAATTGCTACAAAGCTATTTATTATTTAGTGTTGGGAATCTAAGTACAGAGTTTAAGACTCGTATCGAATAAAAATAGAAAGTTAAGTAATATATAAAAGAAAAAATTATAAACTTAGTAAGTTTTAAACCTAACTACTAAAGATTATTTGTCTGAATGAACTTTTTCTTTAAACAATTTCAGAAAAAATGCAACTTACACATAATTTTTAAAGATTTGATTGTAGAAGAATTAATACTAATTAATTCATGAATTAACTAATTTTAATTTAAAAATAATAATTTTATGTCTTTTCCTATTTTCTTAACTTATCTTAATTTTATGAAAAATGTCAAATCGGTACTAATATGATAAGATTTCGAAGTTTTACATACATGATACAATTTTAAATTTGTAAAATTAAAATCGTGTTAGTTTGGTATGATTTGAGTACCCATCAAATTTTATATTTTTTATTTTAAATGAAATTGTGTCGGTATGACACAATTTTAATTTAAATAAAAGAATATCAATTAAAATTGTGTTAAGATGATATAATTTTATTTTTATAAATTTAAAATTGTGTCATACATATTTAGCAAGGTTATTGAATCTATTAGATCATCTTGATATAAAGAAGTGTGTTAAAAATCTCATATCAATTAGAGAAAAATTTCAATAATTTAAAAATAACTGTAAATCTTATTTTACGTATTAGTTTTGTAAGATCAAATTATGTTTAAAATTCAGTTCTTAAAAAGTTATTCATATAGATAAATTTTTAAAAATCTTGTTAATTTTTTTTTTTTTGAAAATTACACCAAATTAAAAAATCAAAATAATGTTCGTATGCATTGAAAAGTGATATATCTCCATTCCACTCAGGAGGAGAAATGAAAATTTTCTCACAGGGTAAAGAATAAAATAATGAGAAAAAATAGTTAGAAACGAAATGAAAGGGAGAAGCAAAGCATAGAGAGGGGAAGGGGGGCTGGATTCAAGGGAAGTACAATGATGATAAGTTTGAGGTAGACAACTTAATAAATGAGCTGGTTGTTGGCTAACCTACTAACATATGATAATGAAATATTTATGAATCAACATCTAATAAAAACATCATGAACAATGGATTCTTGTCCAATCTTAACTTCTTCAACTGCAAGAAGAATAACACTCTGTCATAAGCTCAATTCATTCTGCAAGATCTGATGAAGCTATGAGGTCAGAACAGATGGCACTCATAATAATGCTCCCAAAAACTCTGTTACCATACTTTAAATATACATATACACTTTCTCCACATTCAAGCAAAACATCTATTAGTAAAGTAAAGGGTGACTTCAATTAAAGTTAATATTAAAACATTTCATTCTTTAATCTGAATATTAATTAACTTTATTTTTTTATCACCTGTATATGATGTATAATGAGAACGTTATTTATTAGTTAGATATAAAGAAAATTAATTAACATATTCCATTGCACTATACACATTATTGATGTCAATTGTTAAATATAAATTTAAAATTAAAATTATTTTTGTATAGATTTTGAAAAAGTCTTCATAAGTGTTCGGTCATCAAATAGGTGTTGTTGGTTGGGTCTTTAATTAATTTTCGATTTTTATTAGAGAAAAAAAAAAGATACCTGTAAAAGATACTTTTATGCTAAATCAATTCTCAATTGTCAAAATTTTTATTAGAATTAATATACAAAATATACATTTCTTCGAAAACTTCTCATTTTATTTATAAAAGTAAAAAAAATATTTTGATAGGATTAATTTGACTTTTAATAACTTTTTCATACTACTATTATTAAACATGTTAAGGTGACTATATTAAAAAAAATTATATAAAAAGTTCAAGTAATATTCAAACTCGTTTCATCAAGAATATCAAGTAATAGTACATGTTTAAATGTTACAAAAGGTAGTGCGTTTTGCCGTTTTGTTGCATAAAGATGAATATATATGTTACATTTTCATGAAATTTTCAAACAATTTTATTTCAATCAGACTATTTTCTTGTATTATTTAAAATTTTAAATATTTCTAAAAATATTAAAATTTAACAAAATATTTTTTATTTATTGAAATTTAATACTTATTTATAATATTATTGAAAATTTGATTCTTATAAATATAGTATTAGTATACTTTATAACTATTGCATATTTAATTTGATCCCTAAAATATTAGGGGCTTAACTGATAAGTCTTAGAATAATTTTTTCATAAGAATGGATCATTAAATAATTTATCTTTTTAATTTTTGTGTTGCTTTTGAAATCTTGTTGAACAATCACACATATATCCTCGTCACATTCATTAATCCCTCTTCTTCGGGCTCAACAATAATAGTACCTACATTATTGTTTACCCTAATGAGCTTTTTATGTTTTTTCCACCATTATGAATTTTGTGAATTTTTTATATTGAAATATCCAAAATATCTTCGGAGGATTAACAAATATGTTAATTGATAAAATTTGATCCTATAGCCCTCTTCCTTTTTCGAATTTTATCACAAAACTTTAGAATAAACATATCATAAATTAATTTATTACCCTATATTAAATCTGTCGACGTGATTTACCCTTTGATTTCTAAAAAATATCAATTAAATTATAATAAGACTTAAGATTTGACAAAAAGTAATGTTTAAAAACTCATTTAAATAAAAAAAATTATTAAGACCTATCAATCACCATTTTAATTTTTCATAGACTAAATTTTATATTTATTTACTTTATAAATAACATGATGCTGTAAGCTTACAATATGTTATTTTGTTTAGGATAAACTGTGAATAAGCTTTCTTTTCTAGCTCTTTATTTTTATGAATTATTTTTATTTCTTTTAATTACTATGAGTTTAGATGATAAAATCAAGAAAAAAAAAAAGAAAATAGTATACATAAAAACTCAAATAGATTAGATACTGAAATAGAAAACTTTTAAATATAAAACTAAATTATAATTTAACCCTTTTGTTTATTTGCTTGAGAATAGAGACAATGGAAGTGAGGTAACAAAGAAAAACATGAGTTGAGAAGATTGGATATATGAGAAAGTACAAGAGAAAAGAGAATAGAGTTGGTAGGCATCACAAACAAATACATCTTCCAAAAAAATACAAATACCTCTTCAACCAGTTGGGATAAGAAGGGAGTACAAAAAGATGTTTTTATTTTTCATCAATCAAATTTCTCTTTTACCATTTTCAGTTTATCCATTAGAGTATTATTTTATTGAAAGGGACATTTATTTATCTTTTATATTTTTATTTGTGCCATTGAAAGAAACAAAAAAAATGTTTATTTTTTCCTATCAAACTAAATAATTTATAATTTTTCTTGTTTTCTTTACACTCTTGTTTTCTTTTATATTTATTTGCATCCATCCTCTTTTCCAATCAAATAGTATTGGAGTTAAAATAAAATCAAACTAAAAACATATATATTTCCATTTAAGTTTATGTTTCACATGAAAAAACGTTACTTAAACTTAACTCAATATATAAATTAATCAAAATTAAAGCTTAATATCATTTCTGTTAACAAGACATAATGTTTGAACCTGATTATGATAAACTCTTTTAATAAAAAGTGAAGTGAAATAGTATGAAAGTATATAAGAGTGAAATAGAAGAAATAAGCTTAACTTATTTAGATCCGCAGGTGCAATGTATTTTTGTTGTTGTTGAGTTTATGGTAAGCTTTTATTGGCATTGTTCCCCAAAGCTCCAACTCTTCCCTTTTCTTCCGCTTTTCGCTTCCTCACATTTCTCTTTCACACTCACTTTCATAACTCTTCTCTTTTACTTATATTTATTCTAATTTACTCCTCACACATGTATTTTCATACAACTGTAATATATTTTGTATATAACATAGATATGTTGCAATGTAATTAAGTAATAGGGAGCAATAATGGTTTTGGAGGAGTACTAAATAAGCAATGACACAAACAATTTGGTGGTTCCGATCATGTGATCTGATACATATGTGTTCCCTTAATCTGTTGTTTTGCACTTGTTTATTGTACTCAACAAAGGTCAAAATCACTATACAACAATAGTGTACTTCTTCCTTTGGAATAACATATAATGCTGGCTTTCACAGTACCTTAATAATTCTTTGCATTATAAAGGAAAGAAAATTTTTCCTCTCTTCTTTCTCTTATGGTAGACAAACTTTGTGTGACATGTCCGCTCAACCAACATGTTGAGCCATATTAGTAAAATCCTCCACCTGCAAAGACCCAACATCAATGTGAAAAATTATCAATCATTTTTGGACATCATTATCTTAAACAAACTTTCAGGTATATGTGCACACACACCATCCTATGTTTGAGGAAAAGTAATGTTTAGTGGGAATGTACAAGAATTATGGGTTCCATAAAATTAAATGTATGGAATTAAAATTGGTGGGATGAAGTGGTCCAGTGAGGTTATTTTCTAAGCATCTGAAAGTGGAATCAGAAGAGAATGGTAGGGACTGCAAAGAAAGAGTGAAAAATGGAGAGATGGGGACACATAGTGACATGAGTGAGAGTAACTTTTCAATGAAAAATGATGTGGATTTGGGAAGACAACATCAGAATCAAATAAAGGAAAAGGAAGAGACTCCAAAGTTCCCCACTTGCATTTGCTTAAACACACAAAAATTGGCACATCTAACCACATTTTCCACTTGGCTTCACGGGGTTTTCTCACAACAGACAACTAACTGCATGGATCTCTATGATACCCTTTTTCTTATCTTATTAATTACTTAATCGATTCAATAATTATTTTACCATTTTAAAGGTTTTCAGACTCAATTATGGTTAGTGCTTTAGATCTTTTATTGTGTAGTTTCTTCCACATAAAAAAAAAAAATATAGTTGACAAAGTAATGGAATATATATTTAGATATCTTCTCTTATTTTGAAAATTTGTTTTGATTACATCAACTTAAAGTAAAATCTTTACATTTTATATTTTGTGTGGTTATCATGTATACTTCGTAATGATTTTAAGTCGTCACCGAGTTAAAGATTATAATCAAGATGAATTTAAATAAAAAAATGATCTAAAATATATTTTAGTCTATTTTTTTTTATTTTTGATCACATAGCGTGTGTGGTGGCAATATAACAATCCATGGTTGTGTATGCAGAAAACTGATAAAAGAAATAAAAAGGAAGTGCTTTTTTTTTTCATTGGATTGACTCTTGGTTGGAAGGTGAGGAGGGAAAATCAGAAGATAATATGATTTTATGTTCTATGAAACCTTATGTGTGGAGAAAAAGGGGATTGCAAAAGCTAGAAAGAAGAGAGTGAAGAAAAATGAAAAAAAAGAGAGTAAAGAAAAACATATTGTTATCTAAATTTAATAGTTAAAATACATGTTTTTAGTTATTTATGTTAGTATACAAATATGTCTGAATCCTCTAAAGATTTATTTAGTATTTTTAACCTATAAAAATTAAAATTTCACTTCAAATATGAAATAGATGTTCGAAATTAAACCCGTTCGATCAAACCGGAAACTCATAAAAAATAATTAAAGTTAAATCTTTTAAAAAAAGTTATTTAATTTTCTATTAACCAATAATTTGATTCAGAGTTTAGATTAAAAATAAAGAACCAAATTAATATATTTAAATGTTAATATAATATTGTATATTTAAAGTTATGAAGATTATTTTAAGGCTTTATTATATTTTAATAACAATACATTTATACTTATTAAAATATTGTGTTCTAATTTAAAAGAAAAAGTGTAATGTATTTATAAATATTAGAAAAAACATATAATTATAAAACAACAAGAAACATACAAAAGAGTGCAAATATTTCAGACATTTTTATTATAAAATGGTTAACAATTTTAAGAAAATTAAATTCTACAATTATTTTTGTAAAAAATGTTTATCAAAGTTATGACCAAAAAATCATAAAATTATGAAATGGAAAATATTAGTTTGATTTGATCATAACTTTTTATTAAATTAAAATCAAATTACATTTGTCTTTTATATTTGTTTCAAATGATAATTTAAAAAAAATTGAACAAAGTAATTGGCCAAAAACTTATTTTAAATCGGTACAAGAACAACATTGATTTCAAATTCAAAACTTAAAAGATTATAATATATTTTCAAAATGAAAATAATTTTTTAATTACAAGATACAAATTTAAGCATATTTTAACCCAGTTAATATACATAATATGTTAAATTGAAAAGAAAAGAAAAATTGAAGTTAAAAAAAGAAAAGAAAAAAACACTAATGTAGTAATCTAGCGGTGGCCACATGCCATCAAGAGATTCAATATAATAATCTTACGGCTGTCACTCGCCCATCAGAAGATTCCTCACTTAGGATACTTCAAAGACAGGTAGTCATTTTGACCAACAATCATAAACATATAATATATATATA
>Ga0209489_102236_pt1 | contig 39513 bp, 18 predicted proteins | sample SiratrowhiteBW_FD_187527 | JGI IMG/M metagenome (GOLD analysis project Ga0209489, IMG submission 187527) | Root nodule microbial communities of legume samples collected from California, USA - Siratro white BW (SPAdes) (version 2) | ecosystem: Host-associated > Plants > Roots > Nodule | place...
AAAAAAAAAAAAAAAAAAAACACACACACATATATATAATGAGAAACAATTTTTACGACAATATAATACAAAATATCTATTTGTAAAAGCTTTATAATAAATTAGTTATTTTCCATAATATTCAATTAATCATTAATAAATCAATAAATAGTATAAAAGTATAATATTAAAAAATCATAAAATAAAATAAAATGATAGAGAAAGTGGATAATACCGCACTTATCGGTGGTGTGGTAGGCGTAATGGCAGTAATGCTTCTGACATTGGACTTCTCCGTTGGATTCATTGATGACCTTACACTCGGTCCCCCTTCCACATCGATCCTCGCAGATCACAGGCAACCACGACAACCGAATTCCCTTACTTATCACACCACGGATCTCATCGTAGCTAACATTCCCCTTCGGTGTCCAATCAACCACCGTAGCCACCATCAGATCGCACCCTACCTTGATGTCCTTCACACGGCCCTCATACAACAATTCTTCCAGAACAGCGTACACGTGCCCTCGCCTGCCGCATTCGCCTCTCTCCACCTTAACATATCGTGGATCGTCACTCACAGGATTCACGCAGTTGAAGTACCCTACTCTGAAAGTATCCCAGGGTTCCCAAGTGAACGGCTGCGATCCGAAATCGTCTGGGCCAACCAGGCCCATGGGCCTGAAACTACGGTCCGTTAAGAAATTGCGAGGGATGAAGGAGCAATTAGCATCATCCTCATCTCGACCTGGGTCACTAACAACGATTTTGTATCGCTTGTAATCGATATCTCGTACATGGTATTTTGCCGAGAACAGGGTTAAGAGAGTGGCGTTGTTAACGCAATCTAGCTCATACCTTGCGTCGCCGCATTGACTTGGGTCTCCTTTGAGGCGAAAAGGGTAAGATATGTTGCGAATTTGGCCGCATGACGAAGGAGGACATGGTGGGTGTCGCTTAGCGATGCAGTAATCTGGTTGGAATAGGAGAATAACTGAAGCCAGTATTGAGAGGAGAGTGCGTGCAGAGCAAGAACACCTATTCGACCCTTCATTTTCCATCCTTCAAGATGTGATGATGCAAACTGTTATCCCATCTTTCGCATTTTGTATTAAAAATGGCCCTCCTTTCGTCCACTTTTCTCCTTGTTCACACTTTCTTTCTTCTCTTTCCCACACCATATATACCAAAACTAATTTCAAATTACCATGTGAAAACGTCTTGGGAATTAGCTATGAAACGATTTTTTTGGGGTCACATTTATCTGGTCACCTAGGTATTAATTTTTACAATTTGATTTACATATATAATGTAATGTTGAGTTACTAATTATATTTTAATTAAAATACAAAAAAAAAATATTTTTAAGAGTACACAATTAAAAAATTATATTACATTTTTAGAAGTAAATAATAAATTATAATTTCAATAAATTTTAAATATAATTAATGTGTAATTATTATCTAATTTTAAAAATTCAAAATATATATTAAGAAATTAATGACGACATTTTTTAAATGAATATATATTGAAAAACTATAATATTTCTAAGAATATATTTTTATTAATAAATATATTTTGAAAAACTATAATTATATATTTCTAAAATTATATTTTTATTAATCTATGTGTTCTACAAAATAAATGGACGTGTGTTGTTCCGAAACTCATGATAATAGTAATGTTTATTCAAATGTTACAATGAAGGATATGTAATATTAATTACTAAGATATATTACTATTGAAAGATATGAGAGTGGTTGCCTATTTGGTGATGTAACGTCACTTTTGTTAGTTAGCTAAATTGATACTATTGAGGAATTAGATAGGTAGTGAGTAAAGAAACAATGCCGTTTTATGTGTTTCTTTGGTGAGAGGTCGCTTACTAGGTGGTGACATTGTTAGAATAAATAAATAAATTATTTTATAATGTGATATTCTATAACGTGACTCGTGTGAAATATTATTATAGGTCTGTATGTGATTTAATAAAACTAAGAGGATATTTTGGTAATTATGAGAAGTGGTTTATTTAATAAATAACTGATAGGTAACCGATCTGATGGACATTGGTTTTGTAAAGAACATAGGGTTCTGTCTCTACAGTATCAGCGTTCTTCACAGTTAACCATCAATAACGTGTGTGGAGATTAAAGTGACTGAAAGAGATAGATTGGGTGAAAGGAGAATAAAGAGAAAGAGATAAGTCAAAGAAAGAAGATCTCTCATAGATCAAGGTAAATCTCTTTTATTATCCTATATGTGAGAATCATAGATTCTGATGATCTTGTGGAATGTTTATGATTAATTATTCCCATTATGTTTTAATTTACATGTGCTATCAAAGCACATGGTTGATTAAATTTATGATTCTCCATTATGATTTTTCCCCAATCTTAATAAACCCTAATTTTGAATTGTTTTTAATTAAGGAAAATTTGGGCACCGTAAGAAGTATGAATTAGTACTATATCTTTTTTTATTGAATTTTAACATGTTTATCGTGGCACCCATTGATTGTATGCACCTTACATGAATTCAGAGCCATTAATGTAGAGCAATTGCCATTTTTTTGTTTTTCGCGCATGGCAAAGATTGCATAGCAATTGCCAATTTTGTTTTCGGGCTTGGCAAAAGATTGCATAGTGTGTTGCTGCACCACTTTACGTGAATCAACATGAATCAATTGTGTGATTTTCCTTAAAACTGCATTAAAGTATTGATATAATAAAATTAAAGGCAATGTGGACCCCATTGGAAATTTCAAGTTTTGAATTCAATGCTAAGTGAAGGTGGAACCACTTACGTGAATGAATGAGAATAATTATGATATATAGCCACTCTCGTGTAAATGCCTATATGATTTAGGAGTTTGAAAGTGGGTATAATGATGTTTCTTTAATAATTATTTTCCGCTGCATTAATGATAATTAATTATGAATTGATTGATTTGTTGAAATTAATTTTATGATAGATTTGTAATTAACATCAAATCTTTTGATTAATTTCAAATTAATGATAATTTTATTGGAATTAATTGTATGATAGATTTGTAATCACCAAAGTGGTCAAATCTTTATGTTTTATTTTAATTCCAAATTAATGATAGTTTTATTTCAATTACCCATAGAATGAATGCTAAATTATAAATAATTGATGTATGGGTTAATTGAAGTTTATTATTATAAGACATTAATGGATCACCCAAAGGTTCATTAGTTGTTCTTATAATTAATGGACATGATTGTTGGTAGTGAGTATGCATTATTAGTTTTATTTATATATCCAAAGATAATAAGCTTTTCTAATTAGTGCATATATCTTACCAAATAATGTTAATATTATAGCATCATTATGTTTTGTGTATTAATGTATCACCCAAAGGAGAACATTAGTATGCATATAATGTCTATTTGTTGATTGGAATTTGTTTAATGTATGACTCAAAGTATTAATGTTAAGTATGTATTATTGCAGTATTTGCTCCTTTGTCTTTACATTCGCAAGCTATGTCTGTTCCAGTATTCAATGGGTTGAATTTCTCTGATTGGAGTGAACAAGTCCAATTTCACTTAGGTGTGTTGGATCTTGATACGGTTTTTCATGTTGAAAAGCCTGCTGCTATTACTGATGCAAGCAGCACTGAAGAGAAAACCCATTATAAAGTCTGGGAAAGGTCAAACAGACTTAGTCTGATGTTTATGCGAATGAGTATAGCAAATAATATCAAATCAGCTCTTCCCAAAACTGAAAGTGCAACTGAGTTTATGAAATTTGTGGAAGAGCGCTCCCAGACTGCTGATAAGTCTCTTGTTGGGACATTAATGAGTACTTTAACCACCATGAAATTTGATGGTTCTCGTACAATGCATGAACATGTCATTGAGATGACAAACATTGCAGCAAGACTTAAGTCTCTCGGAATGGTAGTGGATGAGAGTTTTCTTGTGCAGTTCATTTTGAACTCATTACCGTCTGAGTATGGTCCTTTTCAGATGAACTATAACACCATGAAAGATAAATGGAATGTGCATGAATTGCACAGTATGTTAGTTCAAGAGGAGACCAGACTTAAGAATCATGGAAACCACTCCGTTCATTATGTGAATAATCAGGGAGCTGGAAAGAAAGCTTATAAGAAACATGGAAAGGGTAAATGACCATTAAAGAATATAGAGTCCTCTACAAAAATCCAGAAGAAAAATGACAAATGTCATTTCTGTAAGAAGCAAGGACATTTCCAGAAAGTTTGCTTGAAACGTAAAGCTTGGTTCGAAAAGAAAGGTGAGTATTATGCTCATGTATGTTTTGAATCAAATTTAACTGAAGTTCCCCATAATACTTGGTGGATTGATTCTGGATGTACGACTCATGTTTCTAATATGATGCAGGGATTCCTTACAACCCGGACCATAAAACCAAATGAAAAGTTTGTGTTCATGGGAAATAGAGAGAAGGTTCCAGTGGAAGCTGTCGGGACTTATCGTTTAATCCTTGACACTGGATTTTATTTAGACTTGTTGGATACTTTTTATGTACCTAGTATCTCTAGAAATTTAATTTCTTTGTCTAAACTTGATGTTGCTGGATACTCTTTTAAGTTTGGGAATGGTTGTTTCAGTTTATATAAGAGTACTTGTATGATTGGATCTGGTACACTTTTTGATGGTTTATATAAATTGAATCTTGATAATTTATATGCTGAAACTCTTATGACTTTGCATCATAATGTTGGCACTAAACGTGGTTTAGTGAATGAATGTTCTGCTTACTTGTGGCATAAGCGTTTGGGACATATTTCCAAAGAAAGATTGGAAAGATTAGTAAAGAATGAAATTCTTCCGAATTTAGATTTTACTGATCTGAATGTATGTGTGGATTGTATTAAAGGCAAACAAACAAAACACACAAAGAAAGGAGCCACAAGAAGTAACCAGCTTCTTGAAATTATACACACCGATATATGTGGTCCTTTTGATGTAAGTTCTTTCAATAAAGAAAAGTACTTTATCACTTTTACTGATGATTTTTCACGTTATGGACATGTCTATTTACTGCATGAGAAATCTCAAGCAGTGAATGCCTTAGAAATTTATATAAATGAAGTGGAAAGGCAATTAGACAGAAAGGTGAAAGTCGTCAGATCAGATAGAGGTGGTGAGTATTATAGAAGATATGATGAAAGTGGTCAACATCCTGGTCCGTTTGCTAAGTTCCTAGAGCAACGTGGTATTTGTGCTCAATACACAATGACAGGTACACCACAACAAAATGGTGTATCAGAAAGGCGTAATCGAACCTTAATGGATATGGTTAGGAGCATGTTAAGCAATTCATCTTTACCTGTATCGTTGTGGATGTATGCTTTAAAAACTGCCATGTATCTATTGAATAGGGTTCCTAGTAAGGCAGTTCAAAAGACACTTTTTGAATTGTGGACAAGAAGGAAACCCAGTTCAAGACACCTGCATGTTTGGGGTTGTCAGGCAGAAATTAGAATATATAATCCGCATGAAAAGAAATTGGATGCAAGAACAATCAGTGGATATTTCATTGGTTATCTAGAAAAGTCAAAAGGGTATAGATTTTACTGTCCTACCCATAACACACAGATTGTTGAAACTGGAAATGCTCGGTTCATTGAGAATGGTGAAACTAGTAGGAGTGAAGTTTCACAAAATGTGAATATTAAGGAAGTTAGAGTACAAGTTCCTTTAACTAGTACTTCTACTTCAAGAATTGTTGTTCCTCTTGTCGATGAACCACACAATGATCAAGAAGAACAAATTAATGATCCCAAAGTTAACAATGAACCTGTAGTAGAACAACCACAAGAAATAGTATTAAGAAGATCTCAAAGAGAAAAGAGATCTGCTATTTTGAATGATTATGTGGTTTATTTACAAGAGTCAGAAAATGACTTAAGTATTGATAATGATCCAGTTTCATTTTCAGAAGCCATGAATAGTGATAATTCTGATAAATGGTTAGATGTCATGAAAGATGAGCTTAAGTCAATGGCACAAAATTGTGTATGGGATCGTTTAGAATTGCCAGAAGGATGTAAGAGAGTTGGTTGTAAATGGGTCTTTAAGACTAAACGTGACTCTCATGGCAATATCGAACGTTACAAGGCTCGATTGGTTGTCAAAGGTTTTACTCAAAAGGATGACATTGATTATAAGGAAACATTTTCGCCTGTTTCTAAGAAAGATTCTTTCAGAATCATCATGGCATTGGTAGCTCATTATGATCTTGAGTTGCACCAAATGGATGTTAAAACAACTTTTCTGAATGGGGATTTAGAAGAGGATGTTTATATAGACCAACTAGTAGGGTTCATTGAAGAAGGAAAGGAACACATGGTGTGTAAACTTAAGAAGTCAATATACAAACTTAAACAGACTTCCAGGCAATGGTATCTTAAGTTCAATGATACTATTACGTCCTTTGGATTTAAGGAAAACATTGTTGATCGATGTATATATCTGAAGGTCAGTGAAAACAAGTTTATATTTCTGATTTTGTATGTTGATGATATCTTGCTTGCAACTAATGATCTTGGTCTGTTAAGTGAGACTAAGAAGTTTCTCTCTAATAACTTTGAAATGAAAGATATGGGCAAGACATACTATGTGATAGGAATAGAAATATTCCATGATAGATCACAAGGATTGTTGGGTTTGTCTCAGAAAGCATATATTAATAAAGTTTTAGAGAGGCTCAGAATGGATAAATGTTCAACATCTCCCATTCCAATACAGAAAGGAGATAAATTTAGTCTCATGCAATGTCCAAAGAATGAGTTTGAATGAAAATAGATGGAGAATATTCCTTATACATCTATTGTTGGGAGTTTGATGTATGCTCAAACATGTACGAGGCCAGATATTAGTTTTGCAGTTGGTATGCTTGGTAGATACCAGAGTAATCCAGGATTGGATCATTGGAAAGCTGCAAAGAAAGTCTTAAGATACTTACAAAGAACAAAGAATCACATGCTTACTTATAAGAGGTCTGATCACCTTGAGGTGATTGGATATACAGATTCAGATTTTGCCAGTTGTATAGATACCAGAAAGTCTACATTTGGCTATGTGTATCTTTTAGCCGGAGGAGCGATTTCATGGAAAAGTGCGAAGTAGTCAGTCATTGTTGCATCCACAATGGAAGCTGAATTTGTGGCATGCTTTGAGGCTACAGTTCAGGCTAATTGGCTACGGAAGTTTATTTCAGGACTTGGAGTTGTTGACAGTATTGCTTAGCCGCTGAAAATTTATTGTGATAATTCCGCAACAGTCTTCTTTTCTGAAAACGATAAGTATTCCAAAGGTGCTAAACATATGGAATTGAAATACTTTGCCGTTAAAGAAGAAGTTCAGAAACATAGAGTGTTGATAGAACATGTTAGCACCGAGCTTATGATTACTGACCCTTTAACAAAAGGGTTATCGCCCAAAGTATTTACTGGTCATGTAAAGAATATGGGCATTATGTGTATTAGTGAATGTTAAATGTTTATTAATGTTATTTAACACACTGAGCTCGTTGTTGTTCAAGTTTCTGAAATATATGTTTTCTACTTTATGAATGTGCATGCAAATTATGATTATGATGTAGAAAACAAATTATGTTATTATTGATGATGAAAGATGACATTATGTTTGAACCCATTACAGACTTCTCATTATGAGGTCATATTAAGGAGAAGGACGATACAGTAGTACATGGAAGGAAATATGTCGATTGAATGACATGTAACCGCCATGACTCTTATTATTCCTATATCTTTAAGTATGACGAATGATGGAACCAATTTTATTGAATGTCCTTTAATGTGCATTATGACTTATGTAATTTATTAAATCATGAAGTATTATAGTATCACATGAGTCAAGTGGGAGAATGTTAGAATTAATAAATAAATTATTCTATAATGTGATATTCTATAATGTGACTCATGTGAAATATTATTATGGGTCTGTATGTGATTTAATAAAACTAAGAGGACATTTTGGTAATTATGAGAAGTGGTTTATTCAATAAATAACTGATAGGTAATCGATCTGATGGACATTGGTTTTATAAAGAACATAGGGTTCTGTCTCTACAGTATAAGCGTTCTTCACAGTTAACCATCAATAACGTGTGTGGAGATTAAAGTGACTGAAGGAGATAGATTGGGTGAAATGGGAATAAAGAGAAAGAGATAAGTCAAAGAAAGAAGATCTCTCATGGATCAAGGTAAGTCTTTCTTTTTATCCTATAGGTGAGAATCATAGATATGATGATCTTGTGGAATGTTTATGATTAATTATTCCCGTTATGTTTTAATTTACAGACATGACCATCCTAAAGTGTGATTTTCACAATTTTAGCAAGAATGGCAGGAACAACAAACAATGTCCAAAACTTTTAGAATTCAAGCAGCAACTAAACTCTAAGATATCAAAATCCATTTTTTCTAGTACTTCATATCTCTAATAAATTTTCTAGTAATTCAATCTATCCATGAACGCTAACATGGGGTGTTTATAAATAAATGTAACTCTGATTTAGAGAGAACACTTGAACTTATTGGTTTAAAGTCACTACTTTAAATTAGAATAAATTGGCGTCCACTATGGGCTAGGTAAATTTTTTCTTACCTCCAATACTAAATTTAACAACAACTACTCAAACCAACGATAAGCAGTCTAACCTAAACCATCTCTACAACAAATTCTAGAAACCATGATAGGGTTGTAGAGATATAATGCAGAACTAAGAAGGAAAGCAGATGCGGCACAAGTAGTGCTTATGTGAGGACACGGAGCAACTGTGTCACCTAATGAAGGAAGCCCTAAGAGCACATGAGGAATTACAAAAAACCAATAAAGAGTTGCAACAAATATGTGCATACAGATGTCACGCGAGCAATCGATTAACCTATGCATGATCTATTCCCAAGTGGATCTTTAACCTTTCTTCAAGGCAATTATGGAGGAACAAGTACCACATTACATGGTACCTAAAATCATGTCGTTCTCTAGGTCAGGCGATATGGAAAGACATCTTAATGTTTTCTAAGCCCAAACGTTGATCTCATGGAGCTCGGATGTTGTTCGATGCAATTCCCGATGGAGCAGTCAACTCTTTTCAAACATTTTCACAGATATTTTTATAACAGTTTGCAGCCAATAATGTTAAGCTTTATCGATTTGCAAATCTGTTTTATGTTAAACAACAGGAGAGTAAGCCCGTGATGAATTATCTTAACTGTTTTTGCAACATCTCGATGTGTATTCATCCACCCAATGAGGAGATGGTCGTGGATCTTGTTGTCAAAAGACCCAAGGCTAACCGTTTTAGTGAAACACTTATTCGAAATAAAGTTGATTCTGTGAGGCTGAAGAATTGATGTAGTGTAAAGGGGCTAAAGAAAAATGTCAGCAGCAACAGTAAGTAAAGACAATGGCCATGAGTGGAGGCACACGAGGGAGGATGACCACCATTAGAGGAGACGGGTGGATCGTTGGTACGTGTCATATGTAACTCAAAGGCTACAAGAAAAGAGAAAAAGACTATAATGGCAGACCCATAAGGCCAACCATGTATGTTCAAACACATATTGAAGGACACTGTGTAATATTAATTAATAAGTATAGAGACATCACTCCTTAAAAAATATGATAAGGATAATTTATTGAAGAATAGGATGTCACTAAAACTTTTTTACTCAACTAGCACTTTTTTATTTTTTTATTTTTCTCAATAGTACTTTTTATTTTTTTATTTTCCTCAATATCTTTCTTTATTTTTTAATTTTTGAAATAACACTCTTTTGTTTTATTTTTTATTTTTTTTACATTGAAATGACACTCTTTTGTTGAATTTTTTATTTCACTAACACCTATTTATTTTTTATTTCTTTCCATAGACCTCTTTACTCTTTAATTCTTGAAATAACACTTTCTTTTTTCTTTTTTGTTTTTTAACAATGAAATAACACTCTTTTATTTTTTTATTTTTATTTTTCTTTTTTATTTTTTTTACAGTCAATACATTAATTATGATTATTATTTTTCATTTATTTTTTCTTTTTTATTTCTTTTTTTATGATTTTGTGATTGTATTTTATTATAATAATTTACTGATTTTATTTATGTATTAAAATTGATATTGGAAGAAAAAATTATAATAAATTATAAAATTGTTATTTAAATTAAAAATTGTATTTTTAATTTGTTAAAAATATATCTAAATAATTAATAGCAAAAATAAAATAAAATTGTTGAAGTAATTTTGTAAATAAATATTAATTAAATGGTTTAAAAATTTTAAATAAAATTTAATTTATTTGTGAATTGCTTTTAAATGTTATGTTTAGTGCTTAAAAATTGTTAATTATTGAAATGATGCAATACATGTTGAACATGAAGAGGAAAATAAATGACAATCATATATTCATTAAATAATTTAGTTAACCGTACAGAAAATACTTTGTGTGGAATGAAACATAAATTTTATATTTATCAAAACTTAAATTTTATCTTTATCAAAAAAATCAATTTCATCTTTATCGAAAATCAAATTTTATCTTTATAAAAAATCAAATGATATCTTTAATAAAATATCAAATTTTATCTCTATCAAAAACCAAATTCTATCTTTATCAAAAATCAAAATTTATCTTTATCAAAAATCAAATTTTAGCTTTATCAAAATTTTATTTGGTTTTTACCATTAATTATTTAGATATTTTTTTAACAAACTAAAAATACAAATTTTAATTCAAATAAAAATTTTATAATTTATTATAATTTTTTCTTCCAATATCAATTTTAATATAAAAATACAATCACAAAATCATTATAATTTATTTTAATCTAATTTATTATGCCAAATTTAAATGTATTATAAAATATAAAATAAAATAATTTATCAATTTTTTCCTATTGTAATTAATTAGTTAAAAAACCTATAAAATATTTCATTTTAGTTTCTTTGTATTCCTTTTTTTAAAAATTTTAATTGAATTATTTTTATATTATTTTTTATCTTAATTTTAATAAACAAGTAATCACAATTTTTAATAACTATTACAGAAAAAAGAATGTTATTATAGAAAATCAAAGAGTGTTATTTCAAAAATTAAAGAATAAGAAGTATTATTGAGAAAAATAAAGAATAAAAAGTATTATTGAGAAAAATAAAAAATAAAAAGATGTTAGTGAGGTAAAAAAGTCTATCTTTTAAACCATGTGTTGATTTACGAGGGATGACAATAACCATTCTTTCTTAAATTTTTTGAGTATGAAGGATGACAATAACCATTCTTTCTTAAATTTATTGAGATTTACTAGCATAATAAATCGTATTCATAACTTTCCAAATTTAAGCAACAATAAATTTATTGAGATTTACTAGAATATCAAAATTTGTTTTTCTAATATTTCCTATTTTTCTCATAACTTTTCTAGTTATTTATTCTCCCCACAAACATCAAAAAGGGAGAAAGTCCTATAAATAAGATGCAACTCTAATATAAAGGAAACACTTAAATTTATTAATTTAAAATTATTACTTTAATTCTGACTTAAAGTCAGTAATATGAATCATAATGATATCAAGTAGTTCACGAGTTACGTGTGTTTATCTCTTCACGAGTTGACCTAAATGATGCCATATTTGAATACCGTGTGTTATTCGCAATCCAGCAAATCGTGAGAGTACCACAATCTTGACTACGGCGGGGCCGCGTACCTCCATCACAAAACAGAGAATTCGGCCATTGCGTTATATACGAGAAAACTTATAAAAAATACCACTTGTTTGATATGAAATATTGAATACATTGTATATTCAGCGACTATGTTTTCACACTATCATTTTTATCTTATATTCAAATTATAACTCTATATATTATTATGTTATTATAACAATTTATTTATTATTATTATTATTTTAATAACGAAAAGTAGCTATTAAATGAATGTAAGAAAAAGAGAGGGTCTCAAAGGAAAATTTTCCTTGTATATTATCAACACAAAACTCTAAATATAATTAAAAAATATTTACGGTCAATGTACGTATTCTCCCACATTTAGTGACAAGGGGTGCCCACTACGCCACTAGATTTTATAAAGGAGATGATATTACATGTTTGGAGCAGCTTTTTTACAACGACTTACGGAAAAAATAAATAAGTTAATAAACTATTTTTTCACAAGTTAAAACAAGTTGTACAAATTAAAAATAAAAATTTAATTTGAATAAAGTACATGTAAGAACTTATAAATTTGGCTTATAACCATGTAGAAGTGAGACTAAGGTAGAAAGAAACTTAATCATTAGATCTAAGATAATTATCTTTTGAAAACTTCACATCGACCAAATATTGGATTCTAAACCATATCTACCACAAATAAACTTTTAGGATTCTAAAACATGTTTGAAGAAACTTTTTTTATAAGAATTTTGAGAATATAACAAAATTAAATAAATAGATTCATAATAATTTTGTTATATTCTCAAAATTCTACTAATTATATCACATTCCATTGATTCTTTCATATATAGGTGTCGCAACTGATATCACATCCCATTGATTCTTTCATATATGGGTGTCGTAACTGAGGGGAGACGACGACAAAAAAAGTAGAAAATATAAAATTATAGAATAAAATTAATAGAGGAGTTGGTAAAAAAAAAACAAATAGAAGAGTTGTGGGGACGACAACAAAAAAAGGAAAATAGAAAATTATAGAATAGAATTAATAGAGGAGTTGGTATAAAAAAAAACAAATAAAGGAATAGTGAATATAATTTATTATGAAAAATTATAGAAAATTGAAGATAAGAAAATAATTTACGAAATCAGAATGAAAAGTTTGGGAATCGGTTAGAATGTTTATTTTTTTCAGAAAGAATAAATGAAAATGCAAATAAAAACAAAGAAAATATATATTTTTATTTCTAGGGCCCGACAAGAATCAACCTTGCTCCTACGTATTTTTATTTATGATGGAAAATCAAGATTTACGTAGTTCTTGATAGAAAATTGTTTGTTAGGGGGTGTTTGATATGTTTTTTTATTATTTTTTATTATCTTTTTTATAATTTGACTATTTTTTATAAATTTTATGACTCATTGATAGGACTATCAGGAGGTGCGATTGACCATGCTCAACACTCCTTTCATGCATTTTCGTATCAGATATTGCTTGACGTGTGTGGTCATTTGAATATCCAATAAAATTATATTTTAAAAAAACAAAGCTCGAGAAGAAATAATGTGTCGGTGAAAAATAAGTATCACAAGTAATAATAATTAAAAACTAACTATAGGGATCCATATTTTTTAAATAAAACAAATGGGTAAAAGTCAATCAACAAAGTTTGCTCAAAAAAGGCTTTCGGTGAAGGTTTTGGAAAAGGTTAAAGGGCACGCGGAAAGGCATTCGGCTAAGGCTTTCAAATACGAATTTCAGTAAAGACATTCGATTTTGGTTTAAGGGCATTCGATTTTGGTTTAAAGGCATTTGAGTTTAGTTTAAGGGAATTCGGTTTTGATTCCAAGGCATTCGGTTTTGGTTTAAAGGCATTTAGTTTTGGCTTCAGGGCATTCGATTTTGGTTCCAAGGAATTTGGTTTTGGTTCCAAGCAATCGATTTTGGTTCCAAGGCATTCGGTTTTGGGTTAGAGGCATTCAATTTTCGGTTAGAGACATTCGATTTTGGGTAAGAGGCATTCATTTTGGGTTAGAGGCATTCAGTATTGGGTTAGAGGCATTCGGTTTTGTGTAAGAAGCATTTGGTTTTGGGTTAGATACATTCAATTTTAGGTAACAGGCATTCGATTTTGGGTTAGAGGCATTCAGTCTTAGTTTAGAGGCATTCGGTTTTGGGCTAGAGACATTATTTTAACACAACAGTAACCACTGCGAAAAAACTAGCGGTGGTGTTGTAGACTCATAAAAGGGTGCTTATGTGTGCAGTAATGACCATTGTGGAAACACCAGCTGTGTCATGACTCATGAAATGGGTGATTATATGTGCAATAATAACCACTGTGCAAGTATCGGCAGTGGCATTGTTTGACTCATAAAATGGGCGCTTATATGTACAGTAGTAACCATTGTTGAAGCACCAACGGTGGCATTGTTTGACTCATAAGAGGGATAAAGGAACAAGACAATCACATGACTCAGGAGTTAAATTTAGATATAATCCAAAATACGAGTCTAGACTAAAAACAAATATTCCCTTGTTTTTCTATTACTTCAATTGTCCATTGGAGTAGAAAATGTATAACTTAGGATTGCTTACAGTATTATTTTGGCATGATTTATAGAGACCATAATCAGGAAATAATCATGAATGACAATAATTTAAAAATAAAAGCTATAGGATCTAATAACAAAATGCGAAAATGATTCAAAGATTCAAATAATTCAAACATTACCTGTGTGATGACGAAGATAAATTGCACTTTCTTACTATTATTGTTTTCTCCCAAATTCCGTGCGAGAGAATTTCACGTCAATCCTTAGTCCTCTTCTTCCTTTCCTTTTTTTTTCTTTTTTTTTTTCGTTTCTCTCTTTTTTTTCATCCTTTTCTCTCTTCGTTATTTTTTCCAAGTCCCTTCTTCTGCAGATATAGTGGTCTATATAAAATGAATTCCTTTCTCCCTTTTTCTCCGTCTGACTGCTTGGTTCTATATTATCTTTCAATCAGTTTTAAAATTGAATGCTACATGGTTGGAATGGATTCTGCTCTTTGTTCCCGATAAACATAAATTAATTTATAATTATTCCCAAAAACAAAAAGGTGGATTCAAATGAATTTATTTCTAACTATTTTCAAAAACAAAACGATAAATTCGGATCAATTTATTTCTAATTAATTCCTACAAAGGAAACATTAATTGCTTAAAAACAGAACAAGGGATTACTTTTTAAAATCAAGACGGAGAACTCAAATCAATTTATTTCTAAAACAAAATAGTGGATTATTTCCAATTATTTTCAAAATCAATTTATTTTCAATTATTTAAGAAAACAGGATAGTGAATTATTTCCAACTATTTTCAAAATCAGAATGGTAAACCCAAATCAATTATTTGTTTTTAGTTATTTCAAAAAAATAGAACAATGAATTATTTCCTGCTATTTTCTAGATCAATTTATTTCCATAGACAAAACAATGAATTATTTTCAGCTATTTTCAAAATCAAAACGATAAACTGAAATCAATTTGTATTCAATTATTTTCAAAAACATAACTGTGAATTATTTACAACCATTTTCAAAATAAATTTATTTCCAATTATTTCCAAGGACATGACAATGAATTATTTCCAACTATTTTCAAAATCAGAACGGTAAACTCAAATCAATTTGTTTTCATTTATTTCCAAAAATAGAAAAGTGAATCATCTCAAATAAAAAGGAAGAAAACAAACAACACCGTTATGAATATGAATGAGTATGTGAGAGGATTGGGTGAAGGGTAAAGAAGTGGTGTAATGAGTAGATATCATTTTTGTCCAAAACCTTGCCAAGTTGGGCTTTAATAACAAAAAATATCAATTTTCTTTTTATACATTTTTTATTAATTTTTTTTATTTATCTTGCTTCGTTTTGCTATTATTTATAAAGGCTTTATTTTTTATTCATAAAAATCAAATGGGACAAAACTTTTTAATTTAAATAAAAATGATAAAGCCAATGAATATATATATCTAAAAAAAGATAAAAAGATAAATCATATTTCTTTGCATGTTTTATAAAAAAGAAATGTTTTCTACATTTTTTAAACAAAAGAACAATAAATTTCAAACTTAAATTAACTGACGGATTTTATTTATTTATTTATATATAAAAAAATCTTAAGAAATAATTTAATTTGTTCGGACGAAATTGGGTGTTTACATGGGGCACCGCCATATGGTGGCTTTGGAGTAGGGTTGGAGCATGTTTTGATGCTTTTCTGTGGCCTGAATAACATTTGCAAAACATTAATTTTCCCTCATGAACCACATAAGATTGCGCCTTGACAAAATTAAGAGGGTGCTAGATAAAGGAGAAGAGAAAATGTGTAATTTTTATTATTGACAAATAAGTCACACATACATATATTTATATAATAGTCTAACACACTAAAAGTAGTTCTAAAGTCTTATATGTATTATCGTTCCCATGAATTTATGGGTGATCTTGGGAGCATTATAGTTTATCTCTGAAAGTATGATAAGATGTTCCAAACAAAGATTTTGTAAGAATATTAACCACTTGATATCATTCAGGAAGATGAACTAGATGAACCAACTCTTTCTAAACTTGATCACGTACGAAATGTAAATCAAGCTCAAAATGTTTGGACTTGGAATGTGAGAAGGGATTTGCAGCTAAGAGAACAAATCCAAAATTATCTGAACAGATAAATGAAAGTTCAAATGAAATATGAAGTTCTTTAAAAAGAGACATGATCCACCTAATTTCAACAAGAACAATTGCAATGCTTCTATATTAAACTTTGTATTATTTTTGGATATTGCATGTTGTTTATGAGATCCCTGTGAAACAATATTGGATCCAAGATACAGACAAAATTCTATATAGATTTCCTATCATCCAAGTATGATCCCCAATTAGTATCACTAAAATCAATGATAGATGAAGTGGACCTGCGAATGAGAAAACCATGATGACTTGTTCCAGTAAGGTATCGTAAGATTCATTTGAGAGCTTTCGAATGATGCTCTTGAGGCTGATGCATGTACTGACTAACTTTGTTGATAGAGTAGGCAAGTTTAGGACGTGTAAATAGTTACATGTTGAAGAGTACCAACTATTGGTCTATAGAGTGTACGATCATTAAAGGTGGTTGTGCCATCTTGAGTCAGACATGTGGTAGACGTCATAGGTGTGGGTTGGGACTTAGCTTTGTGCATGCTTGCTTTGTGTAGCAACTGCTTAATATATTTAGTATGAGAGAGGTGAATGTTGGTTTTCTTGGCAAACAACTTCTACACAAAGAAAATAATGTAAAAGACTAAGATTTTTTAATGAAAATTATTTGTTTAAAATATTTATAATAAAAGATATTTCGGTGGAGGAACAACCAATTATAAGTATATCATCAACATAAATTATTATAAAAATAGTTTACAGTTTGGAAAATTTTAAAAATAATGAAGGATCACTAGTCGTGGAATTGAAACCCATCATGATTAAAGTTTGGCTTAACTTGTGAAACAAAGAGCTTGGAGCCTATTTAAGACTATGAATAGCCTTATTAATATATGAACTCACAACTTGAACTATTTTAGGCTTTCCCTTGGAAATTAGGCAAGCCTTGTGACGCTGAAAAGAACCATCTACATTGTATTTGTTCTTGTAGACCCATTTACAACCAATGATGTTGCAACCAGAGGGGAGATCAGTTAGTGTCTAGGTATTATTTTTAACTAGTGCATCATATTCAAGTTGTATAGTTGTGAAGCAATTTTTCAGCTAAAGCTTCCTTTAATGAATTTGGTTCAGAGGATTCAAAAGTAATAACATTATATATTTAAGGTTTGAATATATCTGCTTTTGATCGTGTGACCATATGATGCTTGTTATTAGTCAAAGGTAATACTATATCACTATTTTATGCATATAAAAGAGGTGGTTGTAGAGGAGAATGTTGTTGAGTAGACTGTGAAAGTAAGTTATGGGTTTGCATGTTTACAAGTCGTTTCACAGGGTTGCTAATAGGTAACATTGATTGAAGAGTCGCAACAGATGTAGGAATAGGTGTTATCACAGTTATTGGAACATTGCTATTTGTAGTTAACTATGACTGTAAAGTAGTTTGCTCTATGAATGAGTTAGCAAAAGTAACATAAAGAAAGTAATATTCATTGAAGATTACATGTCATCAAATGTAAACCTCACCAATAGGAGAAAGGCAAATATAGCCTTTACTTTGTGGACTATATCCAAGAAAAAGGCACATAGAGGAGCGAAGATTTTCTTTTATTATTATATGGACGTAGCAAAGGAAAACAGAGACAACCAAATACTTTATGAAAAGAGTAATTTTGTAATTTCTTAAAGAAAATGACATGAGGAGAAGAACCATTTAATTTTTTTTTGTTGGTAAAACATTGATTATTTGAATAGCAATAGTAAAAACTTCACCCCAAATATTTGTGGAAGAGAAACACCAGTTAAAAGGGCCAATCCCATGTCAACATTGAAGCTATGACTTACTTTTTACTACTACTAAGAAAACTTTTTATTACTATCCTCCAGGATAAAAAAACTAAGCTACTTAGATTGTCATGTTTGCAAGTGCTCATATCCCAAGATTTATTTCCTACAAAAGATCTGATCATTTTATTTTTATTTTTTCAATTTTTTTCAGAATGTGATGATGATAATGAATATGATGATGATAATTGATGGAAGAAGCCTTAGGAAGGATCCAACCACAAGAGTTGTGGTTAGATGTATACATGATGAACAAGATTTTATAGAGCATATTAGACTTTAAATACTATCAAACTAGTCAAGTTGTTGTCTGTAAAAATATACAAAAAAAAAATATTTTCATTTGTAACATGTTTTAGAGTTTGTAAAAACATCATCTAGGGTTAAATAAAATGGTCCAAGGCATGCCTAGGGTTAGGATTAGGATTGGCACACCTATGAAGCTTGTCCACGTGTCATCATCCCATTGGAGCACTTTGAGGCTTGTAGCACAACTTATGAGGACACACGTGGCAACATCTAATTGGAGCCTTGAAGAAACTTGTTGCATACTTTAGGGTTAGGGTTAGACAACAACTAGGGTTAGGGTTTTATTTAGCTTCTTTCGCAAGCTTCTGAAGCTTATAAATTAACATGCCATAAATTATATTTTTTAGCTAATGAAATGTTGTTAAAATTCTTCCAACCTCATTGCCTTTGAGCTCCTCTTTGTTAGCTCTTCTTGAGTCTAACCTAGAAAAGGAAGGAAGAGTCCAAGATTGTCTTTAATCTTCTCTTAATCCACTTGTACTCCTTTGTCAAGATTCCTTCAACACACATTAGAAGGCAAAAGAAGACACAATGCTTTATGTACATGTTTTACCTTTTGGACTTCTTTACATGATGTCACAAGTAAAACTTTAGCTTCCTTACATTTGGAAGTGTTGTTTGACTTTTTGTTCTCCCTTTTCTCTCTTATAGTCATTTGATCTCTTCTTACCTCTTGTGGTGTGAGAGGTTAAAGAGAGTAAGTTCTTGCTTTCTTTTGAAATGTGAGTTTATTGGTGAGGTCATCATTATTATTAAAATAAAAGAAAAATAATTATGAATTAATCTCTCTTATATAAAATACACACATAGGGGCTATTTATTTTTAGATAAAAATAGTAAAAAACTAATAGAAAATATGGGCTAAGCCCATTATATTCAACACACCTGTTAAGCTGGTGCATGTAAGTCATATGAACCAAGGTTGATACAAATATAATCAATTCTAGGTCCATGTAAGAATTTAGTGAAAATATCAACTAACTGATCATTCAAATTAACAAAGTCGATCTTGTTGTCTCCAGATATAATTTTCTCTCGAATGAAAAGGCAATCAATCTCAATATGTTTAGTCCTTTTATGAAAGATAGTATTTGAGCTAATATGAAGAGCAACTTGATTATCACATATAAGTGTCATTTGAGTGGCCTCTCCAAATTGTATTCTTTAAGTAAATGTTTAAGCCAAATAAGCTCATAGGTAGCTGAGGCCATAGCTTTATATTCTACTTCAGTACTAGATCTTACCACAACATGTTGTTTCTTGCTTTTCCAAGAAATCAAATTATCACCAATAAGAACAAAATATCCAGAAGTAGATCTTTTATCAGACAAAGATCCTGCCCAATCAGCATCTGAACAACATATAACTTTACTATGGTTATTATAACCATATAGTAAGTGTTTTCCAAAAGAACCTTTAATATACTTCAATACGTGAATGACTACATTCCAATGATCAACACATGGGAAATTAAGATAATTCAATTTTCTAACTAATATTCTATATTTCTCAAGATCTGAAAGAGGCTTCCCCTGACTAGGTAAAAGTTTGGCATTAGGATCCATAAGTGTGTCAACAGATTTTGAATTCATTAATATGAAAATATGTTTAGGCTGAGTTCAAGAGAGGGGGGGGGGTGTGAATTAAACTTTGTAAAATTTTTTATTTTTAAAAAGGAATGAAAACGTTTTAAGTCAAATGAAATTTTTCACGAATCTCAATGATCAATGACTCAAGGTGTAACGCAAAAAATAAATTGATTCAGACTCGAATAAAGTCATTTATTTTCTAGCAAAACAAGCAATAATAAATATTCCAAGTATGAAGATCAATAGGCACAACAGAATTAAATCTCAATAATTGAAATACGCAGAATCAAGTGCAAATAACCAAAATGCAATATCATATCAATTACATCTAAGAGTTAAATCACATCAAACAACTTGCTATGCTCTAGCAAAATGGAGATGAACAAAAACTGCAGAGCAATTATTTAATTGAGTTCATCATAATTATTTAATTTAGTTGAGTTTGGTTTAAAAAATCGCAAAATTGCACAAGGCCCTCATGTGGTGAAGAAAGCATTCTCAGGAGGAGCGTTGATCCTCACAAGGATGGATGGGGAAGTGTTACCTTTGTCGGTCAATGCTGACACATTCAAAAAGTTCTATGCTTAATATGATTTCGTAATGATAAGGAGTTTTATGTAAAAATAGGGATGCATTTCTTTTGTACCGTTGCATTATTTTGAAATTCAAATTTATTTTGATTGAAGTCTAAAAAAGAGTTTTTAATAAAATGTCGTGTGATAAAGCACTTATCCATGGATCGTTAAATTCATAATAATAAAATAGGGATGCTCCCGAAGGAAAATGTTTAATAAAAGATAAAAATTGACTTTTCCAAGGGAGCATTTGCATATATGTTACTTAGCCTTTCCTAATCCTTTATCCCCAAAATGAAAGGAGTTACCTCAGTTGTTGTCATTATCGCCTGAAATAGCAAAACAGGAATATCACATTGGGGCATGAGCGTCAGATTACTCTTGGTAGATTGAGTGACTAATTTCTTATCTCCATTCTTCAGGGGTATCCAAAAGAAAATAATAAAAGTCCATTAGATTGAAAATCCGTAAAGGTGATCTAAGCAAAAGATAGGATGTGAAAAAGAAAAACAATTTGGTGTTGGAAGTCATTGAATTTTGTTTTATTGTTAATCTCTCTGAAAATCAAGCAATCATGATTTAAGATGATATATGACCTTGTTTCTTTATCCCAAAATAAATAAATAAATAATATTTTACAAATCCTTTACATCCTTTTTGAGCCAAAAATAAATATTTCCTTTCAAAATACCCTAAACAGGATCATTATTTGGTTGAAACTCAGTTCAAGGTTCCAATAGAAGAAATCCATCAAAGAAGGAGTACATCAAAAGCACCTAAGAGTCAAATAGGAAAAATCCATTAAAGAAGGACTATTTAAAAATTTCTTAAGGTTTAAATAGAATAAAATGTAAAGTTTCTCAAGAATGATTGTTATCACAAAGTGATGCAAAGGAATGAAAAAAAGTGATGAAAAAAAAGAAGCATGAAAAATAATTGAAAGAATGGAATGTTTATATAGGAGAACCTTGATTACTTTTCGCACCACTTAGTTGGTGATCCTTGTTTCAAAAAAAATAATGATAAACCCATAAATATTTTGAGTCTTTATATTTTTTTTTTCACAACCCTTTAATCTTTGGCCACGTTACAAGTCTAATAAAGTTCACATTGATTGAAGAATGATTGCTCTGATTTTCATAAAGCTTAACTTTGCAACAAAGGAATGTGACTGCTAATACGATTCGAAAAGAAATTGAAAAAAGAAATAAAGAAATAAAAGAAAAACAAGAATATTATAGTGCCTTCGTTAGAAAGGAGTTACCAATCAACAAGCCAACTGAGAGTAAAGCAACAAAGAACAAAGCAACACTAGGACAATCCTTTTTCATCTATACCCTACCATCCTGTTTTTACCTTACAAAGCCACCTTTAACCTCTACCTCACCATCCTTGAATGCCCAAACTAGAGTAGTTTGTATGAGTTTCTTCTTATAAATTGTTCCCCTTTCCAAAAACATATTTTACACACTGACCTCACTTTCATCAAAACTACTTGCTCACACTACTTCTCAAGTAAACCCTTCACATTTGCTTTTAGTCCATCCCATCATAAAAACTGGGGCAATTTTGCTCACATGTGTACCATGTACTCATTAAACTCTCAAAAAGAGCACGCAAGAAACATGATATAAAGTGACACCATTCCATTTGCATCCAGCCCACCCAATACACCAAAATTGAGGCACTTCTACTTCGCGTGAATTGTTTCTTTTTTGGAAAGGTATGCGAACGATAACCTACCTGAGGCCGAGCAATCTCAGTTTCCTCCAAATGTCTCGAATTCTCCTTCTCACATTTGTCATTTACTTATGGGTTCAAGCATGTATCAAAGTTGATTTTCCAAATGAAAGTTAATAATTACCTTTATGTTGACACTAGCTTTAAATTTGCAATGTCCCTCATTTTCCAAAAAAAAAAAAACATTTTTATACATATTTGTACATATTTGAGAAAAAAAACATTTTGTACATATTTTCTCGTAGGAAAATTTTGAAAACAAAAATATAGTTTCCTACATTTGTACTTATATTCTCATTGGAAGGAAATTTTTGAAAAAAAAAAAAAACATAGATTCTCTCATTCGGAAAAAACATTTTTTGAAAAAATATTTGTACATATTTTATCATTAGGAAGAATTTGAAAAAAAATGAAAAAAAAAGAACATCTTTGTACATATTTTTTCAATTTGAGAAAATTTGAAAAAAGTTTATATTCTCATTTTGAAAAAGTAATATTTGTACACATTTTCTCATTAGAAAGAATTTGAAAAACAAAAAACAACTTTTGTACCTATTCCGGAGACAGATTTTGAAAAAATATTTTCTACATTTGTACATATTTTCTCATTCTAAAAAATTTGAAAAATAAACAAGAAAAACTTTTGTACCTATTTTGAAAATTTGACAAAATCTTTTGAAAACAAAAAGAATTGTTGGTAAAAAACATTGCTTTCCTTATTCGTATTCACTTGGTATTTATATTCTCATTCAAAAAAAAAAAAAAACCTTTTGAAAAAAATAATGATAAATTTTTGAAAATCAGAGCAATCATTCTTCAATCCCATTCGTACATTAGAGAATTTTGGAAAACTAAATTTTTGTGTATTCATGCATTCTCATTTTAAAACAAAAAAGGAAAAAAGAAAAAAAAGAAAAAAATTTCAAATAAAAATAATAAATAAAGTCTCATGCATTCAAAATAAAAAAAAAATTTGAATAAAAATTCAAAATTCAAAATAAAAATGTAAAATTTTAATAAAAATTTAAAATTCAAATAAAAAAAATCAAAATTCAAAAATTCAAAAAAGAATACAAAAAAATTCAAAATACAAAATCAAAATTCAAAAACAACAAATTTAAATACAAAAAAAAGAAAACGAATAAATATTTGGGTACGTGACTCGTTGCTAAACAAGGTCTCGGTCAATTTTGATGCATGATCGGCTGCTATGCGAGGTCTCGACATATTTAGGTCTGTGACCCATTATTACGCATGGTCTCGACCTATTTTGGTACGTGACCCATTGCTATGCAAGGTCTCAGCCTATTTTAGTGTGACCCACTACTACACAAAGTCTCGACCTCTTAAAAAAAATAAAAAACAAAAAATGAAAAACAAAAAATGAAAAGCGAAAACAAATAAATATGTAGGTATGTGACCTGCTGCTACGCAAGGTCTCGGCCTATTTCGGTGTGTGACCCGCTGCTACGCAAGGTCTCGATCACTTAAAAAAGAAAGAAAGAAGAAGTCCTAAACAAAATTAGTGTTTTTGTCTTTACTTACCTTTTACCCTAATAATGTGAAAATTCTATTTTTCAAATTACCTAGTAAAAGTTAAGTAAAGAAGGACAACTGTCAACACCTAAGTTCGTATGTACAAATAAAATTAAAAATGGGCTTAAATCAAATCAAAATTTTAAATAATAAATTAATGAAAAAAAATAGGTTTCAATATAATAAATAATAATAATAAGAAGAAGAAGAAGAAGAAGAAAAGAAAAATATTTGTTTAATTAAAAAATAAAAAAAATGTGTGCAGGTTTAAAAATCAAATAACAGAAATAATAATAACAATTAAAAAGAAATAGAAATAATAAAAAACATTGGAATATATAATAAAAAAATAAAAATAAACAAGACTTTAAGTAATGGAAAAGTTGAATAAAAAACGAGAGTTTTCTTAAAAAAAATACTAAAAGAAATAAATTTAAAAAAAAAGAATAAGAAAAAAACTAATTACTATCTTTAATTTAAAAAAATAAAAAATAGGTTTTAGAAATAAAAATAAATAAAATTTAACATTTATAATAATAAAAAATAGAAGAAGCTAACGACAGTGAAAGGGAATGAAAAGGGGAAGAAGAAATTGGTTGATGTGGAAAATAGAGTAGTTAACGTTGAATAAAAAGAGGAAATGATGTGGTTGATTTGCATTTTAATTGAGGAAGTTGTAATTTTTATTTATTTGTAGGTTTTTCTGATTTTTAATTTCCAGATTAATTTGAATTAAGGTTTTTATTGTGTAGGTGATTTGTTTCAGAATTTAAAGTTTCTATTCAGAATTGAATTCCTTCACTTTAGTTCCTGTCTATTTTATTATTTCTAAATTTATAATGTTATTTTTGGGTGCATTTTGACTTGTTGTTTTCAGAGTTATTTTGGAAATGTAGTATCAATATCACGTAGGTTTTCAATATGTTTTAAATGTTTTAACACTCAGTTCCCACATCCAATTTGTGTTGGAAAACTTGTTTGTTGTGCTGTGATTTTCTGTATCTCTAGGACCCTCTGCTATCTATAGACACAGGCTCATTCTGCCTTTGCATGTATCTCCATTGTTGTCTTTTTTTACGGAAGATACTTCTAGCTACACCGCACCCCCCTTCTTTAGTATAAATAACAAACAACATACTAATCAAAACCCATAAAAATAAAGTGGAAGAAAAAAGGAAAAGAAAACAACTTTAATTCTCTCCTGTCACTGCTAGTGCTGCGACTATGACTCTCATATTTGTGTCTTTATAGCCATAGACATATCTGTATAGTCATAGCCGTATGTGTAAGCCCATATCCTTGTTTATTTAGTTTAATTTTAATTCTTGTTAAAAAAAATACAAAAATAGTTCTCTAGAATTAAAAAAATATATTAATATAAAATCTTTCAAACTAAAAAATAAATAAAATAAAATAAATAAAAATAATAAAAATTAAAATATAAAAACATATAAAATACCCAAACATCGAAAAACACTTTTTCTATCAAGAATTATGTAAACTCTGATTTTTCATCATGGATAGAAATATGTAGGAACAAGGTTGATCTTTGTTAGGCCCAAAAATAAATAAAAAAATATTTTCTTTGCTTTTTTACTTTCATTTTGTCTTTTTAGGAAACCAAACATTTTAATAAACTACACTTGTTTTGCTTAATTTAATTAAAGGTACCGTCTTAGGATGGGTGTTGTAGGGTGTTAATACCTTCCCTACACGTAACCCACTGACGGATCCTAATCTAATTTTGTAGACAATTCCTTTATCTTTGGTTTTTCCTATAGTTTTTCATAATAAACTATGGTGGCGAATCCTCCATTTTTTTGTTTTTTTTCTTCTAAAGAGTAATCCCTTTCTATGACTTCTATTATATTTTTTGTGTTCGCCGTCTCCGTCTCGATCTCAGTTACGACACTTTATCAGCTTTATCTATGCTTCCTTGAGACGTTTCTTTCTTATCTTGAGAGGTCTTAGTCTTAAGAGGAGATTGGGTCTGGTAACTTGGAGAGGTTTGCGTACTTACTGTAACCTAGAGTTTGTGCACTCATTGCAACCATTCATTTAATTACTGAAATCTCTTGAATAATTTGCTTGAGAGAAAACTAGATGTAGTCTAAAAGTTAGGGTGATCCAATATATAAATTTGTTTTGCTGTGTTTTTGGGTTCTATGTTAGACACTTTGCTTAATTGACTTTATTTGTTGGAAATTGAGTTTATGCTTCATTCAACCCCCCTTTCTAGAGTGAATTGTTTCTACAGATGACGCAAACAACGTAGCCAAAATCTTCTTTAAAGATGTGGTTAAACTTCATGGCCTACCTGAAACAATAATGTTTAATAGGGATACTAAGGTGAACCCGCTGGTTGGGATTCAAGAAACCCGTCTGCTGAGATTCAAGAACAGACCGACCTAGGGTAGGAAATTGAATTTATTATAAGGTAGGGTTTCATGTAAAATGGATGATAGGGATAAATAGTGCCACTTCCATGGAAGAAGATAAGTTGCAGAGACGCCACAAGGACATGGGAGACCCTTGATAAGGCTAAGAGTTGGTTCAACCAAGAACCTAGGAGATTCACTCTCACCAATTTAGAAATGTATCGTCTGTCCTTCTCAATTCTCCAAAATGTTTAAATACAAATTTAGGTCATGAGTTTTCCTCACTTTGAAGTAAATAAAAAAAATTAAAATCCTTACTAGCCTTTCTCTCAGTTCTAGAAGTCCATTAGATATGTAACCAACCTAGTCCCTTCATATGGGTGTACTTCAATTGTTGGGCCCTAGGTCACCTTTTAATGCAAGACTTCTTAGGTCTTTTTAAGTCTTTCTCTAGTCATGGGCCCACCTAAGTCTGGAATTAGATCATGGACTTCATTTTTCTCTTGGTGGGCTTGGACTTTCTCATCATAGACCTCATGGATTCAGGCTTGGATGTCCACACCAGATACCAAGTTCATTAGTCATTTATGGAGAACTCTGTGTAGAAGACTAAGAACTTAGCTAAATTTCTCTACCTCTTGTGACCCTTAAATTGATGGATAAATAGAGTTAGTAAACAGATTTACATCTACTATGTTTAGGGTAGTCCTCAACAATAATCACAAATGTCGTGATGACTATTTTCCTTGCATTGCATTTTCCTATAATAAGGTAGTCCATAAGACTACAAAGATCTCTCATTTTGAAGTTGTGTATGGTTTTTATCTTTTACACCTTTAGACTTCATAACTCTCCCTCAAATTAATGATTTTAGTCACAAGGAAGGGTATCCAAGATTGATTTTGTAAAGAAACTTCATGAGAAGGTTAAAACCCAAACAAAATATTAAAAACAGAAATGCACAAAACAAAACAATAAGGAGAAGAAACAATCACATTTAAGGAAGGGGATTGGGTTTGACTTCAGTTGTGTAAAAGACAAATTTCCTAACCAAAGGAAGTTTAAACACCTCCTTCGGGGTGATGGTCCCTTCCAAGTCCTCAAAAGAATCAATGATAATGCCTATAGGTTATATTTTCCTGACTATGGAGTGAATCCTACCCTAAATATTAATGATCTTATGCCTTCTGCAGATGGTACAAATGATGAAGCAGACCATACAAACTCGAGGATAAATTCTTCTCAAAAGGGAAAGATTATGGAAGACTCCAAAATAAGGAATCTACTATGTATAATTTATTACACACTAGGTTTGCCCATGTTAAGAACAGCTTAGGCCTACTAAAACCAGTGGACCTTATATTTAGGCCAGGTAGAATAGGTGTTTGGACTTGTATTTTGGATCTTGTAGTGTCGGATGGTTAATTAGGTTTATACTAACGTTAGAGTAGTCTTGTTAGAGTTTCAATTAGGCTCACTTAATTCCAAGAGAAACCCTAGGACATCTATGCAAGGGAGAAAGGCACTTACTTATACATTTTGTGCATGTGTGCTATCGTGGAAAGCATGAGTGGATAAGTGCCACTTGATCCACTCTTTGTTCCACCTTTTTAGGAGTACATGGACAACTTCAAATTTGAATTCTCCTTTCTTTTTCCTCTCCCTTGGTTGGACCCTTTCAATACTCCACTCCTTATATTTTAAACTTTGGAATGATTAGAGTTATGATGCTAAAATTGCTCCTCACTTGTTTTTGAAGTTTTTCCTAAGATAGGCCTTCATTTTTTTACTTCCTTCCTAGATCTTTTCCTTGAGAGTTTGTCGAACCTTTGCTTTTGCATACTTCATACATTCCACCAATTTTTTCTATCAAACAAACTAATATAAAACTATCTTTGAGTAATTTATTTTCTTTCTTACCTTATTATATTGCATGCGATAATTATTACATTAATATAAGAAGGATAACCTTTCAAACTCATTTTGCGAAAACCTTTGTCAATTTGTGTGACTAATACAAATCTATCTAATTGCATACTCTCATACGATACTTGCAAAAATCTATCAAAAGTTTTGAAAACACAATTGACTGATCCTTTCTAGTGTTTTTCTTATTTTTCACAAATTAACTACTTTTTGACAAACATACCACTTTGTGACAATTAGTAAATGAACATAAGTCCAAATATTGAGCGCATAGAGATCTCAAAATAATTATTTGATAAGAAAGAAACTTAATGATAGGGCTTTTGCATTTGAAAACAAAAAATAAAAGACTACATTTTACATAATAAAAGAATAAAGAGACAAATAAAAATTTTAGCATTTTCAATAAAAGAGCAAAAGATAATGAAAGGAACTCAGCTTAAGAAAATAATGATAGAAATAAACAATTATATCCTTTCTCTCAAATTGACGATAATGAGATTACGATAATATGTGTCATTCATTATTGATCATGTCATTTCCATAACAAGTCAACTTGAAGTGATGAGGTGTTATTTGTTTTTTGTGTTATATATCACTGCACTAATATCGTTGCCATCATTTCGATAGAAAAGACTATATCCAAAAATTGAGACCAAATTGAAAGTATTCAAAATAGTGTGATAAATAAAAAAAATCCTCATAATAGGGAAATACAAGTAACTATTAAAATAATAAATATTTTTTATATAATCTAAGTATTCAAAATAGTGTGATAAATAAAAAATATCATCTCAACAATAGTGAAATACAAATAAATATTAAAATAATAAATAATTATTTATTGTTATATAATCTACAGAAGGATTAATTGCAATTTACATCGAATAATTAGAAGAACTAGTGAAGCTTTTGTCACTTGATATTGTTTCATATGGATTGAAAGTATACATTGTTTCATCTGGATAGAAAGTAGGCTTTGGAGGTATTTTAAGGTTTTTAATGTCTCCTTCAAGCATTTCAAGTACTTCATTCATCGTGGGACGATCATTTGATTTTAACTGTATACACCAAAGTGCAACTATAATCATTTTCTTTATTTCTTTCTTTTCTTTTTCATTGGCATCTTCAATTTCCATATCATTTTCTTTTCCAATATGCTTATGAATCCAAAAGAGAAAGAATAGTTGACTTGAATGCTCTGCATAGGGATTTAAGTTTTTCCTTTTGTTTGCCATCTCCATCAGAAGCATTCCAAAACTATAAACATCGGCCTTGTGAGATATTCTTCCAATATTTCTATAAAATAATTCTGGAGCCATATACCCAATTGTTCCTCTTGCTCCGATCAATGTGACAATGCTATTATTTATTGGATATAACTTTGCCAATCCAAAGTCAGAGACCTTTGGAGTGAGTTCTCCATCCAACAAGATATTGTGAGGCTTGATATCGAAATGCAGAATGTGCATCTCACATCCATGGTGAAGATAAGCAATCCCTCGAGCTACTCCAATTGAAATATTATATATTTCATCATAGCTCAAATGTATATTTTCATCTTTAGAAAAAATACGTTTATCCAAAGATCCATTTGACATGAATTCGTAAACAAGAGCACGTTTTGACCTCTCAGCACAAAATCCAACTAATTTTACTATATTTTGGTGATGTATTTTTCCAATAGTTGCAACTTCATTAATAAAATCTTCCCCACTTGTTGCTTTATCTAACATTTTTATTGCTACAGAAGGTCCGCTAGACAATTCTCCCATAAACACAGAACCATATCCTCCTTCACCCAATTTATCTTTGAAACCTCTGGTCATTTTCTTGATTTCCTTTAATGAATATCTAATAGGCGTCAAATTGGCATGCTCCAAGTAATTTTCAATATTTTCGTACATCGACAAATGTATACGGTCCCATTTGTATATCAACAGTACAAACAAAAAAGGGGCCCCAAACGCAAGTTTGAATATCCAGAAGATTGGTAAAACTTGGTATCCTATAATTAAGCCTAATTTATAGTTACCGACACCAAAAAATCCTTCATTTGGTCCTTTCACTGATTCAACCAGACCTGTAAGTTAATTTTAGAAAAGTAACCATGTTTGAATAACTAATGAGAAAGAAAAATATATAAATGTGCAATGAATTGTTAATATTTGGAAGTTGCTATTGGATATAGTAACATATAGGATAGGAGTAGGGCAACTCACCTAACCAGACCGCATAAATGGTATCTGCAAGAAAATTTTAGTTGAGTGAATAAATAGTAAGATAAACGTACATTTGTTTGAAATGTTAGCATGAGACGCAATGAGTAAGATATCACTTTATTAAAATAAAACATTAATTCGATTCCTACCAATATAGTATGTAACATTATAGGAAGCAAATTTTATTTTTAACTGTCAGTATATATATATATATACTCAATTTTGATTGCAGTCTAGGACCAAATTGATTAACGATTGCCAAAATTAAAAACTAAACTTAATTATTTTGTTCTGTTATAAAAACTGTAAAAATATTGTTTATGCCAGTTTTAAAGATAGATTTAATATTTTAACATATACTTGTTAATGTTATATATGGAGTCCTTGTTAATGGAACAAGTATAGATGCTAAAACTCACTTTTTTACTGATTAATGTTATTTCATACACAAGAGTTTGCTGGAGTTGATTTGCACCGTACGTATAATTGACCATTAACATGTGTGCATTGAGTTTATCACAAGAATAATGAATTAGAAATTACATATAGCTTTCGACTGTGCATAATATGATCTTTATCAAAAAAAAAAAAAATATAGAATATGATAGTTGTGAAGCATAAAAGTTGGTTCTTGTCATCATGTATATAAATAAAGCAAAAGGTAAACGATGATAAATTCTTGCCTTTTGCATATAATAGAAGCTGGTACCATATCCCTCGAACATCTGAAAGTGAAACAAAATATCATTTTCCGATTTCCTTTGATAACAAAACATATAAAAGAAATAAGCTTTATTTAATTAAACAAAAACATCAGTAATTAAACGTAAAAATTCTTACAAAATTAGAAATGTCTATGAAAATTATTATTAACACATGAAGGTTGAATCTTTGAAATGATAAAGATTACATAATAAAGGGCTTTAGCAAATATTTTAAATTTTGCAAATGATCACAACAAATACATAATAGAATGAAGTATATTTACTTAAGAATTTTTAAGTCCTTTACCACATGAATGAAAAATTCCCAGGAAACTGTGGCAGTGGAGCGAGCAATCAACTCTCCCGGAAGTGTCCAATTTGCAGTAGCTAGCCATTGAGCTTCCACAAATGTCCTCACAGGCACGAGTCATCCACGAAATCTCAAACCCATAGACTAGTGCTTTGTACATCTCAGTGTAAGAATTTTGAGGTGTGTGCAAACCCCACCAAGATGTGGGAGTAACCAGCTTCACATCACAACCAACTTCTAAGTCCTCTGATAATAAGTCACCAGCCATAGCATATATATAACCTTTGGACTGCCAATTCACGCAGGGAGCAGTATCTACGTACTTACCATTGTCACTCACTGGATGGCTACAATTCATGAAAACTACATGTTCGTAAACCGGCTTTCGAAGAACCTCGTTCAACTTTTGATGATTAAAATAGATAGGTTTATCAGACAATCGCTGTTGACTAATTTGGTATGCATCAATATCCATGTTGCGGTTATGATAGGTGTCACTGAAATTGGATCGTGACAAGAAATAGCGAGGAATGGAGGAGCAGTTTAATTGTTGAACGCCCGGATCAACCACTCGGATTGTGAAATTATTGTAGTTGATTGCCTGCACATGATATTTTCCGGAGTACAAAGATAAAATGGCAACATTATTTTCACAGGTGAGCTCGTACCTGTTGTCGCCGCAGTGATGAGGGTCGCCTTTTAATCGGAATGGATGCGTTATATTGGTGACTTTGCCACAGGAGGAAGTGGGACACGCATCATCATACTGCTTTGTAGCACCTATCTGTTGAAGTAGAAACAGCAGGATCACAAATAACGCGCTCTCTCTACTGTTTCTCATTGAAACTCAAGATGAAGGCAGAGACTCGCCCTAATGTTTTTATTTTGGTGTAATCTTATAAGAAAGGAGGTTATTGAGTTTTTATTAGGGCAATGTTACTAAAAAATGATTGGATAATCGAAGAGAATATGAGCACCTTTTATAACATAGGTTCCTTCTATTGTAATTTCGTAGAAATTCTACCGATATGCGTATTGAAGACTCATAAGGGGGCCATGCATTCAAATCTTATAATTAAAGTTCGTAATTAAGATGGAAGAAATCTTATGATTAAAGTTCGTAATTAAGATGGAAGACATGGAGTAGGAGAGTACTTTTTCTTACACGGTTGTCAAAAAGATATTGGACAACACTAATCACGTAATACTTTCACTTTACAACTATTTTATTAATAAAATGTTGTTTTATATTAAAACAATAATTTATTTGGTTATAAGATGAATGTAGAAAAAAAAAATGTTATTTTCAAACTACCTCTGATTATGTGAAATTTTCATTTGACACTTGCTTGCTTTTATTAATAAAATAATAATATATATTGATATTAAACGTGAATGGAATAGGAATATAACACTACCCATGTAAAAAACTTAGCGGGTTATCAAAAGTATCATCATTCTTTGGAAAAATCTGCAATAACGTTTAGAACACTTACGGAGACTTTGACGAGAAACCGCGTTTTGGGATCCCTTTCTTTCTATCGGATTTCCTAGAGTGATTGTAAATTGTAATAAACATAAATATGAAAAAATTTATGTAAACATTAATTTCTCATTTTTTTTTCTTTTTCCGAAAAGAGAACAAGCACCTTCGTTGCTCGGATGGCCGAGTCTAGTATGTTACCCCTACAAGGAAGATGATATTTTTGACAACTGAATATTTGATACTCCCACGTAACAATATCTAATGTGGCCAATAATATTATTATTTTAATCATTTGTAGGTTGTATATGAATTGTTGGAATTTTTTTAAAAAATCTTGTAAATTTTGTGTAAATGCGTCTTTTTTACTATTTAGGATTTAGGGTTTGATATCTTGTTTATTGTTATTAGGAGTGAATCGGTGTAGTGTGAGTTGTGTTTGGTTTCCCGTTCGTAGCTGTCAGGAGGGGAGAGGTGCAGGTTTGGCTTCTCTAACGTGTGAGTTTGGTTTCCTGTTCGTTATTGTTGGGAGCGAGCAATGCGAGTTTGGTTTCTCTCAACTGTTGTTACACAGGTTTAGGAAATTTTCAGAGTTGACTTAGTACCACCCGAATAGTAGCCGCCCGCTTTGAACTCTACTTATCGTTCCCACTTCGGTCTTTCGTCTTCCAACCTTAGAGCTTCAACCTTAGAGCTGCTTGTCTCGGTCCCAACGATGGGCAAAATATCTGCGATTGTACTCCGACACTCAAGTAAGTATTCGGTTATCGGAGCTTAGGGTAATGATAATTTAACTCTTTTACTTCCCTTTATCTTTACTTACCCACCTATTTGTAGGGTTGGTGTTTAACTTATATCTTACATTATATCAGCTTTTTGCAGGCTTTTGGCAGAGGTTGCGTGCAATCATAGGGTTGATGGTTACTTCTTCCCGATTATATGTCGGTCAATCATAGGCGACAAGTATTTGCCCTTAATCCCCCAATGGTTAACTTGAGACGGCAGGTAGCCATCTCTAAGCCGGATAGTACACTTGCCCCCCAAGCTTGAGTGACTATGAGAACAAAAAGGTTTTGGTCTTAGCGTTAACCCTGTCGGCTGTTGGTGGGCGAAGGGGTATTTGATTCTTCTTTTGGGAAAAACCTTGGCAGTCTCTGAAGGCGGGACAAAGGTGTTTTTTCATTCTTATTTGCTGTGATTAATGATGACGTGTCTTGCTTGGGAGTCGCGCTTAAATGATCTGACGGTGAGAAGTTGATCGTGCACTGTTCAGATTCCTCGAGAGACGAGTTTTTCCTCTATAAATAGGCATGTTGAGATCGTTGGGTGTTTGTGCTTTTCTGAATACCTCCTATATCTGGCAACCGTACTTCGTAGTGGCTAGGTGCAGCGCTTTTATACCCAGAGGTAACGATGTTGTTCTTGTCAGGTTTTTCTGAGTCTACGGGGAGTGTTTCTTCAAGCGCTAGGGCGGAATCTAGGATCTCTTAGGGTTCTCCTGTCTTGTCTGAAGAGGTTTCGAGTAGTGGTCATGCCGAATTTTATGAGCAGCCCAACATGACCGGCATGCTTCCGTCCGAGTTGGCTGAGAGTAACCTTCCTCGCCGTCGTGGTTACGAATGGGCGAGTGCTTTGGTCACTGGCCTATTTTCTAGATATAGATGGTCGTCCATGGTGAATACATATGCGGCAGCTGTACCTATGTTTACTTCGGGGAAGATGAGTACAAAGTTATTTGCTGAGCGTTGCACACCGATAGATAACGTATGTTATAGTCGGGAAGATAACGACCATGACTTCTTTTATATCTATCCCTGCCTGTATACAGATTCACATGTTCGTCTTCCCTTTGATGAGTTCACCAGTGCTTCGTATCCTGAACGTGGCACCCACGTAGTTGCATCCTAACTCTTGAGCATCACTTCAAGCGTTCCGGCTTCTTGCCGAGATGTTCTGTCTTCATCCCTCCCCCTATGTGTTTCTGTCTTATTACAGTGCTCGCCCCTTTAGTCCTGTCAAATGGGTTTCTTTAGTTAGCTAGTCTCACAACGTTCTGTTTACTCCTTTCTCTTCCTTTTACAAGTATTTCAAAGATTCTTTTTTCAAAATCGTAATAACTCCTGCCGGAAGGCACCATTTCTTTAATGGGGATGCCCCAAGTTTCCATTGTATTGGACCCAGGATCCTGTTCACTATCTATCTTGGCCAAGGTCTGTTATGACCGAGGACGATAAGAGGATGTTTGAAATACTGGATCAGCTTCCCTGGAAGCTCAATGTCTGCTCCATTCTTAAGATTTATCTTTCTTCACACCGCTGGGTGGATTTATATGGTATGTTCGTTTTTTATACCGTTATGGTCTCGGTTTTTAACTCTGTTGAATTTGTTTATTTTATGGTAGGTATCATGGCTCAACGAAGACCCGCCTTTCTTGATCGATTAAAGAAAATCAAGGAAGGCCGAGAAGCCATCGAGAAGGTTGCCGGTGGGGGTTCGGCTCCTGCTTACTATCCTGACCAAGTTCCTCCTCCTCTCGAATCTAAAAAGAAGAAATGCAAAGAAAAGAAAGAGAAGGCGAAGGAAGACAAGAAAGGGAAGGACAAGAAGTCCTCGTCTTCTCAACCTTCTCCGAAGAGGTCCCGCTAGAGCGCTCTGGCTACAAGCAAGGAGTTGGTGGAGGTCGACAAGGGTGTTGTGGAGTCCCTGTTTGTTGCTGATCTTAATTTTGCCAAGGGCACTAGCATGTCCCTTTCTTCTGCCAAAAGGAAAACTCTCAGTGGAAGCTTCACTGTGAATTTGGTTAATACATGCTTGGAGATGCACAGCAGGACACTCGCCATCACGAAAGTCCTCCGAGCCCATGTGTTGAAAGGGGGTGTGGCTGAATTACCCAAAATCAAGGAGGAGTTGTCGGTTTCCACTGTTTCTTTGAAAGAATCTCGTGATGCCAATGCTGCCTTGGGCAAAGCTTTAAGGGTTGCTGATCTAAATTTAAAGAAGGTCGAGCAAGAACGAGATGCTCTGAGGGCCTACTCGGAGGGAGTAAAAAAGAATAATGAGGAACTCTTAGTAGATGTCCTAGAGCTCGAGCAATCCCTATCAGAGGCGACGTTGGCTCATGACGCGGCGGTGTCCGAGAAGGCGCATATGGAGATTGAACTGAACAAGTTAAAGGACTATGTCCTTGACTTGCATAAGGAATCCTTTGGGCAGGTTGTTCGCTAGGCGATCTTTTTGTATGGCGTCCCTGAGAAGAACGATATGGATCTGGACAAGGACGTCTTCAACGGTCGCCTGTTACCTATTGGGGAGATTCCTACTGCTGCCGACAACCCTACGCCTGCTGCGGAGAAAGGCGATGACAACCCAGCTGGGGGAGAGGAGGAAGGGGAGGAAAGAGAAGATGGTGCTGAGAATGAAGATTAGCCACTCACTGGCTGTGTTTTTTGTTGATTTGTATATGATAATTTTTTGTATAGTTGCCATAGGTAACTTTTTTTTTATGGTTGGCCTTATGGTTTAGCCGATATCTTTTGTAATCACCTTTTAAATGAATGGAAAGACTTATCGATTGCTTCTATTCCTTTGTGCTTCTACTCTTTACCTCTTGTTATTTTTGGATTATGGTTCCTTTGAGACATGGTTGTCTTATCGAAATGTTATGTTGTTGTGCGATGAGTTACTCGGAGCAGTCTACCATGGATTAGATTGCTCGGTCGAGTCTATCGGAGTTTCACAATGGAGTGAAATGGCCCCGAAGAGGTGTTAGGTGTCCCACAATGGAGTGATGTTCGTGATGGAGTGACTATTAGTTAAGTGATGTTCGGGTTGTGTCGAGTTTTAACTTGAAAGTTGTCAGATTCTTGCAAAACGAATAGTGTTCGGTTTAATACTTCATTCATTCATGAATTACAAGTTATAGGCCTCATTAAAACCTTGCCAGCGAAAACCCTCCTTAGGGACAAAACACTGGTCAAGGAAAAAGTGCCTCTACAAACAATCAACTGAAATAAAACTTCATGTGAGTAGCATTCCACGTTCTCGGGACGGCATGTCCAGAAAGATGCTCTAGACGATACGCGCCTTTCCCTACAACGGCTAAGATGCGGAAAGGTCCCTCCCAATTGGCTGAAAACTTGTCGTCGTTCTTTCTTGCGTCGTTGCGCATTCTCCGAACTAAGTCTCCTGGGCGGAAGCTTCTCGGTTTCACCTTAGTGTTGTATCTTCGGGCTGCTCTGGCTTTGCTGGCTTGCTCTCGGATCTGGGCCTTTTCTCTTAGTTCGTTGATGGTGTCTAGGCTGATCATCAAGTTTTCATTGTTGAGGTCCATGCGTTCTAGCTGCCGACGCATAGTCGGCTCCCCCACTTCTACTGGAATCATTGTATCTGTCCCATATACCATGTTGTATGGGGTCTCTCCTGTGGTTAATTGTGGTGTGCACCTGTAAGCCCATAATACTTGTAGCAATTCCTCTGACCATCTTCCTTTTGCTACTCCCAGTTATTTCTTCAATTCATTCAGGATGACCTTGTTGGCAGCCTCAACTTGGCCGTTGTTCTGGGGGTGCTCCACTGAGTTAGTAACATGTAGGATCTCCAACTCTTCGTAATATACAATCAGCGTGCGGTCAATGAATTGCCACCCATTGTCTGAGACGATCGTGTGAGGTATTCCGAATCTGCTAATAATACTTTTCCACACAAATCCCTTAACTTTTGCAGCTGTGATGTTGCCAGTGGTTCGGCCTCTATCCATTTCGTGAAGTAGTCAACTCCTACTTGTCAACACCCGATTTTGTCCGAGTAATCTTTTAAATTAAAGCATAATGATAAAAATAAAAAGAAATAAAAATCAATAATAACATAAAAATTAGTTTAAGTTTTCTTAAATAATAATAAAAATAATAAATAAAATTTGAATTTTTCCATTACAAAAAAAAAGAAAAAGACTAAAAAAGAAAAGGTGGTGATTTTAAAAAATAAAATGAAATAAAATAAATAATTAATAATAAAAACAAAAATAACAAGAAAATAACAAAAATATCTAAATTAAAACAACAGAATCTGAAAATAAATAAATAAATAAATAAATAAAAATAAAAATAAATACATATTCAAAAAAGAATAAATAATAAAAAAAAGAAAGGAAGATTGTTCTCAAACTGCTTACTTGATTTACTTGATTTGCAGTTCAAGATAATAAATAAATAATAATAAAATAATAATAAAAAGAACCAGTCAATGGCAACAGATTCAGGTTCTCACTCCTTAACGTCACGTATCGTTTTTTTAAATATATATATATATATATATATATATATATATATATATATATAAAATATCAATTGTGAAACTGATCAAAACAACCCACGTTCTTAGGTCTCATTCCTGGGTAGATTCATTTTTAATATTAATTTAAAAAATGTTTAAAAGAAATAATAACAGAGAGAAGGAGTCAAAGATTTGTTAACTGCTCTGAACCACTTAGATTTATTTTTAAAAAAAATATATAATAATAATAATAACCACTTAGATTTGAAAATAATAAGGAAAAAAAAATAAAAAGTATATATGGAGAAAAAGGAAAAAGAGGAGACCGGACGAAATACAGATAGTATGCTGAGAGAAAAAAACGAAAGAAGGGAGGAAAACACGTAGAGAAAAGGGAGAACGTTTTGGAGAAGAGAGAAAGAAGAAGGTTCACAAAAAGAAAAATCAGGGCATCAGGTATGTTTTTCTTGCTTATCTTTTGAGTCCCACTGCACATTCAAGATATAGAATAAAAATCAGCATTCATCTCCATTGATACATGGGATTCCATTATTCTTCTACATGTGTGTATCCGCTTCATAAAAACAAAAAAAAAATGAAAACATGCATATCATCATCACCATAATTAAACTCGCCGCGAGTCATCAACCCACCGCTGCTTCCATCACATGACCATGATCACCACAACCACCTCGCTACCACTTTCACGCTTCACTATCCTCACCATGCGTCATACCACCATCACATTACCTTCCATGCTTGTACCTTCCCCACACGTAACCGACTCCCGAACCTGAAATCTGGTTTTTGCGAACTTGCCTTATCCTGTTTTTTTGGTTTTCCATAATTTTTCCTAATAAACTATGGTGGCGACTCCTCTGTTTTGAAAAAGAAACCTATATTTTTTGTTCGCCGTCCCCGTCGTGACCCCTGTTGCGACAGATGGCGACTCCACTGGGGAGTGTTTGAGAGTCAGGCCAATTTGATTAAATAAGTAAATGCGAGTGTGGTCTTTTGAATGTTTGTTTTCCCTTTCTTTTGTATATATGCTTCTTTTCTTCTGTATATATGTTTCTTTTTGTCATTGCTGGAATATTGAACCCTAGGGTAGAAGACATGTTATATCTGCTTGGGAACTTTTCTGGCTGTTTTGCAGGTGGGGGTTTTGGGGTGCATAATTCTCCCTTCACACACACACATGTATTTGCTCATATCATGAGAGCGGCCCTATACCCGGGCCTGAGAAA